>OHPR01000243.1_pt1 | contig 26779 bp, 19 predicted proteins | sample 1577761 | NCBI WGS metagenome assembly OHPR01 (sample SAMEA3879537, study PRJEB24766) | human gut metagenome | biome: human-associated habitat; feature: feces | place: USA | collected 1985/1987 | reverse complement strand
AGGGTCGTCGAGGACGCCGACCCCTACGGCGGGTGGGAAACGGGCCGTGTGCCGCGGGATTTACTGCGATATTATCCCGCGCCCGGGCGGGGGTCGGCGGAACGTGGTGAGGCCGGCGTGTACCGTGACGGCGGGACGTCGAGGACGCCGTCCCCTACAGGGCTGGTGCGACGCCGTGGGGTCGGCGTTGACCGTGACAGCGGGACGTCGGGGACGCCGTCCCCTGCGGGACGGCTGCGGGACGGGCCGCGTAATTGGGTTGAGGCGCTCAGGCCAGGACCTTCTTCAAATACTCACCAGTCGCGCTCTCGGCGCAGTTGGCGCAGTCCTCCGGGGTGCCGGCAAAGACTACGGTGCCGCCGCCGTCTCCGCCCTCGGGACCGAGGTCTATTATGTGGTCCGCGACCTTGATGACGTCCAGATTGTGCTCTATCACTACGACGGTGTTGCCCGCATCAGTCAGGCGTTCCAGGATGGTGATGAGCTTCTGCACGTCCGCCGTGTGCAGGCCCGTCGTCGGCTCGTCCAGGACGTACACCGTGGCACCCGTGGAGCGCCGCGCCAGTTCCGTCGCCAGCTTCACGCGCTGCGCCTCGCCGCCGGACAGCGTCGTCGAGGACTGGCCCAGCTTCACGTAGCCCAGGCCCACGTCGAAGAGCGTCTGTATCTTGTCCCGTATCTTCGGCAGGTTGCGGAAGAAATCCAGGGCCTCCTCCACAGTCATGTCCAGCACGTCGGAGATGTTCTTGCCCTTGTAGCGCACCTCCAGCGTCTCTCGGTTGTAGCGGCGGCCCTTGCAGACGTCGCAGGGGACGTAGACGTCCGGCAGAAAGTGCATCTCTATCTTTATGAGCCCGTCGCCGGAGCAGGCCTCGCAGCGCCCGCCCTTCGTGTTGAAGGAGAAGCGCCCCGGCCCGTAGCCGCGCAGCTTCGCGTCCTCGGTGCTCGAAAACAGTTCGCGGATGTCGTTGAAGACGCCCGTATACGTCGCGGGGTTCGAGCGCGGCGTGCGGCCTATGGGAGACTGGTCTATGCAGATGACCTTGTCCACGTACTCCAGCCCGTCTATGCCCAGGCAGCGGCCCGGGCGGACGTGGGCGCGGTTTTTGACCGAGGCCAGGGTCTTGTAGAGCACCTCGTTCACGAGGCTCGACTTGCCGCTGCCGGAGACGCCCGTCACCGCCGTAAGCACGCCGAGCGGTATTTCGACGTCAATATTCTTCAAATTGTTCTCGCTCGCGCCGCGGATGACGAGGCTTTTTCCGCTGCCCGCGCGGCGCTTCGCCGGGACGGGTATCTTCCGCGCGCCGGAGAGGTACTGGCCAGTGAGGCTCCGCGGCTCGGCGCAGATGTCCTCCACCGTGCCCTGGGCCACGACCTCGCCGCCGTGGACGCCCGCGCCGGGGCCGATGTCCACTATCCAGTCCGCCGCGCGCATCGTGTCCTCGTCGTGCTCCACGACTATGAGCGTGTTGCCCAGGTCGCGCAGCTCCTTGAGCGTGTTTATTAGCTTGCCGTTGTCCCGCTGGTGCAGGCCGATGCTCGGCTCGTCCAGGATGTACAGCACGCCCATGAGCGAGGAGCCTATCTGCGTCGCCAGCCGGATGCGCTGGCTCTCGCCGCCCGAGAGCGTCGCCGCCGCGCGCGAGAGCGTCAGGTATTGCAGGCCCACGCTCGCCAGGAAGCTCAGGCGGGAACGTATCTCTTTCAGGATGCGGTCGGCTATCATCCGCTCGCGCGCACCGAGCTGCCGCGGCAGGGCTTCCATGAACTCCAGCTCCCGCGTCACGGGCAGCTCGCAGAAGTCGATGATCGACATGCCGCCCACGGTGACGGCCAGGGCCTCTTTCTTCAGGCGCTTGCCGCCGCAGTCCGGGCAAGGGTACTCGCCCAGATATTCCTCGTATTCCTCGCGCATGGACTGGCTCTGCGTCTCGCGGTAGCGCCGCTCCAGCGAGTTCACCAGGCCCTCGAAAGGCTGGCGGAGCGTGCCGGTGCCGCGCGCCGTCTCGTATTGCAGCTCCAGCGGCTCGCCGCCGGTGCCGTACATGATGACGTCCATGACCTCTTTGGGCAGGTCCTTGATGGGCGTCGTGAGCTTGAAGTGATATTTTTTGGCCAGGGCGTCGTAGTACATTTTGGCGATGCTGTCGCCCTTCACATTGGCCCAGCCGGGGGCCTGGAGGCCGCCCTGGAGGATGGAGAGCTCCGGGTTCTTGATGAGCAGGCCGGGGTCCGCCCGCAGCTGGCTGCCCAGGCCCGCGCAGGTCGGGCAGGCGCCGTAGGGGCTGTTGAAGGAGAACATCCTCGGCGTCAGCTCCTCGATGGAGACGCCGCAGTCCTCGCAGGCGTAGTTCTGCGAGAAGAGCTGCTCGCGCCCTTCCGCCGGGCAGTCTATGAGCACGAGGCCGCCAGCGAGGGAGGCCGCCGTCTCGATAGAGTCCGTCAGCCTGCGCGCCGAGTCCGGTCGGACTACCAGGCGGTCCACCACGACCTCGACGTTGTGCTTCTTGTTCTTCTCAAGCTTTATCTCCTCCGAGAGGTCGTAGACCGAGCCGTCCACGCGCACGCGGACGTAGCCGCCCTTGCGCGCGTCCTCAAAGACCTTGACGTGCTCGCCCTTGCGGGAGCGCACGACGGGAGCCAGCACCTGGATGCGGCTGCCCTCGGGCCAGGAAAGGACCTGGTCCACGATCTGGTCTATGGTCTGCTGGCGTATCTCCCTGCCGCACTTGGGACAGTGCGGAACGCCTATGCGCGCCCAGAGCAGGCGGAGGTAGTCGTAGATCTCCGTGACGGTGCCGACGGTGGAGCGGGGGTTGCGGCTCGTCGTCTTCTGGTCTATGGATATGGCGGGGGAAAGGCCCTCGATATAGTCCACGTCGGGCTTGTCCATCTGGCCCAGGAACATGCGCGCGTAGCTTGAGAGGCTCTCGACATAGCGCCGCTGCCCCTCGGCATAGATGGTCTCGAAGGCAAGCGAGGATTTCCCGCTGCCCGAAAGCCCCGTGAACACCACGAGCTTCTCGCGCGGTATCTCAAGGTCGATGTTTTTGAGGTTATTTTCCCTCGCGCCTTTTATAAAAATGCTCTCTCTCATATGCCGCCTCTGTTACTAAAGTAAAAGCATTATATTATACCTCAATTTTGCCTCCATTTCAACAGCAAAACCCGCCCGGCAAAAGCCGGGCGGGGTGACAGGAGGCGCCCTGCCGTTTGGCTGGGGCGCTGTTCAATTCTGCTTCTTTCTCGGCGGCTTGGCCAGCAGCATGGCGACTATGCCCAGGATGTTGAAGGCCATGACCATGATGAAGGCGGAGGTGTAGCTGCCGCTCGCGTCGTACATCGTGCCGGCAAGGGCCGGGGACACGGAGGAGCAGATGGTGATTATCGGGAAAAGCGTGCCGAACAGGCTGCCGTAGATGTCCGCGCCGAAATAGCTGGAGAACATCACCGGCATGCACACGAAGGAGCAGCCGAAGCCTATGCCGGTGCAGGCGGCGTAGACCACCATGAGCGGCACATTGGAGGCGCCCATTAGGCAGATGGTGCCCAGCAGCAGCACGGTGAGAGAGCCCGCCCAGACATAGCGCGCGGGCATCCGGTTGCACAGCTCGCCGCCGAGCAGGCGGCCCACTATGCTCGTCACGGTTATGAGGCTCATCGAAAAGGCCGCGCTGGTCGCGGACAGGCCGTGGTCGCCCAGGCAGGCGATGCCGTGGCTGACGAGCATCATGTAGGGTATGTACAGGCCCAGGGCGCCCAGGAGCACCATCCAGCACTTGGCGTTTTTCAGGGCCTCCTTGACGGTCCACTTCTCTTCCGTCATGTAGGGCTTGAAGCTGGACTTTTTCTTGCCGGACGCCGCTTCGACATCGGCCTTCCCGTCGGGTATCTGCCCGATGTCGGAGGGCTTATCCTTGATGAGGAAGAGGTCTATGAGCAGGGCGAGCAGCGCCGCGCCGGCGACGACGAGCCAGCAGTTGTTCCACTTGCCCGTGCTGTCGAGCACCCAGGTGAGCAGCGGCGCGGCGATGAAGCCGCCGAAGCCGGAGGCCGTCAGCGTGATGGCCATGGCGCGGGCGCGCCGCTTGGTGAACCACTGTGTCACCGTGGTCTGCACCGGCACGACCGTGCCGAAGCCGACGCCCACGCCCGCAATGATGCCGAAGGTGAAGAGGAACACCCACTGGTTCTTCACAAAATAGCCCATCAGCACCGCAGCTATAAGTATGAGCGCGGAGCCTATCGCCATGCAGAACCGGGCGCCCTTTTTCTGTATCGTATAGCCTATCAGCGGCCCGGGCAGGCCCTGGAACAGGTTGAACAGCGAGAAGCCGAGGCCAAGTATGGTCCTGTTGAACTGCATCTCGTCCGACATGAAGGTGTTGACCGTCTGCCCGCCGTACATCGGGAAGCCGACGTTCAGGAAATATATCACCCACAGCGAGGCGACGATGGTCCAGCCGTAAAATCTTCTGTTTGAGCTTTCCACAGAGTTTCTCCTCTCTAAGCTGTATCAGAGCGCCTGAAAGAGCTCCACCGACATCCCCGAAGGGCCGTTCACGCGGGCGAGCCTTATCTCTCCGTAGGGCTCCAGCCTCAGGCGCAGGGGCGGTACGGCTGTCTCAAAGCCTGCGGCGGCGCAGCGCTCCAGCAGTGCGTCCAGGTCCTCCGTCTCGTAGGCCGTCGCAAAGACGCCCACGTTCTCCGGCTTCGCCACGTCGGACATCGGGCGGCCCTTTATCGAGTATTCCAGACATTCGGTTATGGGCGTGTTGCCCCCCGCGAACATCAGCATACGGGTATGCGTCCCGTGCGGCACGCCGACTATGTCGTCCACCAGGCCGTCGGGCAGTTCTTCGTCAAACACCTTGCTGAGCCCCAGCACGCCCTCGTAAAAGCGCGCGGCCTCCTCCCCGCTGGCCACCGTCTGCGCGACGTCCGTGAATATCGAGAACATGCCCTCAAAGCGCGGGATGGGCTCTTTCAGGCGCTCGATGAGCGCCATGGGCATGGCGTCCGGACCTTTCAGCACTCCCTCCAGCACGTCCAGGTTTATCCAGTCCGCCACATAGCGCGTAGGCGGGCAGTAGTAGTCGAAGCCCAGGTCCCTGAAATGCTCATAGGCCCAGGAGTTGTCCTTGGCGCGAAAGGCCACGTCGTAGTAGCCGAAGTCCCAGCTCGGCCTGCCCTCGCGTATCGGGCGCTTGGGGGTGTTCGTGAAGCAGATGAGCTGGAGCAGGGTCGGCTGCTCCTCGTTTTTGAGCATGGCGTACTCCGCCGCGCTCGATCCGAGCCCATAGACGGCCGCCACGGTCTGCTCGTCCAAGCGGCCGCGGCAGACCTCGGTCAGCTCCATCTCGCCCGTAAAAAAGGCCAGACTCTTTTCGAGCTCGGACACACTGACGCAGATACGTTTGATACCAATGTCTTTCAAGGTTGCACCTCCGCATAAAAGCGATTCAAAAATCGCTGCCGGCGCCGATTACCCTGGCAGACCGGCAGCGAACGTCAGTTGCGGATACCCTCTTTCCGAGTTCAGTCTATATAGACGTTTTTGTCCTCGAAGACCAGGCTGTCGAAGTCGGGGACGAGATACTCCTTCATCGCGCGTTCGAGTTCGCGGCCCTCGGTGCCCTTGTAGGCGGCGGGGTCGGCAAGGAAGCTGAGTATGGCCTCCGCGCACTCGAAGGGATAATCGAGGTAGAGCATGATGCCGCCGCCTTCGACTATCTTGATCTTGTTGATTTCGGAGCCGAGCTGGTCGGCGGCCTCCTTGATGGTCTTGAAGAGAGGCGGCTTGACGCAGTCGCGGTCACCCACGAGCTGGAGCGAGGGCTGCTTCACCTTCGGCAGCACGCGCTCAAGGTCGAAGGTCAGCAGGGCGTTTATCATGTCGCGCCCGCCCTTGTCGTAGTGCAGCAGATTGGCTATAGCCGCGCGCTGGATGTACTCGAACTTGCTGTCCGGGTTCTCGCGGTACTGCTCGTTCCAGTACTCCACGAAGTGGGAGCCGTCCTCCTTGCGCTGGAGCAGGCCGGATTCGAGGCCGATGAGGTCGCCGGGACGCAGGCTCTTGGTATAGGGCATCTTGTTGCCGCCTATCATGTCGCGGCGGGCCGCTTTGGCCTTCCTCAGGCTGTCCTCATATATGGCCAGACCGCCGAAGATGAGCTTGTCCACCCGCTCGGGATACCGCGCCGCCAGGTCCGCCATGATGAGCGAGCCGGAGTGCTGGCCCACGAAGCTGGCCTTCTCTATGCCCAGGTCGTCCATGAAGTCGATGAAGCTGTCGGTGAAGTCCGTGAACTCGAACCAGTTCGGGGCGGCGGGCGAGAAGCCGAAGCCCAGCGAATCGGGAGAATACACGGTGTACTGCTTCGCCACCATCGGGATAACGCCCTCAAACTCGAAGTTGTTCCACCAGCACTGGTGCACGAATATGACCGGGTCGCCGCTGCCCATCGTCTCGTAGTACATCTGGGTGCCGGAGCGCTTCAGGTTCGCATATCCCCTCTTGACCTGCTTTAGATTGGTCGCCATTGTTTTACCTCCTTGATGCTAAACGTGTTTTTCTCTCCTATGTCTTCAGACGCCGGCCGGACATCTGAAAGCTCTCTCATTAAATATCCAGCGCCGCAAAGAAACCGTCGTGGATGGCGGAGGTGATGGTGTCCGGGGTGCGGGCGTCGCCTATCACCATCACTTCCTTGTCCGGGAAAAGCTCCTTGACGGCGGCTACGGGCTTGGTGCCGAAGGCTATGACCACGTCGCCCTCCAGCGTCTTCTTCTCGCCGGTCTTCATGTCCTCGACCTCCACGCCGCTGTCCGTGAAGGCGGTGACGCTGTGGCTGCACAGGATGTTCACACCCGCCGCGGCCAGCTTCTTCATCATGACGATGCGCGTCATGAGCTCCTCCTTCAGGATGAGGTCGGGCAGCATCTCGACTATGGTTATCTTATGCCCGCGCTCGATGAGCTCCAGCGCCGTCTCCACGCCGACCTGGCCGCCGCCGCAGATGACGACGTCGCCCTTCACCTCGGCCTTGCCCAGCAGCACGTCCTGCGCCTTCTTCACGTTTGCGCCGTCTATACCCGGGATGTTCGGCACCAGCGGCTCCGCGCCCGTGCACACGAGCACCGTGTCCGCCTCGATGGACGCCGCGTTCTCCGCCGTCACGGGGCTGTTCAGGTGTATCTTCACGTTCGGCAGCCTGCCCAGCTGCACGCGGAAGAAGTCCGGGATGTGCTGCAGGATATCCTTGCAGGGCGAGCTGGAGGCTATGCGCAGCTGACCGCCGCAGAGCCTGTCCGTCGCCTCATAGACCTCGACGCTGTGGCCGCGCTGCGCGGCGATATAGGCCGCCTCCAGGCCCGCCGGTCCAGCGCCGATGATCGCCACGCGCTTTTTCTCCTCCGCCTTGCCGACCTTGCCGTTCGGGAAGCGGCTCTCGCGGCCCGCGATGGGGTTGAACGTGCAGCGCAGCGGCATCTGGCCGAAGATACGCTTGCCTATGCAGTAGTTGCAGTTGATGCAGCGGCGGATGCCCTCGACGTCGCCCTTCTCCAGCTTCGTAACAAAGTCCGGCTCGACTATCCACTCGCGGGACTCGGAGATGAAATCCGCCTGACCGTCCGCCAGCACCTGCTCGGCAACCTCGGGGTCGAACATGCGGCCCTGCGCGAACACCGGTATGCTCACGGCCTCCTTGATGGCCGCGGCCAAGTGCGCCAGAGTGGCCTTCGGCTGATAAATGGTGGGTATCATCCACTCCACCGTCTCAAACACCGCCGCCTCCGCGTCGATGGCCGCGACGCCGTCGCGCTCCATCCACTGGCAGAGGATCTTTGACTCCTCCACGCCGCGGCCGGCGTCGCCCAGGTACTCGTCTATCGACATGCGCACGATGATGGGGAAGTCCTTGCCGCACTTGGCCTGGATGTTCTCGATTATCTCGTGCAGGACGCGGTAGCGGTTCTCCAGAGAGCCGCCGTATTCGTCCGTGCGGTTGTTGAACCAGGGCGTCAGGAACTCGGAGATGAGGTAGCCGCCGATGGCGTGGATGGTGACGGCGTCAAAGCCGGCGCGCTTGGCGTTGAAGCAGCTCCAGCCCATGCAGTCCACCATGGTATGTATCTCTTCGACGGTCATGGGGCGCACGGGCGCGCCGACGAAGCGGGATTGCAGCGTGCCGGGGGCTATGCGCGTGACGTTGTAGACGCCCTGGCTGCCCTTGTCGTAGGGGAAGCCCAAGGACTGCGCGCCGCCGCCAGGGCTGATGTTGATGGTGCACTTGGCGCCGTAGCGGTGGATGGCCTCGGCCAGGTCCGAGAGCATGGGCACGTACATGTTGTCGTCCACGCGGATGGAGCCGGGGTAGGGGTCGATCTTGTCCACCTTCGTCGCACCCTGGGCCGAGTGGACGGTGATGAGGCCGCAGCCGCCCTTCGCTCGGGCGGTGTAATAGTCGATTATCTTGTCCGTTACCTCGCCGTCGGAGGTGGCGTACAGCGTCTCCGTGGGGCCCATGACGACCCTGTTCTTCAGCTCCAGATTGCCTATCCTGCCCGGGGACAGCAGATGCGGGAACAGCTCTTTGCCTGTGTTCATTTTTGTGCCTCCTGTCATAGTAAAATTCTCATAAATTTAAACTATCTTAATTATCTCTAAAAATTATAGTCAATTATTTTGACATTATTATCGCCTACTTTCCCCGTTTATACAAGTGGTATTATTGACAAATCTGCACAAGCGTTTTTGGCTAATTTATTAACAATCAATATTTTTTACTATTTTGACCTTATCCCCCTTGCGTTGGTCGCGCGACTGTGATATATTGACGATTATCAAAATATTTTACTGTTTTCCGCATGGAAGGCAGTACGGAAGGATGGCCCACATATGCCCCCTCTTGAATACCGGCTGCTCGAACAGAATCTCAGCGGGAAATCCGACGAGCTGCTGCTCTACTTCATTTATCTGAGCCAGGAGCGCCTGGCCTCTTCCTTCGAGGATTTTTTCAGGAAAAACTACAACTGGTCCCCGAACCAGACGAGGGTGATGTGCTACCTGAAGTTCCAGCGTATTATCTCCATGTCCGAGCTGGCTTCACTCGTGCACTCAAGCAGGCAGCACATGACGCAGATAGTGGACTCGCTGGTGAAGCTCGACCTGGCGGAGCGAAAATACGACCCCCAGAACCGTAGGGCAGTATACGTCCAGCCGACGGTCACCGGCCTCAAGCGCCTTGACACGGGCGAGCGGCGGTTCATAAGTCATCTCCAGCGGGCGATATCCAAGCTCCCCGCCGAGGAGCGGCAGAAGACCATCGAAGCCATCCGCACCGTCTCGGTCTTTCTCGGCAACATCAACATCGAAATCGACGACAAGGCGGACGTAATATTCTGAAAAATGCCCTCCCGGCGCCGCCGGGAGGGCATTTTTGTTCAAAATCGCCTTTGCATCCTAGGTAAAATGAGGCTATAATAGGCTCACAGCGAGTGGCGTAACTGCGTAAATCCGGTTGGCCACCCGCTGTTTTTCATTTTCTGATTGTGAGGGATATTTTTGAACGAAAAATCCAATACCTTTCTTGAAACCGAGCCCGTAGGCTCACTGATGCGGAGTTACGCCATACCTTGTATTATCTCTCTGCTCGTCGCGTCACTCTACAACATTGTTGACCAGATTTTTATTGCCAACGCCACCTACCTCGGCTCCTACGGCAACGCGGCCAACACGGTGGTCTTTCCGCTGACCGTCGTGGCGCTCGCACTGGCTGTCATGATAGGCGACGGCTGCTGCGCCTTCGTGAGCATCAGCCTCGGCTCCGGCGCACACGACGACGCCCACCGCAGCATCGGCTGCTCCGTCATCCTCTGCATCATCGTCAGCCTCGTTGTGACCGCAGCCTACCTCGTTTTCGACGACCCCATCCTCACCATGTTCGGCGGCAGCCCGCGCTTCGCCATGGCCGCCACGGTCTCTGGGGCTGTGGTTAACATAATCCTAGACCCGCTCTTCATTTTCGGCTTCAGCTGGGGCATGATGGGCGCCGCCGTCGCGACTGTGCTCGGTCAGGTGCTCACCGCAGGGCTCTCGGTTTGGTACCTCTGCCGTATGAAGGCCGCGAGGCTGCAAAGGTGCAGTTTTGTCCTCAGCGGCGGGATGCATACCCATCGTCGGCTACAATACCGGCGCGGGCCGCAACGACAGGACAAAGAGGCTCTTCAAGCTCCTGCTGCTCTCCGAGGCTGCCGTCGGCGCTGCGGCGCTCGTCGTGGTCGAGTGCTTCCCGCGGGAGCTGATTGCGATTTTCGGTGCAGCCAACGAGAGCGAGTACTACACCCTCTTCGCCCTGCGGGCCTTCCGCATCTACCTGTTCACAACCATCCTCGCCTGCGTGATCAAGGCAACCTTCATCTACCTTCAGTCCCTGGGCAGGGCGCTCCTGTCCACGCTTCTGTCGATGGCGCGCGAGGTGCTGTTCGGCGTCGGCTTCGCGCTGCTGCTGCCGGTGTTTTTCGGGCTGGACGGTATACTGCTCTCCATGCCGGTCTCCGACGTACTGACCTTCTTCTCGGTCGCCGTGATTGTATACACCAACAAGGTGCTCTCAAAAGCGCAGTGATAAAAAACAGCTCCGGGGCCTCAGGCCTCACGGAGCTGTTTTTTCTTTTTTGTAAGGAATCTCTTGCGGTAAAAGAGAAGAAACGCCGGCACAGCAAAGATGAGGGCGCCTACGGTGTCTATGAAGGCGTGCTGCTTCACGAGCACCGTCGAGGCCATGCACAGGACGCAGGCGACGGTTATCACCGCGCGCCAGGGCTTTGTGAATATCTTGCTGTCAAAGGCGCAGAGGATGTCACCCAGGCAGCCCAGAACGTGCATGCTCGGGAAAACGTTCGTCGGCGTGTCCGCCGCCCAGATGATGGTCATTATCCAGGTTCCGAAGCTCGTCGCCTCCACGCCCTGCGGGCGCAGATGCTGGCCGTTCGGGATGATGACGTCCAGGATGAGCGTCGCCGAGAGGGTGAACATGTTGTAGTACATCCAGCGCCGGAACGCGCCCTCGTCCTTTATCATCGTCGGGATGCCCACGGCGGCAAAGAGCGGGTACCAGATGATATAGAACACCGCAAACTCTGGCACGAAGGGGATATAGTCGTCTATGAACGTGTCCGTGACCCAATAGCCCTCCGTGGGCGTGTGTTCCTCGATGATGAAAAAGGTGACTATGTAGACGATGAAATACAGCGCGAGGAGACAGTACCTGTGCGTCCTAATGAAGTTCCAGACCTCGCCGAACAGCTTGCGTATTATGGCTGATTCCCCCAACTTCTTTTCCTGTTCCCAACCGGGCAAAAATATGCTATCCTCAAAATATCAAATATCATTCGACTCGGAGGCCAATATGGATAAAACACCGCGCGGGCGTTTTGCGCCCAGCCCCAGCGGGCGGCTGCACCTCGGAAACATGCTCTCATCCCTGCTGGCCTGGCTGGATATCCGCTCCTTGGGCGGCCAGATGCTCTTCCGCCTGGAAGACCTGGACCCGGAGCGCAGCTGGGATGAATACGCGCGCCTCATGGCGGAGGACCTGCGCTGGCTCGGCCTCGACTGGGATCTCGGCTGGCCGGAGGAACCTGGCTGCCGTCAGGGCCTGCGCACGGGCCGCTACGAAGCGGCCTTTGAAAGGCTCTCGGCGCTCGGGCTCGTCTACCCCTGCTGGTGCTCGCGCGCGGAGCGCCTTGCGGCCAGCGCGCCGCATCCCGGCGAGGAGCGGCCCATGGGCTGCAAGTGCCGCTATTACTCCGAGGCTGAAAAGGCAAAGATGCGCCGCTCTCCCGCCGCTAAGGTCATTGTCCCCGACGCGGTGCTATCCGTTGAGGACGGTCACTACGGGCCTTACAGCGAAAACCTCGCGCGCGAGGGCGGAGACTTCATCATCCGCCGCTCCGACGGTGTATTCGCCTATCAGCTGGCGGTCTCTGTAGACGACATGGAGATGGGCGTAACGCGGGTCGTGCGGGCGCGGGACCTGCTCTCTTCCGCGCCGCGTCAGAAATGGCTCATCGAGACCCTGGGCGGGGCCGCGCCGGAATATTGCCACTGTCCCCTGCTCGTCACGGGCGACGGACGCAAGCTCTCAAAGCGGGAGGGCGACCTCAATATGGAAGAGCTGCGCCGCCGCTATACGCCCGAGGAGCTCACCGGCGCGCTCGCCCACCTGTGTGGACTCATAGACAGGCCGGAGCCCGTCTCGCCACGGGAGCTCGTGCCGCACTTTTCCTGGGAGCGCGTGGCCCGGGAGGACGTCATTCTTCCTCCCGGCTTTTGACGGCGCGCTTTTTCGCGTGGCGGCCCGGGCTGTGCAGGGAATCTATGCTCGCCTTCAGTTTGTCCTGCGCGCGGCGGATGACTATGAGCGCGGGAGCGGACAACAGCGCAAACACGACAAGTATCATGGCCCCCGGCAGGTCCAGGGACGAGAGCGTGAACAGCTGCGGCAGCATGACGACGCAGAACACAAAGGCTGCGGTGAGGCCGCCAATCATCACCTTGCGCAAAAGGTTATACGGCTTGCAGGTGAAGTGTACGACCATCAGGCCGACGATGTTGAGGATGATGGCGCAGACCGTGCTCATCATATTGTCCTCCACCTCGAAGACCATGCAGAAGAGAATGACGCCGAGGACCAGGAAGAGGTCCGTCAGCGCGCCGGGCAGGGCGCGGTAGATGACGTTCGGCAGGAACTTGCCCTTTATGCGCGAGATATTCGGCTCCATGGCGAGCACAAAGCCGGGCGCGCCTATTGTAAGGGCCGACACGAGGCTCATCTGCGCGCTCGTCACCGGATACGGCAGGGTGAAGATGAGCGAGATGAGCGCGAGGGCGAAGGAAAAGATATTCTTCACGAGGAAGAGCGCCGCAGAGCGCTCTATGTTGTTTATGACCCTCCTGCCCTCGGCCACGACCGACGGCATGGCGGCAAAATTGGACTCCAGCAGGACGATATGCGAGACCTGGCTGGCGGCGTCCGAACCCGAGGCCATTGCGATGGAGCAGTCGGCTTCCTTGAGCGCGAGCACGTCGTTCACGCCGTCGCCCGTCATGGCGACGGTATGACCCCCGGCCTTGAGGGCGCGGACGAACTTCCGCTTCTGGTCCGGCGTAACGCGGCCGAAGACGGTATATTTCTCTATGGCCTCGGCTATGTCCTCATCCGTCTCCAGCGTGCGGGCATCGACATAGCTTTCAGCGCCCTTTATCCCGGCGCGCTTGGCGACCTCGGAGACGGCCATGGCGTTGTCGCCCGAGATGACCTTTATCGCCACGCCCTGCTTGGCGAAGTAGCGGAAGGTCTCCGGCGCCTCGGCGCGTATCTTGTTCGAGAGCAGGATGAGGGAGATGGGCATGAGCGGCGCGTCCAGCTCCTCGTCATCCGGCTGTCCGTCGTAGAGGGCCAGCAGCAGCACTCGGCAGCCCTTGGAGGAATAGGCGTCTATCTGCCTGGCATATTTGCCGTAGCGCTCGCCCAGGAGCACGTCCGGCGCGCCGAGAAGATAGGTCTCGTCCTCGTGGAAGCTCACGCCGCCGAATTTCTTGGCGGAGGTGAAAGGCACGGCCTTTATGGCCTGCTGCGTCACCTTGCCGGTGAAGTATTTTCGCAGTGCGGCCATCGTGTCGTTATCCGCGCGCATGGCGGCGACATAGTCTGCCATGATGAGGCGGATATCCTCCTCCTCGAACCTGTCCGGGCAGAGGGGGATCACATCCTCGACGGCCATCTTGTTCTCCGTGACGGTACCGGTCTTGTCCACGCAAAGGACATCCACCCGCGCCAGGGTCTCTATGCAGCCCATGTCGTGGACGAGCGTTTTCTTCTGCGCCAGGCGCACGACGCCCGCGGCGAGGGCCATGCTGGTGAGCAGGTATAGCCCCTCGGGTATCATGCCTATGAGCGAGGCAACGGTGGCGACGACGCCGTCCGAGACGCTGCGCTCCAGCCAGACTATCTCCTTGATGGCCATGAGTATGCCCAAGGGGATGATGGCTATGCCGATTATCTGGACGAGGCGGGTCAGGGAGCGCATCATCTCCGACTGCTGCGGCGGCTTGGCCTCCTTGGCCTCTATGGTGAGGCGATTGGCATAGGAATCCGCGCCCACCTGCGTCAGGCGCGCGCGGCACTCGCCGGAGACGACAAAGCTGCCTGAGAGCAGATCTGCGCCCGCGGGCTTTTTTATCTCGTCCGCCTCGCCGGTTATGAGCGCCTCGTTCACGCTGCACTCGCCTGCGACGACAACGGCGTCGGCAAATATCTGGCTGCCCGCCGAGAACACGACGATGTCGTCCCTCACCATCTCACTCGTGGGTATCTTCCTCTGCCGGCCGTCACGGATGACGGCCCCGTGCGGGGCCGTGAGCAGAGTGAGCTTGTCCAGCGTGCGCTTGGAGCGCAGCTCCTGCACTATGCCTATGGCGATGTTCGCAAAGACCACGCCCAGGAACATGGCGTTCTGCCAGGTGCCAAACACCAGCACGAAGGCCGCCAGCAGGAAGAAGAGCATGTTGAAATAGGTGAAGACGTTGGATTTGATTATCTGCCCCACGGTCTTGCCCGGGGGGTCTATGGGCAGGTTGGCCCAGCCGGCGTCCACCCTCTCCTGAGCCTGGGCAGAGGAGAGGCCCGTCTCCGGGTTCGTCTCCAGCACAGGCACGGGTCGGCGCATCGGCTCTTCTGTCTTTCGTTTTTTCCCTAGCTTTTTCATAGTGGATATTGTAGCATAATGTATAAGAAAGTAGTAGTTAATTTATTGTTAATATTGTCACCCGAAACTTAAAGCAGAATTAAACCCCCGCCCCTTTCGGAGCGGGGGTTTAATTTCAGATGACGCGGACTCTGAGCACGTCGGGATTTTGCAGGATCTGGCTCGTTATCTCGCCGTTGACGCGCTCCGCGAGGTCTATCATCGTATATGCGTAGCCGCCGCGGGGCTTGTTTATCATGTGCTCGATGTTGATGTTGCGCGCGCTGATGAGGTCGAGGACGCTGTTTATCATGTTCGGCACGTTGCGGTGGATGACGCACAGGCGGCAGACGCCCAGGCGTTCGAGGGAGGCGTTGGGCATGTTCACGCTGTTGCGGATGTTGCCGTTGGCCAGGTAGTCGTAGATCTCCTGCGCGGCCATGACGGAGCACTTCTCCTCGCTCTCCGGCGTGCATGCGCCGAGGTGCGGGGTGGTTATGCAGTTGCGCGCGCCGATGAGCTTCTTGTTCGGGAAGTCCGTGACGTACTTGCCAATCTTGCCGCTCTCAAGACCGGCTATCATGGCGTCGTCGTCCACTATCTCGGCGCGGGACTCGTTCATGATGCGCACGCCGGGACGCATGGAGGCGATGGCGGCGGCGTCTATCATGTGGTGCGTGCTCTCGGTGTAGGGGACGTTCAGGCTGATATAATCGCTGGTGCGGAAGATCTCGTCCAGATAATCCACATGTATGACGTCCCGGGAGAGGCGCCAGGCGCTCTCGACGGACATGTAGGGGTCGTAGCCCCGTACGGTCATGCCGAACTCCAAGGCGAGGTTCGCCACCAGCGCCCCGATGGCGCCGAGGCCGATGACGCCCAGGTTCTTGCCGCAGAGCTCCGGGCCGGCGAAGGCGCTCTTGCCCTTTTCAACAAGGGCGGGTATCTCGTCGCCCTTGCCGGCGATGGACTTGACCCACTCTATGCTGCCCAGGATGTCGCGCGAGGCCAGGAGCATCTCGAAAATGACCATTTCCTTAGTAGCGTCCGCGTTCGCGCCCGGGGCGTTGAAGACCACTATGCCCTTCTCGGAGCAGGTGTCCAGCGGGATGTTGTTGACGCCCGCGCCCGCGCGGCCTATGCACAGCAGCTCAGGCCAGAACTCCGTGGAGTGCAGATCCGCCGAGCGGATGAGCAGGGCCTCCGGGTTCTCGATATCCGGCTTCACGGCGCAGCCGTGCTTTTCAAGTATCGAAATGCCGAGCGGGGAAATGGCGTTCATCGTGCGTATCTTATACATGGTGTGCCACCTCAAAATCCTTCATGTATTGGGCCAGGGCCGCAGCGCCCTCTATGGGCATGGCGTTATACAGCGAGGCGCGCATGCCTCCCGTCAGTCTGTGGCCCTTGACGTTCAGCAGGCCACGGGCCGCCGCGCCCTTCACGAACTCCGCGTCCAGCTCCTCGGAACCGGTGCGGAAGGTGACGTTCATGCAGGAACGGCTGCCCGGTTCGGCGTGGGCCTTGTAGAGCCTGGAATTATCCAGCACCTCGTACACGAGGCGGCTGCGCTCCCTCCGGCACGCGTCCATGGCGGCCACGCCGCCCTCGGCCTCGACCCACTCAAGCACCAGGCCCAGCATATATATGCACCAGCAGGGCGGGGTGTTCAGCATGGAGTCTTTGTTTATCTGCTTCTGATAGCTCATGATCTGCGGCGTGTCGGGGCGTTCGTGGCCGGCATAGAAGCGGTCCACGATGACCACCGTTAGGCCCGCAGGGGCGATGTTCTTCTGCGCGCCGGCGTAGATGAGCGCGTAGGACGCAACGTCCACAGGCCGGGACATTATCTCCGAGGACATGTCGCACACCAGCAGCGCGCCGCCTGTCTCGGGCACATAATCCCAGGCGGTTCCGTAGATCGTGTTGTTGGCGCAGTAGTGGAAATAGGACACCCCCGGCTCAATATTCAGCTCTTCCTGGCGCGGGATGCGCGTGAAGTTCTCCTCCGTGCCGTCCCAGGCCACAGAGACCCGGCCGTACTTCTCGGCCTCTTTCGCCGCTATGCCGGAAAAGTTGCCCGTTATGGCATAGGAAGCCCCGGCCTTGCCTATGAGGTTCATCGGTATCGCCGCAAACTGCGTGGTCGCGCCGCCCTGCAGGAACAGCACATCGTGCGTCTCGGGCACGCCCAGCAGGCGCTTGAAGCGCTCGCGCGCGTCGAGATATATCTCCTTGAACTGGCTGCCGCGGTGGCTCATCTCCATGACGGACATGCCGCAGCCGTGCCAGTTGAGCAGCTCGGCCTGCGCCTTTTTGAGAACGGCCTCCGGCAGCTGCGCCGGGCCGGCCGCGAAATTGTAAACTCTGTCAGGCATTTACGGACACTTCCTTAACTTCTTTTTACGCTATTATAAAGTATAGCCTTTTCCGACTGTTCGCGTCAAATAGCAGCTCCAACAAGCATTTGCCCTGAAACGCCGGTTATTTGCACGTTTTTTACAAGGCCGCGCAGTCCTGTCCCCGGGGCGGAAACTTCGGCATAATTTGATGCGTGGCCCGTGGACAGACCGTTTTCCTCCGTCTCAAAAAGCACTTCCAGCGTCTTTCCGACGCATGAGGCCAGGTATTCGCCGCGCATCCGCTCGGCCAAGGCGTGCGCCTCGGCGGCGCGGCGGGACTTCACGGCGGCCGTGAGCTGCCCAGGCATCTTGTCTGCGGGCGTCCCCGGGCGGCGGGAATAGGGGAAGACATGCATGGCCGAGAAGGCGCATTTTTCAATAAAGGCCAGAGTAGCCTCATGGTCGGCCTCCGTCTCGCCGGGAAAGCCGGTTATGAGGTCGGCGGTGAGGCCGCAGCCTGGGAAATAACGCCTCAGCCGCTCAGTCACGGCGAAAAACTCCGCCGTATCGTACTTGCGGCGCATGCGCGCGAGCGTGGCGTCGCAGCCGGACTGGAGCGAGAGGTGGAAGTGGGCGCAGACCCGGCCTGTCGCGGCCAGACGGCGGCAGAAGTCCTCCGTCACCACCGTGGGCTCCAGCGAGCCGAGGCGCAGGCGCAGCTGCGGCGCGGCGGCGGCGATGGCCTCCACGGCGTCCGCAAGGCCGGGCCCTCCGGGCAAATCCTCCCCGTAGGAGGCTATCTCTATACCCGTGAGCACCAGCTCCCGGTAGCCCTTTGCCGCAAGCTCCGCCGCCTCCTGCGCAGCCCGCTCCGGCGGCAGGGAGCGCACGCGGCCCCTGGCGTATGGTATGATGCAGTAGGTGCAGAAGTTCTGGCAGCCGTCCTCAAGCTTCAGATATGCCCTCGCATGGCCGGAGAAGGCCCCCGCGGGCAGGTCCTCGATTATCCTGCGCTCAAAGGGCTTGTCTATCCCCCGGGCGCGGGCCTTTTCAAGGACGGCGCGCTCCGCGGCCTCGACAAAACCGCGCCTGTCCCCGCTGCCCCAGACGACGTCCGCGCCCAGGGCCTCGGCCGCGTCCGGCTCCACCTGCGCCCAGCAGCCGCAGACGGCGCTCGCCGCGCCGGGATAGTGCTCCATGAGCCGCCGCAGCGCCTGGCGGGATTTCCGCCCGCTCTCCGCCGTCACGGCGCAGCTGTTCACGATGACGAGTTCGGCGCTCTCCCCCTCCCCCGCCGGCTCATGGCCGCGCTCGCGCAGGAGGGTCTCCATGGCCTGGGTCTCATACTGGTTGACCTTGCAGCCTAGGGTGTTTATAATATATCTCATCTCAAAAGTACCTCAAAGGTGATAATTTGGACATTTATCTGGACAACGCGGCCACTACCCGGGTCTGTCCCGAGGCCGCAGACATGGCATACAGGGTGATGACGGAGCAATACGGCAACCCCAGCTCCACGCACGCGCGCGGGCGCGAAGCGAAAAAGCTGCTCGACGCCGCACGCAGGGAGCTCGCCCTCTGCCTCGGCTGCCAGCCGAAGGAGCTCGCCTTCACCTCCTGCGGCTCCGAGGCGGACAACTGGGCCCTGCTCTCCGGCGCCTGGGCCGCCTCCGCCAGGGGCGGACACGTCATCAGCTCCATGGCCGAACACGACGCCGTGCGCAAATCGCTCGACGAGCTGGAGCGCCGGGGCTACGAGGTCACGCGCCTTCCTCCGGATCCGAGCGGCGCGGTGCCGGTGCAGGCGGTGCTGGACGCGCTCAGGCCCGACACGGTGCTTGTCTCCCTCATGCTCGTGAACAATGAGACCGGGGCGGTGAACGACATCCCCGGCCTTGCTCGCGCGCTTAAAAAGGCGGCCCCGAAGGTCCTGCTCCACTGCGACGCGGTGCAGGGCTTTCTCAAGGTGCCCTTCACAGTCAAGAGCCTCGGCGCGGACATGGTGACCATTTCCGGGCACAAGATACACGCGCCCAAGGGCATAGGCGCGCTCTACATCCGCTCCGGGCTGCATCTGCGTCCGCTCATCCTCGGCGGCTCCCAGGAGGACGGACGCCGGGCAGGCACGGAGGCCATGCCGGCCATCTGCGCCTTCGGCGAGGCCGCGCGCCTGGGCCGCGCGCTAATGGCCGAGTCCACAGAGCGCATGGCCGGGCTCAGGCAGCGTGCCGTCTCGCGCCTGCTGGCCGAGAACCCGGGGCTCGTCGTCATAGGCGGCGGCGCGCCGCACATCCTCTGCGTCTCCCTGCCCGGCTACAGGAGCGAGGTGCTCATGAGCGTCCTGGAGTCCCGGGGCATAAGCGTATCCAAAAGCTCCGCCTGCAAAAAGGGCGGGCGGAGCCATGTGCTGGAGGCCATGGGCCTGCCCGCGCCCGTCATAGACGGGGCGCTGCGCCTCGGCCTTTCGCGCTATACCACGGCGGAAGAGCTGGACGCCTTCTGTCTCTGCCTGCGCGAGGCGCGGGAGACGCTGGCGCACGCCTGAGCCTTATTTCTTCTTGCCGTCCTTGCCGTCCGGGGGGTTCTTCCCCCGGGCGTCTTTCATTATGAGGCTGCGCAGCCGCTCCGCCCTCGCCGCGCCCGCTGCGCGGGAGGCCTCCCGGGCCTCCGCCTTCTTCGCGCGGCGCTCCTCCGGCGTGGGCTGGGGCGGCATCTCTATGTGCTCGCCCGTCTTGGGGTCTATGTGGTGCAGGTTCTCATAGCTCTCATAGTCCTCCGGCAGGCCGCTGCGGCGCAGCTTGCGCCGGGTGAGATTCTTGATGCCGGAATAGATGACCACGAACACCGGCACGCCCAGCAGCATGCCCATGAAGCCGAAAAACCCGCCGCCTATGATGATGGCGAACATTATCCAGAAGCCGTTCACGCCCGTAGAGCTGCCCAGGATCTTCGGGCCGAGGATATTGCCGTCAAACTGCTGCAAAATGAGGATGAACACCAGGAAAATGAGGCATTTCATGGGGTCCACGAGCAAAATGATGAAGGCCGAGGGTATGGCGCCTATAAAGGGTCCGAAGAAGGGGATGACGTTCGTCACGCCCACGATGACCGCTACGAGCAGGGTGTAGGGCATATTCATGAGGCTGCAGCAGATATAGCACAGGATGCCGATTATCGCGCTGTCGAGTATCTTGCCGCTTATGAAGTCCATGAAGGTCTTGTCCGTGAAACGCACGCCCTCCAGTATCTTCTCCGCCGCCTCGACGGTGAAGATGCAGTAGAGCACCCGCTTGGCCCCCGTCGCCACGGCTTCCTTGTTGAAGAGCACATAGAAGGAGACGATGATGCCCACGGCGACATAGTAGATGCCGCGCACGAAGGTGTAGACGCCCGAGGTGATGCTGCCTATCAGGTTCGTCATCTGCGGCAGCAGCGTATCCGTCGCCCACTGGGTCAGCCGGTCGGAGGCGCTGTCCAGCAGCGAGACCACGCCGTTTTTCAGTTCCGGGTAATCCTCAAAGGTGCGCGTGACCCAGTTCACGATGGTCTCGTAATAGCTCTGGCTGTTCTGGACTATGCTGTTTATGCTCGAATATATCTGCGGCAGGATGAGCCAGAGCAGCGCGCCCACGATGAAGAGCATCAGCAGCTCGGCTAAGATTATCGCCACGGCACGTCCGAAGCCGAAGGAGCGGCGATGATCGTCCTTGAAGAGCCTGTCCCCCAGCGGATTCGTCACCGTGCGCTCAAAAAACACCATGGCAGGCCGGAGCAGGTAGGTTATCGCAAAACCCCAGATGAAAGGCGCTATGATGTGTACAAAGGCGCTGAGCGCCTGCAGAACCCCCGGCCAGCGCGAGAGCAGCAGGTAAAAAATTATGCTGCACGCGATGACGGCAAAGGCCGTCACGCCCCAATAGAGGTATTTTTTGTCACCGCCGAATCTCTTCATTCCGTCCTCCCTGCTTTCACCGGCTCACGGGCCTTTTTACATTGTAACCTCAGCCAAAGCGCCCGTCAACCGCAAAAACGGCTCTCCCCGGCCTGTATGAACCTTATGTCAACTGTTTTCTGAATATTCCTCGACTTTTTTCGCGCTTTTCCGCGGTTGAAAAACATGTTGAAAATGTGCAAAAGCCCTCCGCAGCAAGGGTTTTGCGGGGAGGTCCTGTTCACGGAAAATTCACGATTTTTATGAATATCACATAATTTACGTCTACCGCCCTCCGGCAGGCATTTGTGCGGACGAGGCCGCATAGGGTTTTACAAAAACCGGCTTTCGGAGGTCGCTCGAAATGAAGAAGACTGCACATATTCTAGCCCTGCTCCTGGCCTGCGCCCTGCTGGCGGCGCCCGCGCGCGCCGCCTCCGCACAGGACCCCGCCGCGCCGGAGGTCGCCGCGCCCTCCGCCGTGCTCATAGAGCGGCAGACCGGCACTGTGCTCTACGCCAAGGGCGAGACCGAGCGCAGGCCCCCAGCCTCCGTCACCAAGGTCATGACCCTCCTGCTCGTGGCCGAGGCCGTGGACGCGGGCGACATTGCCCTCGACGACATGGTCACGGCCTCTGAGCGCGCGGCCTCGATGGGCGGCAGCCAGATCTGGCTGGAGCAGGGCGAGCAGCTGTCCGTCTCAGACATGATAAAGTGTGTCGCCGTCGTCTCCGCCAACGACTGCGCCGTGGCTCTTGCCGAGCACCTGTGCGGCTCCGAGGCCGCCTTCGTCGAGCGCATGAACGAGCGCGCCGCCGAGCTCGGACTGGAGAACACACAGTTCACGAACTGCACCGGCCTCGTCGACGACACGGCACACTATACCTGCGCCCTCGACATCGCCTCCATGAGCCGGGAGCTGCTCTCACACGAGTGGATAAAGGACTACACGACCATCTGGATGGACTCCGTGCGCGACGGAGCCTCCGAGCTCACGAACACCAATAAGCTCGTGCGCTTCTATGACGGCTGCACCGGGCTCAAGACCGGCTACACCTCCACGGCGATGTACTGCCTTTCCGCCTCCGCCGAGCGAGAGGGCACGGAGTACATAGCCGTCATCATGCACGCGGAGAGCATCGACAGCCGCAGCGCGGACGCCTCCGCCCTGCTGGACTACGGCTTTGCCAACTTCAAGCTATGCCCCCTCACTTCCGGCGAGACTCTGCCGGAGGTCGCCGTGGAACTCGGCACCCTTGACAGCGTGACGCCCGTCTACGACGGCGGCGGGGCCGTGTTGCTCCGCGCGAAAGACGCCGAGGGCCTCTCCTGGAGCCTCGACCTGCCCGAGAGCCTGCCCGCGCCCGTACGCGCCGGGGACGTTCTTGGAAAGCTCACCCTCTCCAACAGCGCCGGCCCCGTGGCCGAGGTCCCTCTGCTCGCCGGGGCCTCCTCGGTGCGGCTCTCCTCGCCCGGTATCTTTATAAAACTGCTCTCCCAGCTCTTCTGCGCGGAGTGATACCCCACTTTTTCGTCGTTTTCGATGCTTTTTCGACTTTTCTCCCCCACTTTTTCCAAAAAAGCTGCTGAGTTTTGATACTTGTAATCTGCGAAAAAAGTAGTATAATCTTCCTAAACCCGAGACTTTTATACAAAAGGATGAGGAACATGATAAAAGTTGACCTCAGCGGCGCCGCTCCGTTTTTTGACGCCGCCGGCCCGGACTATGCCGCCGCCGCCGCGGCCCACCGCCTGCTTGAGGAAAAGAGCGGCCCGGGCGCGGAGTTCACCGGCTGGACGGAGCTGCCCATGCGCATGAAAAAGGGCGAGCTCAAGCCCATCCTCGCCGCGGCGGCTAAGATATGTTCCCGCTCCAAGGCCCTGGTGGTCGTCGGCATCGGCGGCTCCTACCTCGGCGCCCGCGGGGCCATCGAGCTGCTGCGCCCCCTGCCCGGCAAGGACGACCCGAAGGTCTTCTTCGTCGGCAACGGCCTGAGCGCGGACTACCTCAACTGCGTCATCGAGCAGCTTGGGGACGACGACTTCGACGTCAACGTCATCTCCAAGTCCGGCACGACGCTGGAGCCCGCGGTCTCCTTCCGCGTGTTCCGCACCATGCTGGAAAAGAAATACGGCGCCGCCGCCAAGCGCCACATCTTCGCGACGACGGACGTCTCCCGCGGCGTGCTGCGCTCCATGGCCAACGCCGAGGGCTGGGAGTGTTTCACCGTCCCCGGTGACGTGGGCGGGCGCTACAGCGTGCTGTCCGCCGTGGGCCTCTTGCCTATGGCCGTCGCCGGCATCGACGTCGCCGCCGTCATCGACCAGGCCATAGCCACCTTCGGCTCGCTCTACAGGCGCAGCCCGGATAACCCCGTCTGGCAGTACGCCGCCGCGAGGCAGCACCTCTACGGCCGGGGCTACAGCATAGAGCTGCTCGCGAGCTACGAGCCCTCCTTCCGCTTCATGGCCGAGTGGTGGAAGCAGCTCTACGGCGAGAGCGAGGGCAAGAACGGCATAGGCATCTTCCCCGCCTCCCTTGAGTACACCGCCGACCTGCACTCCATGGGCCAGTATGTCCAGGACGGGCCGCGCAAGCTGTATGAGACGGTCGTCTCCTTCGAGAAGTCGCTCACGAGCTTTGCCGTGCCCTTCGGCATGGGCGACCCTGACGGCCTCAACTATCTCGCCGGCCGCGACCTGCACGACATCTGCCGCACCGCGCGCGACGCCGTCAAGGCCGCGCACATCTCCGGGGGCGTCCCGAACATTGGCGTGAGCGTCGATAAGCGCGACGAGGCCGGTTATGCCGAGCTCGTCTGCTTCTTCGAGCTAGCATGCGCCATCTCCGGCTACATGTCCGGCGTGAACCCCTTCGACCAGCCAGGCGTTGAGGCCTACAAGAAGAACATGTTCAAAATGCTCGGCAAGCCCGGGGCGTAAATTAACAATGTATTAACTTTGATTTTACCCGTTGAACTCGGGCTTAAAAGATGGTAAGCTGTGAGTATAAACAGCTTACCATCTTTATTACAGCGAAAAAACGTTTAAGGAGCGTGATTCAAATATGGTCAAGGTGTTAGTGGGCCTGAAGGGTTCCGGCAAGACCAAGCGCCTGGTGGAGCTCGTCCGCCGCGCCGTCGAAGAGGAGCACGGCGACGTCATATGCATAGAGAAGGACAAGAACCTCACATACGACATACCGTATCAGGCCCGCCTTATCCACGCCAGCGACTACCAGATAGGCACTTTTGAGTTCATGAAGGGCTTTATAAGCGGACTCAGGGCTGGAAACTACGACATTTCGCACATCTTCATAGATAACTTCCACAAGATGTTCAATGCCGGCACGGAAGCGCAGGTTGTGGATTTCCTTGACTGGCTCTCGAGCTTTGCCGAGAGCGAGGGCATTAAGTTCACCATCACGATGACCGCCGACCCCGAGACTGTCGGGGATGAGATCAAGAAATACGCGATGTAAATATGAACCTCCGCCCGGGGTTTCCGGGCGGAGGTTTTTTGTGTGTGGCTGGAGCGGAGGTTTTAGGTTTGGAGGAACTCGCCGTTTTGCTGGCGGTTATCTTTACCTTGTGCTGCCTGTTCCACCCCATTTCTTTGGTCATGCCCAAAGAAACGGGGTGGAGCCCCAAAGAAAAGCGCTTGGGCTGGTACCGACGCACGAACGTGTGTGGCCCCACCCGCCTCTCCCACTCGCCTTTGGCGCCCGTGTTGGACCGCTAATGTGAAAATGCCGCCCGGTGGGCGGCATTTTTTATTTCAATAATGCACCGGCAGTAGACCAACGCCGGGCGGGGGTGGAACCCCGCCCCTACGGTAAGGTTTTAGGTTTTCGCGTTTTAATATGCCGCGCGGGGGACGTACGTTCGGGTCGTCGAGGACGCCGACCCCTACAGGGTGGCTGCAAATGTGGAGCTTGGCGCGTATGTCTTACGCGGCGCGCGTTTACGGTGTCGCTTTTGCGTTCGTTTCGCAGAAGCCCCGTAGGGGTCGGCGTCCTCGACGACCCGCTTTTCAAACAAAAACGCCCCATCGGGGCGTTTTCACAACTTCTGCGGCGCGGAGCGGACACCTCAGCGGTCGGACACGGGCGCCATAGGCGAGCGGGAAAAGCAGGCGGGGCTACCGCCCAAAAGCGCTTTTCTTTGGGCAAGACCAAAGAAATGGGGTGGATAAGCAGCCTAAGGCAGAGACTACAACAAGCAAACCGGCGAGTTCCTCCCCACAGACTCTCTCGCCCCGTCAGGCCTTTTTCGCCTTCGGCACCTTCGGGTCGAAGCCGTGTATCCAGTCGGAGAAGAGGAAATAGAACAGGTAAATGACGGAGCTTATGGCCCAGGTGATGGGATAGGCCCAGTAGATGTAGCCTATCTCCCCGAACAGGTGCATGACGACGGCGATATACGCCACGCGCAGTACGCACCAGACCGAGAACATGATGAGCATGGGTACGAAGGCTTTGCCCGAGCCGCGGCAGACCGCCGCGACAGAGTGGGAGAAGGCCAGCAGGAAGTAGAAGAGCGCGGCCGTGCGCGCCTGCTGTACGCCGTAGGCGATGACGCCGGGGTTGTCGTCGAAGATGCCGATGAGCGCCGGCGCGAAGATATAGTAGAGCACGCCGATGAGCTCCGCGAGCACGACGGCGGAGATGATGCCGAAGCGCGCGCCCTTCCTGGCCCTGTCGTACTTCTGCGCGCCGAGGTTCTGGCTGATGAAGGTGGTGATGGCCATGCTGAAGCTCGTGATGGGCATGAAGGCGAAGCCCTCTATCTTCGACTGCGAGCCGTAGGCCGCCATGGCCAGCTTGGCGAAGGAGTTTATCTGAGTCTGGACGATGACGTTGGCGAGGCCTATGACGGAGTTCTGTATGCCGGCGGGCATGCCGTAGCGCAGGATGCGGCGGAGCATGTCGCCGTGGAAGCGGATCTTGCGCAGGCTGACGGAGTAGACGCTGCCCTTCTTTGCAAGGTGGACCAAGCAGAGCACGCAGCTCATGGTCTGGGCGAGCGTCGTGGCGACGGCCGCGGACCAGACCCCCCAGTGAAATACGCCGATGAAGAGCAGATCAAGCGCCACATTCGTGAGCGAGGAGAAGATGAGGTAGAAGAGCGGCCTGCGGCTGTCGCCGACGGCGTTCATGATGCCGGTGCAGATGTTGTAGAGCACGACGGAGATGACGCCGAGGAAGTAGTAGCGGAAGTACTCGATGGCCTGGGGCATCACCTCGGCGTCAGTACCCATCCAGACGAGGAAAGTGGGCGTGAGCAGCACGCCCGCTACGGTGAGGACGAGGCCGGAGCAGATGCCGAAGGCGAGGTCCGTGTGTATGGCGCGTGAGACCCCGTTCTCGTCCCGCGCGCCGAAGCAATGCGAAATGACGACACCCGCGCCAAGGGCGGTGCCGTTAAAAAAGCTGACCATGAGATAGATCAGCGTACCCGAAGAGCTCACGGCCGCCAGCGCATCCGTCCCGAGGAACTGGCCGACTATGACCGAGTCTGCGGCGTTATAGAGTTGTTGGAAGACCTGGCTGAGGAAGATGGGCAGCGCAAAGCGGATGATGAGGCTGTAGGGGTTCCCCTCAGTGAGGCTCCTGGTCTGCCGCACCCGGTTCTGGTGCCAGACCTTGTGCGAAGCGTGCGTTATCATAGCGCCTACATTATATCCCCGCCCGTGCCGGTTTGTAAAGCAGCATATGCGTCCGCCGGCACGCAGCAGCTGCGGGCGGCTT
>OHPR01000241.1_pt1 | contig 26807 bp, 27 predicted proteins | sample 1577761 | NCBI WGS metagenome assembly OHPR01 (sample SAMEA3879537, study PRJEB24766) | human gut metagenome | biome: human-associated habitat; feature: feces | place: USA | collected 1985/1987 | reverse complement strand
TCGTCTGTAAATCATCCTCTTTCTATTGTACCACTGGTGTAAATTTTCTCTTTTTGACTAGTCCTATTTATATGCTAACATCAAAGCAATACTTTATAAATTCGTCATAACTTTCAAACCTAGGAGTATGTTCTTTCATATATAAATATGTTTGTTCCTCACTATTTCCAAGTCGAATCTTTTTTTCAAACACAGCATTATTTATAACAGATTCACTTGTTTCAAATAACATAAAATATTCATGGAACACCGCTGGTTCCGGCATTTTGCGGTATCGCTCATAGTATCTTTGGGCAAGAAGTTTTGCCTCGACTAATTGTTTATCTCGCCTTTTTATGAGAAATTCATCAATGCTCATTATGCGCTTCGCCGGCACACCGGCATACACATTATTTTCTTCGCAATCCTTTGTTACTATACTTCCAGCTCCAATGACAACATTATTACCTATTTTAACATTTCTCTCAATAATGGCATTCATTCCTATGAATACATTATCACCTATTTCAACAATACCGCTTGCTCCAAACACCCCCCCCCGAATAGTTTTTGAGAACTGACCATGAATAATCATGAGTCAAAATCTTAACTCCTTCAGTTATCCGTACATGATTTCCTATTGATATCATCCAAGGATATTGTTCATCTATCAAAGTTTTTGTTGGAACATATACAATGCAGTCACTTCCTATTTTCATCCCAATAGCTTTAAGGTGCTCAACGTAAGACTCCGAATCCGACTTTGCACCATAGACTGCTTTTTTTATCACCTTTTTTAATTGCATAATTGTGTTTCTCGCTTTCCTTTTTATTATTCTTTACGTTTCTTAGATATCTGACAAATGAATGCAATTATAGTTGCTCCACCCATACAAATAAAATATTACTTAAAATTATTGATAGCTTTCTTGACTTAAACAACTAAAAATTGTCCGAGTCCAATATCAGCTGTAAACCGTTTTGGGGTATATGCCGCCCCTTAAATTCATGTAGAACAAATTCACCTACCCTCATCCAAATTTATTGCGCCACTTTCTTTATATAGCACAAGCGAACAGAATGCCACAAAATACATATGTACAAAATATATATTTTCACACATTCCTCTTAACTGCATATAAAATGTGCTTTTGAAATCCAACCTTTTGCATGCATATATTATTAGTTCAAACAAGAGCCAAAACGTTGGCAAATCCAATATTTTTGAGAAATACTGCTCCACATTAAGCTAAAGCCTACTTTTACTATGTAGATTGCTCCAACAAACAATCCATTTTTCATAGACGGCTTCAACTCATCTGCCTGATTTATCCTCGCTATCAACATTCCAAAAGATAGAAATATCAATGACTGGAACAAGCCATTTCTTGTTGTTGCAAACAGAGAAAAATACAGCTCAACCGGTCTTGCCAAAAATAGAGACAAATTTTCTAAATGACCATTTAGCATGGTCAGTCCGATACTAACCAAATATGCAAACACACCACTGCTGGAAATTTGTTTAATTGAAAATCTTTTTAATAAAATACCAATCAAAAGCAACGCAAAAACCAGACCGTTCAAATACCATAGTGTCCAAGAGTAAAAATTTTCACCTACAAAAACAAGATTTCGTAAGCAAAGAATCAAATATGCCGGATCTAGCCTGCCCTCAATTATCCATCCACATATAGTTAACGGAAGATTAATGGCAGACTACTTAAAATAAATTCGCAAAATCTTTTCACAATGAAGCATCAATTTGTCATGCAGTTTTTTCCTGATGCTTTTCAATTAAAAAATATACTGTACACGCATAAAAGAAAGGTACCGCATAATTAGGAATGTCATAGTAAAATAACCTATCCAAAGGATTGCTACTCGCCTGAAATGGTCTGGTATGTTTTCCAATCACTAAAAATGCACAAACAAATTTCAGTAGATTAATTAACTTATAATTCGAATCTATGCTTTTCTCCTTGATATTTTCCACTGCAATTTTCCTCTTCACAAATCAAAATACACAGCATCGAAATATTTTTTTAGTCCTTACGTAAGATTTTGCTATTAATTTTTTCGATAATTTCAAATATCAGCGCATTCTTCATTGCCACATTTACAGCAACATACACAATTGCTCCACATGACACTTCAATGAAAAGACCTACTGTGTTCGGTAATCTTAATTGCATAAGCATAAGTACGCCTACAGACATTATCGCTGTACTAAACAGTCCCATTACAAGTGCTTTTCCATTAATGCTAAATCGCACTTTCTTCTGCATGTAAATAAACTGGATTGCATTGGTAACCAATTCGCTCAATACAGACGCTATTACTGCACCATTTTGCAGCAACATAGGAATCAATATGGCATTTGTAATAACGTTAATCACGGACGCAGAAGCTGCTGCTGGAAGGATAATTTTTTCACTTTTAGTACTATAGACCAACTGATAGCAGAACAAATCGCCGAACCCTTTAATTAAAATCAATGGGCACATCAACTGTATCGTCAGTACGGCCGGTGCAAATGCCTCACCGTAAAGAAACTGAACAGTTTGAGATGCCACCAAAGCCATTCCAACCGCCAGTGGGAGAGTCATTACGCATAAGATTTGGAACCCCTTATCCAGTAATCGATAAAAGCCTTCCCAATCATTGTCATAATAGTAACTCAGCCGAGGAAGCAATGCTGCAGTGACTGCATTTGCCATAGTAAGTACCATGTTGATGGTCTTTTGCGCATACGAGTAAAATCCAACAGACTCATCCGTTGCCATCATATTCAGCATTGTCACATCAATCTTATTATAAATACTGGACAAGAATATAATGCAAGCAATTAACAAAACCGGCTTTATATGCTTTTGAATTCTAATGTCAGAAAAATCAAATTTAACAAACTTTTTCGCATGGATAACATTGAATATATAATTTCCGCCTGTTGCAAGACTTGAAATCAATGCATACGCAATGTAGTCCTGCCGAGTTTTAACAAATAAAAAGAGTGCAACAAGAGAAACTCCTTTTATTAGCAGACTTCTTCCAGTAATATAGCCGTATTCTTCCAATCCCTTATACATCCAATCAATGTTCAGGTAGTTGAAGAAAACAGCCAATCCACAGGCAGCATATAATGCCCATTCACCGTTAAAACCAGCATTTATAAAAACAAGACCAAAAAATCCGATTACCGCCAATGTCGTAGACACAATATTCAATAACAGGAGTTCTGTAAATAACTTATTTCTTTCGCACTTATTTTCTCTAACTTTTGCGAACTCTCTTACACCATAGGATGGAAGTCCCAAAGCAGCAATCGTCACAAAATAAGAAGCAATATTCTGAGCAGATGCGACCTTACCAACACCAACTGGAAGAAGGATTCTCGATACATATATCGATGTCACAAACGGAAACAGAATATTTGCAACGGTATATATGATGTTATATATTGAATTTTTCGCTAATGATTTCTGCATTATTTCATCTACATGGCAAACATTCTGCCATTATTTCCTCCTTTAAGATATAGAGCACTGTCGAAAACTCTCGAAGCTGATAAACAGTGCTCTTTTTTATTAGCTCCTTTTTATTTCCCTCCACTTTTTTGCTTTTTTCTTGACTTTTTCTCACTTTTCACGACTCGCTTTACTCGTATTCTAAGAAGGTGAAGGGAGGTCAGCTCTATGCTTAACCATATTTCTACTATTTGGAAGTATCGCGATTTCTTGACTATTCACAAATCTCATCTTGATGTTTCTCAGTTAAAACTTCTTAAATCTAAATATCGTCCTAATTTATCTAAACTACGCAAGCCCGATATTTCTCTTGCTTCGGGTATCTTGTTCCCTCTTTATTCTCATACTGGCAGACCTGCTATCGATCCTGCTGTTTTAGTTTGTTCTTTCGCCTTGATGAATCATCTTAAGTATTCTTCTATCAAACTTTGGTGTGATAATCTTGCCAATGATTCTTTGCTTCAATATCTCATTGGCTCTTTTGATTCTCCTAATTCTTCTTACTATGACTTTATCATTCGCCTTACTGGCTACGATCCTCATTTGTCAGACCTTGCTACTCAATCTTTCATTGCTAAGAAAGAATTTAAGAATAAATCTGCCAAAGGTGAAAAACTTATTAATTTTACCAAAGATGACACTTCTTCTATTTGCGATAAATACAAAAACGGTACAGAGTTCGACAGAGACCGTTTGTTATTTACTATGAAATTTCTTTTTAACGCTATTGCTGTTATTCCTTCTCTTGGTATGGGCCTGATCGAACCTGCCAATTCGACTCTTTCTAATGATGACTCATACATTCATGTTTACGCTTCCTGTTATGGACATAAAGTTCAAGATGCTTTTAATCCTGACAATAACTATCGTTTCTCTGCACCGGATGTGGATATAGGTTGGGATAGTGATCTTGCTCAGTATTTTTCGGTTTCACTTTCTACAATATTTCTTTCCACAACCCGTCTCTACACATTGATCTATCTGTTTTTATCTCTCTGGAAAAAGTATCTCGTCATGATGCTTTGACCTGTGTTTCGGCTACAGCTCAGATGCTAGATATCAACCCGAATCTGAAACCTAAATATATGTGTCTAGACTCCGCTCCTGACAGTAACTCAATTTATCATTTTTTTCAAAAGAAGAATGTCATTCCTTTGATTGATCATAATAAACGAAGAAAATCGATTGAATCTAAAACCGGTGAATCAATCAATTCGGATGGTATACCAGTCTGCAGTTGCAATCACACCAAGACATATGATGGATATGACCATGTTCGTTACAGAAAGAAATATCGTTGTCCTTAAACATGGTCTAATTCTTGCTGTAGAAAAGTTATTTATGTTAAAGACAAAGATAATAAGCTTAAGTTTGAAGGGCCTATTTCCTATGATTCACCTAAATTGAAATCTATTTACAAAGATCGTACCTGCACTAAAAGAATCAACAATGCAGTGTTAAATACTTACGGCTTACACAAGATGCATTTACGCAATCGAGCAAAGAACGGATTTTTCACTATCATTGCAGGAATCAACCTACACCTTGATGCGTGGTTGAAAGCAGAGATTTAAGAATTGGAATTTTAAAAAATAAGTGATTTTCACTATTTTTAGTGCGCCTTGTTTTCTATTCATAGCTTCATAAAGCTATTATTTATCTATTACCAAGACTGTTCTTATTTTTACTTCCTACTTTTCGACTCTACTCATATAATAAATTCATGTACTTTTATTGTTCTGTCAGCAACCGATAGAGCTATATAGCATGTCAGCGAAAACTAATCTTATACTCTATTTGCTTTGCCCCCCCCCGAATGATTTTGAGTTTTATCAAATTTTCTTTTAATTTCTGCTTATAATATACTTTAGGTACGCTCTTTGAAACAGCTTTATAAAATCCTTTACTCAAATTTTCAAAGAAAATCCCACGAGTTTTCGGAGCAATGGAAGGATGTTTTAATTGATGGTTAGCCTCTATTGCTTTTACGACATCAACTTCTTCTAATCGCAGTCCAGATTTTTCAATTAATTCCTTGCCCTTATTTGTCTGACATAAAATTAAAGATATACCTTTTCCCTGTTCACTATCTGGTTGATTGCTTCCCCAAGAATCTCCAATCGTAACATCCGATACTCTACCTAATGTTGCATACTGACAAGAATAACAATTTTCTGTGTAGTCTAAGGACGTAAGGAATGCATGCGTGTACATATCATGAACACCATTCGGTGTAATTGTTTTATACTCATCATTCCCATTTTGCAAAAGCATTCCAAAATTGGTTTTATTTCTGAAACGAATCTCCCTTAACTGCTTGATGTCAACACCTTTTTCATGTAATGCAAGTGTCAAAATTTTCGGTGAGGGCGATCCATGACAGATTAAATCTACAGTATAGAGATTCTCACTTATATTTGTTGGTATTGTTTTCGTATAATTTTTAATTGCTGCCACTTGACAAGGCAACCCAATAAACAGGACCTTTTTTCCATTTTTGAGCTTTTCAATAACCTTATTATAAATGCCAAATGGGTTACTTTTGACATATTTTGATCCTGAGAAACGAACCAATTCATTTTTTTTATTCGTTATGTCAAAAATGAATTCTCCGTTTCTAAACAAGCACGCTGCAACATAGCCTCCATCATCAACAAAACACTCCATCATAGCAGAGGCCGCTCCTCCAGAAGACGCTTTCATTCTGACATCATCTGACGCCCAGCCTTCTTTCCAACAAATAGGTTCAGTCAGATTCACTTTATAATTGTTTGGGCAAACTCTCTCACATGCCCCACAACCCACACATTTTTCTTCATCGATAACCGCATTATATGCCAACAAATTATCCTGAATTGATATAGCCTCTTTGTTACATTTTCCTACGCAAGCCATGCAACCTGTGCAAGAATTCTGTTTGCATACAGTTCTCATACATTAACTCCTATTTTTTTGACACAGTATCTCACAGAACTGTTCTAATCGTTTTACTTCTGCTTCGTAAGAAATTTTATCAAAATCCAATTTTTTCATTAAGCGTTTATTATTAGGGTGCTGAAGTAAATATTCGATTTTTTCAGCAATCTCATCTTTATCCATCGGATCGTAAATCACATCATGCTCTGTAACATTTAACAACTCCAAAGCACCCGCCACATTTGTTACAAGAATGCTACATCCACACAGCAAAGCGTCAAAAACAGAAAGAGCAAAAGGTTCATAGACTGAATTCAAAACATACAATTCACTTTTCATCATTTCTTCATAGAGTTGCTTCTGTGGAACCAACCCTTTGAACTCAATATTTTTTCCCTTTGGCAAGTCATCAGGATGATAAAGATGCCCATAGACCATCAACTTGTTATTATCATCTAATTTTGCTACAGCATTTGCAACCTCTATATTGTTTTTCAGCTTTCGATCTCCACCTACAGCTATGATTCGACCCTTTTCTCGTGGCATAGCAATATATTCAAAATCAGCTCTATCAATACCATTATGTAGATAATTCATCCGATCTGCACAGAAAGGATACTTTTCCTGAATCATTTTACTATAGCGTTCTGACACAGCCAAAATTAAATCCGAATCATTTAGAAAATACTTTTCGTATTTTAAAGCTTTTTCGTTTGGCGATATCTGATTCAATTTAAATTCAATTTCATTGCAGCCATGCATAATATAGATAGTTTTCTTGCCGAGGAATTTTCCCAACTTTGAAGAATACATTCCGATTTTTGACAGACCAGAAACAACAATAACTTCGCAAAAAAGTGTCTTAATTATTGAATTCAAATACTTGCGTAACTTATTATTACTAAACGAAGTACAAAAATTTGGTGATAAATGTTTCACAATTCCTTTATTCACATTTGCCGGTCCTGTATTTTCATTTGTATTACCAATAAATAAATATTTTCTCATTCAATCACCTATATTTTTTCTTAAATATTTCAAGGATTTCTCTTTTTCCCTTTCTATAATATTTTGAAAATTTTTCATATCCTTTTGTATTTTATATTTCTCATCAAGTTTAGAAATTTCCATCACCATATGTTCTTGCATATCGATTTTTTTCAATAAATCGCTTAACTTATTTCTATTACTTTCTCTCACTAATACTGCAAATTTTTTTGAATATTTTGAAGCAAAAATTGTTCCATGAAAAGTATCAGTAAACACAAAATCTGCCCCTGCAAACATCTTCAAACATTGAAACGGAGAACATACAATATAATTTTCAATCCAAAACTGTGGTGCACCGATAGCCACAGGTGTCAAACAGTGTTTTTTGCAGAACCGCGTAATCTCTCTTATTTCTTCTTGAGTATGAATTCGATTGTAATATGAGTAAATCACACAATAGCGTTCTGGTACTTTAGGCATTTCAACATTTTCAAGCTCATCGTCAAAATTATAAATTAGAACAGGATCAAGATTGTCTTCAATATCTGCATCTGTAAGATTTGCAACAAAATTATGTGTATTCTGATCTCGCGTGGAAAAAGAAGCTACATTTTTAAAAGTTTCTCTTATACGTTTAGCTACTTTTGTCGGCAAATCTTTGTAGCTTGTTGAACCGCACGAAGCCGCATAAGTAATAACCCGATTTGCTTCTGGAACATTTCCAAAAAGTTGAGATGTAAATCCCCATCCATTTGTATTTAGGCAGTTGAAAACTTCATCACTACCTATAATGCATAAATCATATTTATTGCTCTTTTTTTCAGTTTCCAAGCAGTTTACTCTAAACTCATTGAACAATCGATTTTGTTGATTGCTCTTGATTTTTATTGTAAAACGATTCAATGTGTATTTGTCTATCTTACCTATCTTTCCAAACAGTCCGTTCTTTTCTCTCTCTGCAACATACTGTTGTCTGATTCCATTTAAGAGATTGTTATCTTCTTCGTTAGGTGCGATGTCCAAAAATTCAACTTGTACATTCATCTCCTCGAGTATCCTCTTTAAAGCAAATGATTGAAGTAACGATCCCATATTGTCAACCATTTGCATTGATAAAATACATATTTTCATTTTTTCAATAGTCCTTTCTTAATTTTTCATCATATATTGTTGGTTATAGTCTTTTCTTTAGAATCATCTAAAACTACGTCGTCAGCAATTAAATAAAAATACACAAAACTGCTATATACCTCCAACATCTGTGATTCACAAAAAGAATAAATTGCAAGAAGCAAAGCCACAGACATTATCATATAATTATGACGTTTAATAGCTTTTTTCATTAATAAAATATAGCCTATTAGTATAATAATTGTTGGAATCAATCCCATAACTAATAGAGTTACCATATAGCTGCAATCACATGTAACGCTCCAGTTATACCATCCATGAATATTATTATAAATTGTTCCTGAATTATCACTCAGTGTTACATTTTGACCAAATAACTTTATCCCAAACTTATTGAGAACATAATAATTTAAAAATAATCTATTTGTAAAAACTAAATCTAGTGTTTTCAACATATTACTAGTTTCAAGAAATCTTCCAGACAGATATGTAAAAAGTGTTATCAATAATTGACTATATGTCATTATAAATTTAGGAACTTTACTATACCATGTCCGACTCATTATTTTTTCACTAAACATCATAACAAGTGGAATTAAAAGTATTACGATAGTAGATGTTTTACTGTCTGTAAGTAAAAAAGTTATCAGTCCACCTAATTCAATTCCTATATAATGAATAAGCTTCAATTTTCCTGCCTTCTCAGATGCAAACAATAAAATAATAATCATTATTAATTGAGCTGTTACATTCGGGTGGCCAAATCCAAGACCACTAGCTCCACGTCTCGATATTCCAGCGTCAGAAATTCCAATCAAAAAAAGAAAAATTCCCAATCCCAAGACGAATGTCAACGCTTTTCGGCAGACATTTAAAATTTTTCTATATGGTATATTCTTTGACGCAATTATAAGAAGAAAGCCTTTAAAGTAAGCTGCTTGACCGCTAACAACATATCCTATAAGCAAGAGTATCCCAACAACAAGAAATGTCATTAATTCTTTTAAAGAGTACTTTTTGTGTACGATAATATAGATTAATCCCCCATACATAGGAACTTGCAAAAAGTCAATAACAGTTCCGAGAAATTCCATCTTTGAAAACACATATATCGTTGTTAGTTTATTCATAAAGACTAACAAAAACAATATGATATATATAAGCTTTGTTTTTCTAAAATCCATCTTCTCTATCGTTAATGCCATATTTAATCGCCTTTCATTCCCTCACCTAGCTTTTATGCTTAGTAGAATATAGCATAATCCATACTGCTTACTTTTCATCAAATCAAGCAGTAGCTTTCTTGTAAGCTTTTCTTTATCATAATTTGTACATCTTAATACAGTCTGTAGTTGTTCATCATCCACTATTTCCTTAACTTCTTGTTTTTTTACATTCTTGCTAGCATCAGAAAGAATTATCATTTTCAATGCTGCAATCGTATTAGACAAATAGGGATATGTAATTCTATTTAGCACCGCCACATCGTATCCATTATTCTCAATCAACTGATAGCATGCATTATAAAAATCTTTGATTTTACTATAGCGATTTTTCTTGTACGTATGTGTCAATGAGTCTGCATTTTCACAATAGAAATACAATGCTTCGGATAATACCGAAACTCTTTTAACATACTTATAAAGTTCCAGCAACGAATAAATATCCTCTGAAATAATTTCACGCTCCGAAACAAATTTCCAAGACGCTTTCCTTATCAAATCAAGAGAATACATACCCGCCCAAGCACTCATCCACAAATTTGTTTGTGTACCATTTTTCACATCTGGGCCAATCAAATCTACCAAAAAAACGTTTTGTACTTCGTTGCCCGAATATGTAACTCGTTCAGTTTTTGGAATAACAGGCTTTCCCGTTTCACCATTTGACTTGACATCACAAAAGCCAAATACTACAATATCTGATTTTTCCTTTATTGCTAGACTATATGCTTTTTCGATAGCATCCAATGCAATGTAGTCATCACTATCAAAAAAACAGATGTATTCACCCGTTGCATTTTCAATGCCCGTATTTCTTGCATAACCAAGTCCAGCATTCTCTTTATGGACAACCTTTATCCTGCTATCTTTTTTTGCCCAATCCTCGCAGAGTGTTGGACAATTATCTGGCGAACCATCATCAACTAAAATAATCTCTAAGTTCTTATAGCTCTGGTTAACAACGCTCTTCACACAACGGTTTAAATATTTTTCCACATTGTAGATTGGTAAAACCACCGAGACAACTCCTTTTCTCATAATGTCTTCCTCCAAGTGTTACTCATAAGAAACGACTTCCGCTCTTTTTAATGATTTGAACAAAACTTTCGCTTCCAACTTTTTTGTAAAATCAATCCGGGAATAAGGCAAACCAATGTCAAAGTTCTATCAGACGTATTCTTTAAAATTTCCGCAACACTCACGTCTGCAAATTTTCCATAGATGACATACTGTAGAGCAGCCTTCACCCTATATTTTTTCTTAAACTCTGACCCCATAAATTCTTTTGCTCTGTTCATACAACCGATAGGCGATTTAATATTATTGAGCCTTCTATTTTTCGTAAGCCCGTCATCCTGATAATTTCCTATGTAAATTACTTTGTTAATGTGAACCATCATGTACTTTCTTGCCATTCTGACCCACACGATATCTTCTCCAAGAAATCTTTCACCTTGATATTCAGGGAATGGAAACTCTTTCAGACATGATGTCTTAAACACTTCTGCTTTATCTGCCATCGTGTCATCCGAATTTACTCTAGCTTCAGTGTATGATGCCACCCGTTCATTCGGAACAAATTCTTTTCCATTGACACTTCCATCAGGATACGCTCTTAAAAAGGCATAACCACAGATGTTCTTTTCATCCTCATACCTTTTGTGATAACGCAATACAGTCTCAACTGTATCTGTTGTTAAGGTGTCATCAGAATCAACAATAAAAGTCAATTCTGATTCGATTTTCTTAACTGCGTAGTTCAAGGCCGTATGCTTACCACCGTTTTCTTTGAAAAAGTATTGAATCGAAAAATCAGAATCTGATAGCCACGCTTTCACAACCTCTCGTGTATTATCCTTACTCCCGTCATCTACTATGACCCATTCAAAATCTTTGCATGTTTGCTGTTTCAGTGAGTCATACAGTTGCGGCAGTACCCCCCCCCGGTTGTAAGTGGGGGTTAAGATTGTTAGCCTCATTACTTCGTCTCCATCTGCTGTGCTATATCAGCATCTACAATTTCTTCACCAGTTTTATGTTTCAATTGTTCTTTAGATGCTTCACTCAAACCATTATTGATTACACAATTCATGTCACAAGTAGAACATTTATCCAACTCTTCTTTAGTGACTTTTCCATCACGATAATCTCTACAAACCTTTAGTTCATACATACTGTAAGGATGTTTAGTAAATAAAGCCTTAAATTTATGAACTAAAACCCACGTAGCTGGTTTCCAAATATATTTATGCATTGCAGGAGATACTGAACCAATCATCCAACAATTACGATCACAACAACGTACTTTTGAACGTACCTTTTCAGCTTCAGGGCTATTCCACAATTCATCCCAAGATTGATTGTTTAAATTACCCATTACTTCTTTATCCTTAGTTCCATTACAAGGCATTACATCTCCATATGGATCAATAAAGAAAGTATCAAAACTCATATCACATGGCAACAAACGCTTTTGTCCATAAATATAATTTATTAAACCATGATTGAAATATGCACGGAACCATTTCTTAGGACTATTACTACGAAGAAGTTCATTAACTAAATTTTCAAAATTCTTTGCAACAATAGGACGATCATGAATGATATTCTTAGCTTCAACAAAATAAAAACTATTATGCAACGAAGCTGTCGCAAATTCCATTCCCATTTCATTAGAAATGTTATATAAAGGAACTAAATCAGGAGCATTTTTATCCTGCACAGTCATACCGAATCCTACATCCTTCATACCCATTTCACGAAGTTTCTTCAATGTAGTATATCCACGCTGATATCCATTTTGTAAACCACGAATTTCATTATTCGTTTGTTCTAAACCTTCAATAGAAATACGAATACCAATCTGAGGAAATTCCTTACACAAATCTACAATACGATCCGTAAAAAATCCATTTGTCGAAATAACAATTCGATCTGACTTTTTATATAATTCACGTACAATATCTTTTAAATCAGTACGAATAAATGGTTCACCACCAGTAATATTAGTAAAATACATCTTTGGCAACTTTTTAATTGTTTCAATACTAATTTCTTCCTCAATCTTTGAAGGAGCCTTATAACGATTACACATAGAACAACGTGCATTGCAACGATATGTAACGATAACAGTACCATTTAATTTTTTTTCTTTAGACATTTCTTACCCTCCTATAATTCAATCTTTTATTTAAAAATACACTAAAACTATTTAAAAACCACTTTGCACATAATGAAAATACGACAGATCCACAGATAACCGTAAAAGCTGTGAAAATATATGCAAACACACCATCACCAAACAAATGCACAAGATGAATTTTTTCAAGTAAACGATAAATCACCATATGGCATAAATAAATTTCAAAACTTATACTTCCCAAAAATTTGGCAACTGGATTGACCAGTACCCCCCCCCCGGTTGCATCCAAGGGTGTATACTAGCGCTACAACACAAAAGAATAACATCGTAATTGTAGAATAACCTAACACAAAATAAGTAACAGTAGAAATCAATAATATTCCACCGATGACAATTTTATTTTTTGAAGCAAAATCACTTAATTCTTTTCTATAGAGAAATATTAGACCGCCAACAATAAAATAAACGGCATCATAAATAATATTTGTCCTTGTAGCATTAAAATATGAAGAACATAACCAATTAAATATCAAAGCCATTATTGCAACTTTCCAAGCTCTTCTCTTATTTTTAATTAAGAAACAGAAAAAAGGAAATAACATATAAAAAACAAAAATAACAGCTAATGTCCAACTAACACCAATAACTGAAATATTCGCATTTGGTAATAAGCCTTGAGCTAATGTTAAATTTGCAAAAACCTCAAATAAAGATTCTTTACTTGGAGAAATCACAAAATCAAGTAAACAAAGCAATGCAAAATAAGGCCATATCTTCATATATCTTTTCTTGTAAAAATCTTCTACACTTATTTTTTGATCAAGTATTTTCTGATAGTAGCCGCAGCACATTCCAAAACCACTAACCATCATAAATAAAAATACTAGGTTTGCAAAAGAAGGGATTAATTGTTCGAATACAAAACCATCTATTTTATATCCTCCGTTAGATAATACATGCATTATTGCAATACCAATAATAGCATAAGCTTTTAAACCATCAATTCCTTCAAACCTATTATTTTTATTAACCATAATTTTATTTTTCATAAATGTTTTACTGATATACCTTCAAAATTTTCTCATAATACTCATCAATTGTATCGAAACTTATGTCTTTGCAATTCATGCTGTATTCTTCACATAAATCATTATTTACCCATAGCTTTTGAATCTTATTCTTTAAATCTTCAGCATTACCACTCTCGAATAATTCACCAGTTCTATTCACTTGAATTAATTCTGGAATACCACCAATATTAGCTCCTAGTACTGGAGTACCATACATTTGTGATTCCATTACTGAGAATGGGCAATTCTCATACCATTCCGATGGATAAATAGAAAATCTTGCTTCACGAATAAGCTTTTCTAATGCTTCATCCTTTTGGAAACCTACATTTTTGATATTATCAATTCCATTGATACTTTCTTCTAACGGACCAGTCCCTGCAAACACAAATTGTACATCTGGTAATTCTTTACATACTTGAATAAGTGTACCAATGCCTTTTTCTTCAGAGAAACGTCCAAAATAAAGTACATATTCCTTTTTTTCAGTCTTTTTCCATTCTACTTTATCTATAAAGTTATGCATTGCGACTGTCTTTGTTGCAAATAAAGAATTACTATCCATCTTATTTTTCATAAATTCAGAACAACAAATCATTTTATCAATGTATTTATATGTTCCTTTTAACTTCCAAAATTCAGCTTCCATCATACCAATAGCGGATTTTGCAGTTGAACCATGAATACATTTTCCTTTTATGCAATTCATAAAATGTCCACCAAGACATTTTTCACAGTTTTTGTGACTGTTTGTATTATTCATCATGTGATTTGGACAAACCAATTGATAATCATGAGCTGTAAAAATAATCTTACATTTATGATTTATCTCTTTACGCCACTTCACAATTTCCAGAATCATAGAAGGAGTTAATTGATAATTAAAATTATTTAAATGACAAACATCTGGTTTGAAATCATCCAATACTTTACGTAACTGAACTCTAGCTTCTTTACTATAAATTGTTTTAATTGGATACGTTAACTTACTTAATTTACTTCCCCCATGAAAGTCCATATCACTTGTATAAGCATTAACACGGTTACCTACACAACGTCCTTCATGCTCCATTCCAAAATATTGAACTTCATGACCCATCTTTTGAAGTTGTTCACCAAGCTTGAAAATATATGTTTCGGAACCACCATTTGGATATAAAAATTTATTTATAATCAATACTCTCATTTATTAATTTCTCCCATATAGTTTCATAGTTTCATCAACTATTGCATCCCAATTATATTTAGCACAAATAAAATCCGAAGCCTGCGCTTTTAATTCATTTACTTTTTCAGGATGTTCACAAGCATCTTGTAGTTTATCTTTTAAATCTTCTACATTACTCTTTTTAAAAGTGATTGCTTTGTCTTCTACAACAGAAGCACATTCTTCAATATCAGAAACTAAACAACAATTTCCATAAGACATAGCTTCTAATAGACTTAATGGCATACCTTCAAGATCAGAAGGTAAACAATAGATATATGCATTCGAATATAATTCATCTAATATTCTACCTTGTACAAATTCAGTAAAAATAATTCGATCATCATCCGCTGCTAATTCTTTTAATTTTTTACCATATTCAGCCGTATCAGAAATACCACCCGCAATAACTAGTTTTTTATTTGTTTTAATTTGTTTAAAGGCCTTAATAAGATAATGCTCTCCTTTTTCAGGTACAATTCTACCTAAATAAAGAATGTAATTATCTTTTTCTAATCCCCATTTTTTAATTTCTTGAGCTTCAACAACTTCAGGTTTATTTACCCCATTAGGAATAAAATGTGTATCACGATTATATTCATTCTTAAAATAATCTTGCACCCCTTTACTCAAGACTATAATTTCATCTGCATATTTTACTGCATTCTTTTCACCTTGGTGAATAAATTTAGATCCAAAACCAGATTTCCATTTTTCTCTTTGCCAATCTAAACCATGAATGGTAACCACAACTCTTTTACCTAGTGCTTTAGGTAACCCCGAAAAAAAAGCAGGCCCCTCTGCATGAATATGAACCACATCATATTTACCAAATGCAGACTTTAAACCTGCAAAGAAAGAAGAACTAACTGCAGCTAATCCTTTTTTATCAATCGTCAAAACTGATTTTTGTATAATACCATCATATCCATTATGAGAATCAAATTCATTTCCACTTACATGATGACCAGAACGATTCAAACAAGTAACATTATTACCTAACTTAACCATTCTAGTACATAATTCTTTTACGACAATTTCAACTCCGCCTTCTCGACTTAGTCTCTTTTGCCCAAACATGACTATATTCAAATCAATTCCCCTTTCTTTTTAAACCGCACCTTTTTTACATACTACAACAAGTACTGTTTTTAATAAAATCTTAATATCTAAACCAAGATTCCAATTCTCAATATAATATTTATCTAGTTTAACTACTTCATCAAAATCTATAATTTCACTTCTTCCACTCACTTGCCACATACCAGTTATTCCTGGTTTTATAGCTAATCTTGCAAAATGTTGATATTCATATAGATTTGTTTCCGATATTAAAGGAGGTCTAGTTCCTACAATAGACATATCTCCTTTTAATACATTAAAAAATTGTGGAAATTCATCCAAACTTGTTTTACGAATGAATTCACCAACACCTGTTTTATGAGATCCATCCGACATTACTTTATTTCCAATAACTCGAGGATCAAAATCAAGCTTAAACATCTTGCCATCCCCAAGCTTATTGTCTTTCATTAATTCTGATTTTCTTTCTTCCGCATCTAAGTACATACTGCGAAATTTGTACATCTTAAATTTCTTACCATTCTTACCAACTCTTTCTTGTGAAAAGAAGATGGGTCCTGGACTAGCAATATAAATTACCGGACCTATAAAGATACAGATAATTAGTGTTAAAATACATCCTAATACACCACAAATAATGTCAAAGACTCTTTTTAAGAATAACTCATTAAAAGAAGCATAATTTATACTCGTAGTAAGCACCGTGTAATCACCAATTTTTTCAACAAACTGTTTCTTACCAGGTGAATTAACAACTTTAGCTAAATTCATATGTACTGTAATACCAGCTAATGTTAATTGTTCAATTAAAGTTTTTGGATACGCTATTTCTTTAGGTAAAACAATCAATACTTCATCTACCCATTGTTTACATGCATACATACCAACTGTTTCACTATTTGCTACTACAGAAACATTATTAATTTGATTCTCAATTAAATCCTTATCTAATAAGGCAACACCAACAATGTCATAACGAGAATAATTATTCTTCTTAACATTATCAATAACTCTATCAGCAATTGAACTAGATGTGACAATTAATAATTTTCTTCTTTTACCACTATTCACACCCTTTTTTATATGACTCTTCCATAGTTCTCTTACTATATATGTCAATATAAGATAAATGCCAATAGTTAAGAACAAAATAAATCTAGAAAAGAAAATTCCTTTTTGAACGGTAAATAAATATAAAACAGCCAATAAGCAAACAATAAAACCATGTTTTAATGTTTTTACAAACTCTTGATAATGCCCTCTTTTTAATACACCCTTTAATGTACCAAAAATCAGTAAAACCATTAAATCAGCCACTTCTAATATGATAGCCATATTTCTATATAAGAAATTGTTATATAGGTGTATATTTCCATTCTTAATAAAATATGCCATCATAAATGCAATTTGCAAACATATCATATCAAGAATGATAAAATCGATATGCTTCAACCACCCATTTGCATTCTTTCTATACATAAATAACCCTACTCCTTTAAATAAAAAAGACTTATTTAAAAATAAACAAGCCTTTAAAAACTATATTTATACAAAAGGATACACTCTTCCCTATACATATTCAAATTAGGGATAAACGATTCAATTACAATGCGGTAAGCCAGCTATTGCTAATTTCCTCTAAATGTATCATTTATAACCAAAACTCCCAATTTAACCCTCAAAAGCTTTGCTTATAAATATTATCCCATAATATAAATATGTCAACTACCATTTGATATTATATAAATTTATTAATTGTTATATAATACTTAATATTATCTTTATATAAAAGAAATACTGTGATTTGAATAATTTTAATATTGTAAGTATAAGATTCTACTTTATTTAAAATAGTTTTTCGAATTAATCTTATTCATTTTAATAACCAGAATATGTTAGCGATTACATGAATATAGATGAATCAATTCCTTGAATTGCTAAATTCTCTAACTTATATTCAATAGATAAATTAAACCAAGAAACAAGTAAAAGATTTATAAATGATTTGTAAAACTCTCATATAAATAAACTGAAGTACTATTTAATTAGATTTTTATATAGTTGTTCATTAAAAAATATATGCAACTATTTAATAAATACTAAATATATTATTTTAAATTTTCAATATCATTAATGAAGAAAGCAAGTAATTCCTTTTTCTTTGATCTACCTACACCCATATCTTTCCTAAGTTGATTTAATACATCTTCTAATATATAAATATTCTGATAATCTTCTGGCTTATTAATTGCATTAAGCCTGAATTTACTCCATTTTGAAACTAAAGATTTTGAACCCCATAATGTGATTTCTTTAGAAAACTCAGTAAGATCTTTTATCATTTCGTCTTGTTTATATTTTTTATTCTGCATTTTATAAACCATATCAACCATTTTTGAATATGAATATACTCTTTTTTCAGATAAATATTGTTTACGTATATTTCTTCCATCAAGATATTTTGCAACTAATTGTGTAAACATTGTCAAAAAACCTGTTAATATTGCGACAATTATTACGGCATCCAATGATGAAATCACTTCAAATAAAGGTATAACATAAGCTTCAAATGTTTGATATACTATTTGTAATATTAGTTTACAAAGATATCCAATTGATAACACTAGGAAGATTGTGATAATAGGAAATTCCGCCAAATTTGGACTATCATTATATTCATTATATTTTAATTCATATTTGAAAATGGCTAGGTCTAGAAATCCATAAATTAGAAATAATATCTTAAGTATTTTTAGCAAAAGAATAAATTCAACTTTAAATATTCTACTAATCAATTGAATTGCTAATAAAATTAATGACATGATAAATATATCTTTAATTAGTTTATGAAATGAATTAAGGTGTAAAATTGCCACAACTATAAAACCTCATCACATTTATCCAACACACTAGCTACTGTGGCATCCATATCATAATATTTATATTCACCTAAACGACCACCAAAAATTACTTTTTCTTCTTTATTAGCTAATTCCTTGTACTCAACATACAAATTTGAATTCTTTTCATCATTTACCGGATAATACGGTTCATCACCCGGTCTCCATTCAGAACTATATTCACGACTAATATATGTCTTAGGTAAATCATTACCCTCTTCATCTTTTCCAAATTCAAACCATTTGTGTTCTATAATACGAGTCCATGGAGTCTCTCTATCCGTATAGTTTACGGCAGCATTCCCTTGGAAATTTGGCTTATCCAACAATTCATTTTCAAAACGAACTGATCGGTATTCTAAATATCCTAGTTTGTAATCGAAATATGCATCAATTGGACCAGTATAAACTACTTTTTTTGCCAATTTATCTAATTCTTCTTTGTTTTCTAAATAATCTACATTCAATCTAACTTCAATACCATCTAACATATTTTCAATCATTTTAGTATATCCGCCAACAGGAATACCTTGATATAATGCATTGAAATAATTGTTATCAAACGTCAATCTTACTGGTAACCTTTTAATAATGAATGATGGAAGATCCTTGCAATCTCTACCCCACTGTTTTTCCGTATATCCCTTGATTAATTTTTCATAAATGTCTCGACCAACTAAAGAAATTGCCTGTTCTTCTAAGTTAGTAGGCTCCCCCTTAATCTCTTTACGTTGTTCTTCAATCTTAGCCATAGCTTCTTCTGGTGTTACAACACCCCACATTTTATTAAATGTATACATATTAAATGGTAAACTGAATAGTTCGCCCTTATAATTAGCTACTGGACTATTCGTAAAACGATTGAATGTTGCATATTTATTAACATATTCCCATACCTTTTTATTGTTTGTATGAAAAATATGGGCACCATATTTATGAACATTAATCCCTTCAATTTTTTCAGTATAGATATTTCCTCCAATATTTGGACGTTTATCAATAACTAATACTTTTTTACCTTTTTTCTTTGCTTCACATGCGAAGATTGCTCCATATAAACCTGAACCTACAACTAAATAATCATACATAATTTACTCTCCTTTTTTTAAAATTTTTTCTAATATCTGATATTCTATTTCATTAATTAAGCTTTCTTTTGCTAGGGTTAAAACAATTAAATATACAGCAAAGAAAATAACAGCAGATAACAATAATGTTAAAAATGAATTTAAATATAAAAACTTAATAAAATAAGATAAAATACCAGCTATTGTTATTCCTAATAGAATTGGGATATACTTGATTTTCAAATATGATTCTTTAACCGTTTCTTTTAGAGCTTGATACTGAACCAGCCAAACTACACCTTCTGCAACTAGAGTTCCAATAGCTGCACCTACAGATGCCAAGATTGGAATCAAAATAATGTTTATGGCTAAATCAACGATTGCTCCTGCAATCTCTGAATATAGAACTACTTTTTCTCTACCCAATGGAATTAACATTTGAATGCCCATAATATTGGTAAGCCCAATAAAGATTAACGTAGGCATTAATATCTGCATTGGTAAAATTGCTTCTGTATATGCATCTCCAGATAAAAATAAAACACCTTCTTTAGCAAATAATATAAAATATAAGCATAAAGGAAAGGATATTAGTACAACAAAATTTAATGCTTTACCTGCAATTCTTTTGAACTCTGAATACATATTGTTTTCTATATAATACGAAGCGCGTGGCAACAAAACTGTTCCTAAAGAAGTTACTACACCTAGTAAAACATTTTTTATCTTAATTGCTGCATTATAATATCCTACTTCAACATTATCTTTCATAAAACCTAACATTACTGTATCTAAGTTTGTATAGATTGTTGTTGCACAAGACATGGCGAAGAATATCATAATAGGACGAAAATGTTTTTTAAACTCATAATTAAGAATAGGTTTTATATAAATCAATTTATGAACGTTTAATAAATTACATATATTTGATGCTGAAGCAGCAAATATAGATATTGCTCCATAAATTACATAATCATTTTTATGATGTACACATACAAACATAAGAATAAGTGCTATAAATTTAAATGTTATAGACACAAAAGTTATATATGTATACTTTTCTAGACCTTTATAAAGCCAATCCATACCAACGGAATTAAATAAAATTGTTGAACTTATGATAATGAATAAAAACCTATCGTTATACATTTTAGGTACTAGATTTAATACAACAAAAAATACGATATAAGCTAAAACACACATTACTGCATTAATAATAAATATTTCTTGAACCGTTTTACTAAGAAGTCTTTTATCATCTCTTACCCTGGCAGTTGCTCTAATACCATATGTCGGAATTCCTAATTGTGCGAAAAGTGCAAAGTAAGTAACTATACTAGTCGCAAAAGAAACATTCCCAGTTCCTGATGGTCCTAAAATTCTGGAGACGTAAGGAAATGTTATCAATGGGAAAATAAATGCTGATATTTGTAAAATAGCATTCATTATAAAATTTAACTTTATAGATTTTTGTTTCATCTTATAACTCCATAATTTTTGATAATGCCGTTTTAAAATAACCGCCATCTAACACTTTTTCTTGTATTAATTTTACATTCTGTACCATATCATTATATGATTCGATAGATATATTTGAAAGCTTATTGTCTAAGTCATTTAAATCACTCACTCTAATTCCCAGATTATTTTTTTCAACAAAATCAGCAATAGCAGATTGATCCCATACTACTACTGGAATACCTGTAGCCATATATAAAGACAACTTATGGGGATTATTAAATCTCAAGTAATTTCCAAATTCCCCACAACATGTATTTATATCAGTTCCATCCCATACAAGTCCAAATGCACTATTAATATTAGATGGTAATTCTTCTGGTAAGAAGCTACCATGATAGTTAACATTTCTATAATTTGCATTATCTTCATATCCAATACCATATAAATCAATCTGTAATGATGGATTCTCCTCAATCATCTTGTAGATATATTTACATTTTATAGGGTTTAAATTTCCAGCAACAGCAACAGAGTAACTTGTATCATTCTTTTCATGATTCAAAACACTTTTATTTGATAAATAATCAAAACAATCTAAACATATAATTTTGTTTTTTGGCACTCCTTTACTTATTAAGTAATCTTTCATTTTATCATTATGACAAATGACATGCGAAGATTGCTCTAAGGCAGCCAATTCTCTCTTTTCTTTTTTTTCGCCAAAGGAACTATAAAATCTTAAACTATCTATGTCATGTATTAATGTAATCACTTTAATTTTTTTTCTATTAAAAAAATTCATTAAATATAAATTATAAAAAGTACCCATCATTGGATGCTGATATAAAACATAGTCAACATCCAGTTTAGAAAGTTGCTTTAATTGCTTTTTTAATTTAATATGTCCTTTTAATATCCTAAAGAGATTATTACTTTCTTTAGGATTGATTAGCCCATAACTATTCCACCCAAGATTATTACAAATTTCATATATATCATTGGGTGCTTTACTACCTGCATTTTTAACTTTTTCATCATCAAAAAATTTATATAAATAAATATTCATTCTTACTCCTTTAATTCAATTCATGTGCACTAATATATCTTTTTCTAAGTTCATATCCAAAAATGTAAAATGCAAAATTACTACCCACAGATATAAAAACATCTTCATTAAATGACCATAAAATAATAATCAACGTATAGACAATCAAGGCATATTCTCTATTCTTCATTAACATGCGCATTAACATTACGAAAATCACACACATTAGAGCAGTTATTATTAAGCCCCAATCTTGTAATAGTAATAGTAATCCTGAATCTACAACAAAATATTTTAAACCTATATTTACACTATAATCAATATTTCCACCAAATAAACTAGCCCCAAAATAATATAATGAATATCCACCTAAACTAATTCTTCCAGTAAAAACCTTATCCACTAAATGCAATATTGATGCAAATATATTGCATAAAAATTTGGGAGTAAAAGTTCTTAGAATGCCAAAATTAATATAGTCATTAGCATAAGACATATATGCTAATCCTAGTATAACGGTAAGTAAGATCATAAATGGAAAATAGTATTCAATAATTTTTAATTTTATTAAAAAATATTTAAGTTTTAATTTAAGTGAATAAAATAACAATATTGCTAATCCACAACAAATTAAAAATGCTCCACTTTTTGATAGAAAATAACCTACAATCAATAACAGCAATGAATATTTAACATTAAATTGATTAATTTTATAAGATATAATCAAATATATAAGCATAATCATTCCAAAATGTACAGAAATATAATTTAAGTGTGTATAACCACCAAAAAAATAACAAATAATAAACGTTATAACTTGAGTAAAAAAAGTTATATGAAAGATTTTATATAGTGGTAAATAAATTGCAATTAATATAGCCATAACTGATATTATCAATCGCGTATCTTGATTTAATATAAATTTAATTATAGTCATCAATATTAAAACGATAAATAATACAGTTAGATTTCTATGGTTCAAAAAAATCCTATATAAAAAATCACGATGCATTAGAATATCTATAAATCCAAATAAAAAAGCAAGTATAACTAGACTATTTAATATAGTACCATGATATGCCCATCCATTTGAAGCATAGAATATGTTAATCAAAATAATAAATATTAAACTAAAACAAGAATTATTGTTAACTTTTTTTAAAGATAAATATAGTTGATTTTTCATTTTTTTAATATTTCCTTTAATTTGTTAATCTTTTCTTGTCCTATAATTCTTATAATTTTACGTCTTCTAACAGTTTTAGCATCCGTCCAGGACGCACTATAATGATGTATAGAAACCGTATCATCACAAAATAAATTTTCTTTATTTTTACCTGGGGCAATGGGATCCATAAATCTAGGAGGTAAAACTAAATTATTATGAATTACTTTTACATCATCTGAATAAGTATAACCATATCTTTCTAATGCCTTAGTGTTAAGATATGGGCACACAATAGTATACTTATTTTCTTCACTATATATTAAATCATCATACATCTCTAGCATAGATTTGATTATTTCATTTTCTTTTTTTGCACCAAAACCTAATCCAGTCGCACAATAATGTCCTTCTTGTTGTATAGCAAAAAAACCATCATTTTTTCTTAATCCATCTAAATTCTTTTGTAATTCTACATCCGTATCCAAATAAACGCCACCTTCATCATATATAATTTTTAATCGTGCATAATCAGATACAAAAGCCCATGCTTTTGCATCATAAGCGCTTTTAATAAACTCATTTTGATAAACATCAAAATTATGTTCATCCCATCTTTTTATTTCATAATCCGGACAATACTTCTCCCATGATTTTATACATTTTTTAACATCATTTGGCAATGGATTATTGCCAAACCAACAATAATGTATCACTTTTGGAATCATTCTTTACCTCCCTTTTAGTGTAATAAAGGCAATGCACCCAATTTGTAAGTCAAATTACACTCTCTATCTTTAATTTTTTTTGCAGGAACCCCACCCCACACTTCATTGGCTGGGATATCCTTTGTAACTACTGCACCCGCAGCTACAACAGCTCCATCTCCAATTTTTACACCTTGTAAAACAATAGCACCTGTTCCTATCCAACAATGATGCCCAATTTCAATCGGTTTAAAATCAGCCGTATATTCTTTATCATCCACATCGTGCGATCCAGTAATCAATTTTACATGACTAGAAACATTAGTATCGTTACCAATTTTGATACCGGCTCTAGCATCTAATTCAGCAAACCATCCGACTGCAACTCTTTCTCCAAGCTCTAAGCCCATAGGTAATAATATCTCTACTCTTCGACTTGGGAAACAATCTTTACCAATTTTAGCACCTAACATTTGATAAAACCATTTACGTAAATGTCTACTTGGTAATTTATTCCAAATAGCATTACCAAATAACACCAAACTATAATAAATACATTTCACTGGCTTAGACATGTTATTTCCTAGACTTTTCTTATGCATAGTTACTTCTTTCATACTAACCTACTTTCATAATAGCTTTTATAAGAGTTTTTTAATTGATTAAATGAAAAATCATCTTCATAAGTTTGTAAAGCTTCTTTTTCAAAACTATTTCTAAGTTCTTTGTTTTGCAAAACTTCAACTACTTTTTCAGCAATTTCCAAACTGTTTTTTGGAGAAACTAAATATCCATTTACACCATCATTAACAATTTCAACCGTACCATCAACCGCAGTCGCAACAACAGTTCTACCAACTGAAAAAGCTTCAATTGGCGTTAATGGCAAACCTTCCCACAAAGAACTTAATACAACTAAATCCAATTGTGACATTAGGTTTTGAACATCTGATCGATATCCAAGAAAGTAACAATCTTCTTGCAAATTCAATTTTGTAACCAGATTCATAAGTTTCTTTTCATCTTCACCAGTTCCAACAATTACAAATTTCACGTTATTCATGTAAAGTTTAATAGTAGGAATCGCAGCAATAAAATATTCCATCCCTTTTTGTTCAGAAAGTCTACCAATATTCCCTACTACAAAACAACCTTTTTCATGTAATTGCTTAATAAGCGGATCCACTTTTATTTGATCAACAAAAGGTTTAACAGCATTATGAATAACTGTTACTTGCTTTTCTGGTAACCCAAAAGTTTCTACTAAATTCTTTTTTACCATCTCACCACAAGCCACTAAATTTGCATGTTTATAGGCATATCTAGTAAATTTCACTTTATTATCAAAAGTATTATGGCTTGTGTTGATAAACAAACACTTTTTATATATTTTTAAAAAAGCAACATAGAACGCTGCCATACGATGATGTGTATGGACAACTGTAATATTTTCATTTTTTATAATCTTTTTCAGCATCTTGCTAACAGTAATGATGCAAGATGGATTTTTATTCTCAATATCAGGAATGGTGTAATGCTTAATATTTAATTCTTTTAATTTTTTTTCATTTACACCACCACTAGAACACACAACAATCTTATTAACAAGTGGTTTAAATGTCTCACACAATTGTAATATTACATTTTCAGTACCACCCAATTCCATGGTTCTAGTAAAAAATAAAATGTTTTGTTTACTTAAATCTCGCATCTTATCTATACTTCCTTGCCACTTGGATTATTTTTATGTCATCAACAAAGTATCTTTTAAATAATCTTTTTGGTTCTTTTGAAAATCTATATAACCATTCCAATCCGTGGTTACTCATCCATTTTGGAGCTCTTTTAATATTACCAGCTTCAAAATCTATACTTGCACCTAAGCCAAATGAAATAGGCACACCTAATTCTTTACAATGATAATACATGAATTTTTCTTGTTTAGGACAACCCAAACCAACAATCAATATATCTGGATGAACATCCTGAATTTGTGCTTTAATTTTATTCATTTCTTGTTCATTTTTTTCAAATCCAAATGGAGGAGAATATGTTCCAACAATATTTAATCCTGGATATTTTTTCATTAGATTTCTTGCAGCTGTATCTGCAACACCTTCTGCAGCCCCTAAAAGATACATTGTATAATACATTAGAAAATTAATACATCAATGTTGATAAAAAACACCAATCGAAG
>OHPR01000240.1_pt1 | contig 26921 bp, 24 predicted proteins | sample 1577761 | NCBI WGS metagenome assembly OHPR01 (sample SAMEA3879537, study PRJEB24766) | human gut metagenome | biome: human-associated habitat; feature: feces | place: USA | collected 1985/1987 | reverse complement strand
CGCCGGGCGGGGGTCGGCGGAACGTGGTGAGGCCGGCGGAGACCGTGACGGCGGGTCGTCGAGGACGCCGTCCCCTACGGGGCTGGCGCGACGCCGTTAGGTCGGCGGTGGACGAAGGAAAGGGACGTCGAGGACGCCGTCCCCTACAGGGCGGGTGGGAAACGGGCCGCGTGCCGCGGGATTTACCGAGTGCGGGATGCGGCGGGGGAAATAGTTAAAACGCCGCCGCCGGCGACGTGGGACCGGCGGGAGACCGGCACCGGGCGGGGGCTGGCGGAGCGCAGTGAGGCCGGCGTCAGGGTGCGCGGTGCCGCCGTCCCGCTATCAAAGAAAAAACGCCCCCGATGGGGGCGTTTTTTGCTGGTTTGACCGGGATTATCCCGCGGGGCTTACCAGTCCTCGTGCGGCTGGGCGGCCAGCTGGCAGTAGTAGAGGGCGTAGGTCGCCTCGGTGTAGGGGATGGTGTAGATGGAAACAAAGGGTATGACGCTCAGCAGCGCCCAGCCGATGAAGCTCAGGTCCAGGATGAAGAGCTCCGCCTTGTGCCCGCACATGAGGCGCTTGCTCTCGCGGATGCACTCCATGACCCCCATCTCCGGGTGGTCCAGCAGCAGGTAGAGCGCCAGCCGGTAGCGGTAGGCCGCAACTATGCCGGGGATGACGAAGAGCAGCGACCAGAGAAAGACGAAGATCGCCATCAATATCCGCAGGCCGATTATGCGCAGGAAGCTCTGGAAGCCGTCCATGAGGTTCCAGAGGCTGTTCTGCAGGCCGCGGACCATATTCAGGATGAACACGACCTGCCCGGCGTAGAGCAGCATGCCCATGATGCGCAGCAGCAGCTCGATGAAGTAGGCGAAAGCCCCGGGCGCGCGGCTGATATAGTAGTTTATGAATATCTCCGGGTTTTCCATGACGACGTCGGCGCCGAGATGCTTTACGACGGACACGACGTCCACGTTGAGGAGCCTGGCCGAGAGCAGGCCCATGACATAGGCGATCACACTATAGACCAGAGCCATGATGTAGGGGCTCACGGCGGAGCTGCGCATGGCCTGCCTTGCCCGGAATTTGAGCTCGGCGCGGTTCAGATACATAAAGACGCTCCCTTCAGAGTTCGTACCGCCATTCTACACCAGAAATCGTGCGCAGGCAAGCCCCAAGGCGCGGGTACAAATGCCTCTTGCGCTCACGCGGGGTAGTGGTATAATAATATAATTATATTGATATTCTATGCGAAGATTCGCGGGAGGAGAAGCGGGCTCCCAAGGGGAGCGGACGGATTATGAATTACAGTGACTGGAATATACCCCCGGAGCAGCCGGAGATACCGCGGCGGCTGACGGAGGCGGGCTACACGCCGCTTTTGGCGGCGCTCCTGGCCCGGCGGGGGCTGGACACGCCCGAGGCGGCGGAGAGCTTCCTGCACGGGGGCCCGGAGCTTTTGGGCGACCCTCTGCTGCTTGAGGACATGGACAGGGCCGCGGCGCGCCTGCGCCTGGCTATCGAGCGGCGCGAGACCGTCGCCGTCTTCGGCGACTATGACGTGGACGGCATCACCTCCGCCTGCCTCGTGACGAGCTTCCTGCGCGCAAAGGGCCTCGACTGCGAGCCCTACATCCCGGACCGCATGGAGGAGGGCTACGGCCTGAACCTCGCGGCCATGGACACGATAAAGGCCCGGGGCGCGAGCCTCATCGTCACCGTGGACTGCGGCATCACCGCGGCCCAGGAGGCGGGATACGCCGCCTCGCTCGGCATGGACATGGTTATAACCGACCACCACGAGTGCGGGGCCTGTCCCCTGCCCGCGGCCGTGGCGGTGGTGGACCCGAAACGCCCCGGCAGCCGTTACCCCAACGCCGACCTCGCGGGCGTTGGCGTGGCCTTCAAGCTGCTGTGCGCCGTCGAGGGCGGGGCCGAGCGCGTGCTCTCGCAGTACGCCGACCTCATCGCCACCGGCACGATCGCCGACGTCATGCCCCTCACGGGTGAAAACCGCTACATCGTCCGCCGGGGCCTCGCCATGCTGGCGGAGTCGCCCCGGCCCGGCATCCGCGCCCTGCTGGAGGAGTCCGGCGCGCTGGGCCGGAGGATAAGCGCCTCGACCATGGGCTTCACCCTCGCGCCGAGGCTCAACGCCGCCGGAAGGCTCGGCCGTGCGGACGTCGCCGTCCGCCTGCTGCTGACCCGGGACGAGGGCGAGGCCGCCCGCCTCGCCGCGGAGCTCTGCCGCCTCAACCGGGAGCGGCAGGAGATAGAGCACGACATCTACGAGGCCGCCCGCCGCCAGCTGAGCGGCGAAAAACCCACGGCCCCCATAGTCCTCGCCGCCGAGGGCTGGCACCAGGGCGTTATAGGCATAGCGGCCTCCAAGCTCGCTGAGGAGTTTTCCCTGCCCACCGTCATGATATGCCTCGACGGGGACAGCGGGAAGGGCTCCTGCCGCAGCTGCGGGGACTTCAACCTCTTCGACGCGCTGTCCGCCTGCTCCGGCTGGCTGGAGGGCTTCGGCGGCCACGCGCTGGCCGCGGGGCTCTCGATAAGGCGGGAGCAGGTCCCCGGCTTCCGCGCCGCGCTCGCGGAGTATTACCGCGGCGTGCCGGCGGCGGAGGCGCCGCGCCTGGGCTGCGATCTGCGCATCGAGGACCCGGCGCTGCTCGACATGGACTGCGTCGAGTCCCTGGAGCAGCTGGAGCCCTTCGGCACCGGCAACCCGCGGCCCACCCTCTGCATCGTGGACGCCCTGCTTGAACGGGTGCGCCCCATAGGCGGGGGCAGGCACCTGAAGCTCAGGCTGGAGAAGGGCGGGGTCTATTTCGACTGCGTCATGTTCTCCCGGCGGGAGGAGGAGCTCGGCGCGCGCGAGGGCGACAGGGTGGACGCAGCTTTTTACCCGCAGATAAACGAATACCACGGACACCGCTCCGTTCAGCTGCTGATGACGGAGCTCAGGCAGACGGATACCCTGCCCCTGTGCCTGGACATCCTTGAGGACAGGCTGCCCGGACCCTGGACCAGCTCCGACCTCTACCCGGAGCGGAGCGACTTCATCCGGGTCTGGCGCTGGCTGGAGCGGCGCGGCGGCAGCGCCGGGGGCGAGGTCTCGGACCTGCCCGGCTGGCGGCCGGGCGGCATGCACCCGGCCAAGCTCCTGCTCTGCCTGCGCGTCATGCGCGACGAGGGGCTGGTCAAGGCCCGGCGCAGCGGGGACAGCATCCGCGTCGAGGTCTGCCCCAGGCAGGGCAAGGCCGACCTGGCCTCGCACCCCATCATAGTAAAGCTCAGAAGCTACCGGGAAAAATTCTGCACAGGGAGGTGGAGCCGGTGACCGCGGCCATGAGAGGAAGCGGCAAGTCCGAATACCGGGACGAAATAATAAGGGCGCAGTCATCCACGCCGTTCATGGACCCTGAGGAGTGCTGGAAGAGCCTTGAGGACAAGATCCTCGCGGGGAACATCGCCATGGACATGGGCCGCGTGCGCGCCGCCTATGAGTACGCCGTGAAGCTCCACGAGGGGCAGAAGCGGCGCGACGGCTCGCCCTACGTCACCCACTGCGTCGCCACCGCCGAGATAATCGCCGAGCAGGGCCTGGACGAGGACTCCATCGTCTCCGCCCTCCTGCACGACGTCATAGAGGACACGCCCGCCACGCACGACGACGTCAAGCGCCAGTTCGGCGCCACCGTGGCCGACATCGTCGAGGGCGTCACCAAGCTGACGCGCGTGCAGTACACGAGCCACGAGGAGGAGCAGGCCGAGAACCTGCGCAAGATGCTCATCGCCATGGCGAAGGACATCCGCGTCATCCTCATCAAGATAGCCGACCGCCTGCACAACATGCGCACCATGGACTACCAGAGCGGCGAAAAGCAGCTCATAAAGTCCGCCGAGACGATGGAGATCTACGCCCCCATCGCCCACAGGCTCGGCATGCAGAAGATAAAATGGGAGCTGGAGGACCGCTCCCTCTACTACCTCGACCGCGAGGGCTACAAGGAGATAACCGACGCCCTCTCCACGCGCATGGACACCCTGCGCGTCTTCATGAACAAGGTCGAAAAGCAAATCCAAAAGCGCATGGACGACGAGGGCATAGACGCCACGGTCTACGGGCGCATAAAGCACATCTACAGCATCTACCGCAAGATGTTCGCCCAGCAGCTGGACATAAACGGCATCTTCGACCTTTGCGCCTTCCGCGTCATAGTGGACAGCATCCCGGACTGCTACAACGCGCTGGGCATGATACACGACATGTACAAGCCCGTGCCGGGCCGCTTCAAGGACTACGTCTCGACGCCCAAGCCCAACGGCTACCAGAGCGTCCACACGACGGTCATCGGCTCCGAGGGCATACCCTTCGAGGTGCAGATACGCACCTGGGACATGCACCTGACCGCCGAATACGGCGTCGCCGCGCACTGGAAGTACAAAAGCGGCGAGCAGGGCGTCAAGGAGGGCGACGAGGAGAAGTTCGCCTGGGTCCGCCGCCTGCTGGAGGCCCAGCAGGAGACCGACGCCACGGAGTTCGTCCACGACCTCAAAATAGACATGTTCGCGGACGAGGTCTTCGTCTTCACGCCCTCGGGCGACGTCATAAACCTGCCCGCCGGCGCGACGCCCATAGACTTCGCCTACGCCATACACTCCGGCGTCGGCAACGCCATGGTGGGCGCCTCCGTCAACGGGCGCATCGTCACCTTCGACCACGTGCTGCAGAACGGCGACATCGTCGAGGTGCGCACCTCGAAGTCGGCCCCGGGACCGAGCCGCGACTGGCTCCAGCTCGCCAAGAGCTCCAGCGCGCGCACCAAGATAAAGCAGTGGTTCAAGAAGGAAAAGCGCGAGGAGAACGTCCAGCGCGGGCGTGAGATGTTCGACGCCGAGCTGAGGCGCAACGGCCTCACGATGGCCGACGTCATGGACGAGGACGTGCTGCCGCACATCCTCAAAAAGCTCTCCGTCCCCTCGATGGACGAGCTCTACGCCGCTATAGGCTACGGCGGGCAGACCGCCGTGCGCAGCGTGAACCGGGTCAAGGACGAGCTGGCGCATATAAAGCGCCCCGAGAAGAAGACCGTCCTCGACAAGATAAACGAGCAGGCCGAAAAGCGCGTCTCCCGACCGCAGAAGGCAGTCCACGGCATCCTGGTCGAGGGCCTGGACAACTGCCTCATCAAGTTCTCCAAGTGCTGCACGCCCGTGCCGGGGGACGACATCGTGGGCTTCATCACCCGCGGCAACGGCGTCTCCATCCACCGGACGGACTGCCAGAACTACCTGCGCCAGCGCCTCTCGACGGGCGCGGACGGGCGCTGGATAGAGGTCAGCTGGGCCGACCACACGACGGACCTCTATATCACCACGCTCCGCATCCTCGCCAAGGAGCGCTCCGGCCTCATCATGGACATCGCCACGGCGCTCAACGCCCTGAACGCCAAGGTGCGCAGCCTCTCGGCGCGCGACGTGGGCAACGACCAGTCCACCGCCGCCGTCACCGTCGAGGTGCGCGACCTCGCGGAGCTGAAGGTCATCATAAACCGCCTGGCCGCCATACGCGGCGTCATCGAAGTAAGGAGGGCAAGCTCATGAGAGCGGTCGTAACAAGGGTAAGGTCCGCTTCCGTCGAGATCGGCGGCGAGGTGAAGGGCAGGATCGGCAAGGGCTTCCTCGTCCTGCTGGGCGTCAGCACCGAGGACACGCAGGCCGAGGCGAAGAAGATAGCCGACAAGATCTGCGGCCTGCGCGTCTTCGAGGACGAGGCGGGCAAGATGAACGTGAACCCCAAGGACGCGGGGGCGGGGCTGCTCATAATCAGCCAGTTCACGCTCTACGCGGACGCGAAGAGCCGCCGCCCGGGCTTCACGCGGGCCGCGCGGCCCGAGACCGCCGTGCCGCTCTACGAGCTCGTCATCGCAGAGTGCCGCGCGCGCGGCTTCGAGGTCGAAACGGGGCAGTTCGGCGCGGAGATGCAGGTCGCCTCCGTGAACGACGGGCCGGTGACCATCATTCTGGACACAAAGGAGCTTTGAACATGCTTATAAAGACCCTGCCCGTGGGGCAGCTTGAAACTAACTGCTACGTCGTGACGGATGAGGACAGCCTCGACTGCGCCGTGATAGACCCCGGCGACGAGTCGGGCACCATCCTCGACTACCTGGAGGACAACAAGCTCCACTGCCGCGCGGTGCTGCTCACGCACGCGCACTTCGACCATGTCGGCGCGGCGAACGCCCTGCTGGAGGCCACGGGCGCCCGGCTCTACATGTGCGAAAAGGAGCTGGAGCTGGTGAAGGGCGGCGCCTCCGGCCGCTTCACGGTGCCGGAGGACGTGAAATACTACAGGGACGGCGACACCGTGGAGGTCGGCGGCCTGCGCTTTGAGGTCATGGAGACGCCGGGACACACGCCGGGCGGCGTCACGCTCCGCTGCGGCGAGGCGCTCTTCACGGGGGACACGCTCTTTCGCGGCTCCTGCGGGCGCACGGACTTTGCCGGAGGCGACATGCGGCAGGAGCTGCGCTCCCTCAAGCGCATCGCCGAGCTGCCCGGGGACTACGAGGTCTACCCCGGCCACGCCGAGAGCAGCATGCTCTCCATTGAGCGCGAGCACAACCCCTACGTGCGCCACGCGCTTGAGAAGATGTGAGCCATGCCGAACGCCATCGACTACATCGACTGGAGGGGCGACATCCCCTTTGAGGTCTCGCCCTTCAACGAGGTGGACAACCTCCTCGTCTGCAAGCTGGTCTCCCTGGACTTCACCGGCATCGTGCCCTCCGAGGGCGAGGTCGGCATAGCCGAGGCCGCGCGGGGATACTTTGACAAATTCGGCGAGGAGGACGTGCGCCGGGGCCTGCTCATGGCTCCCGGAGCCGTCACCATGCTCAAAAAGATGCTGGAGGCCCCGCGCTTTTCCGGCCTGCGCCTGCGCGACTACGTCTACCACGTGGACCCCGCGGCGGAAAAGCAGTTTTCCGCCATGACCGTCGTCCTGCCGGACGAGACGCGCTACATAGCCTTCCGGGGCACCGACGACACGCTCGTCGCCTGGAAGGAGGACTTCAACATGGGCAGCCTCGACGCCGTGCCGGCCCAGACGGACGCGGCGAGCTACCTCATGCGCGCGGCCTGGCGCTTCAATGGGCGGATGCGCGTCGGCGGCCACTCCAAGGGCGGCAACCTCGCCGTCTACGCCGCCATGCACAACCCCGAGGAGCTGCAGGAGCGCATAATCGAGGTCTACAACAACGACGGCCCGGGCTTTCGCGAATCCGTGCGCGGCCTGCCCGAGTACCAGCGCATCGCGCCGAAGATACATGCCCTCGTGCCGCAGTACTCCCTCGTCGGCGTGCTGCTCAGCCACGACGCGGACTTCGAGATAGTTGAGAGCACGGAGACGGGCATCTCCGCCCACAACGGCTACACCTGGCAGGTCCGGGGCACGAGGTTCGTCCGCTGCGCGGACTTTGCCTTCCGCACGAGGGTGTATAACGACGCCATCCACGGCTGGGCCGACGGCCTCGACCTGCAGCAGCGCCAGGAGCTGACTGACGCCGTCTTCGGCGCGCTGGAGGCCACGGGCGCCAAGACCCTCACCGACCTCACGGAGCAGAAGGTCCGCAAGGCCCTCGCCGCCGCGAAGGACCTCTTCGGAGACGAGGAGCAGAGGGAGCTGTTTATGGACTCAATGGAGCTGCTCTTCAAGGAATACGCCGCCTCGGCGAGGAGGGCGCTGCCCCTGGGCAGGCTCCGCCGCAGGAAAAAGGCCCAGGAATGAGGCCGGAGCTCGCCGGTGCGCTCATAAGGCGCGCGAGGCTGGAGAAGAACTGGAGCCAGGAGGGGCTCTGCCGCGGCATCTGCTCGGTCTCCTGGCTCTCGAAGATAGAGGCCGGGCGCGAGGGCGCGGACCCGGAGCTGGTCTCGGCGCTCTTCGCGCGGCTGGGCCTCGACATGGCTGAACGGCCGGGGGACGCGGAGCTTATAGGCCGCTGCTACGAGGCGGCCTTCTCCCTCGACTACGAGGCCTGGGACGGCCTTTTGGCCGAGCTTCGCGCGGCTCGGCTCGAAAAGGGGCCGTTTTGCCTTGACGCGGAGCTGCTGGGCCAGCTCTTTTCCGACGGGCACGCCGCGCCGGGCTGGGCGCGGGACCTCGAACCCGCGCTTGGGCCGGGGCAGCGCGCGCTGCTCTATTGGCTCTCGGGCGATTTCGAGGCCCTCTGCCGCCTCGACGGGAGGGCCTTCGCCCTCTACCTGCGCGGCGAGGAGGCCTACGCGCGCGGGAACAACACCCTCGCCCTCGAACTGCTGGAGCGGGCCTGCCGCCTCGCCGCGGACGAGGGCCGTCTGCGAGTGCTCATGCACGCGAGGCTGCTCATCGGCAACTGCTACAGCAACAGCATGCAGTATGAGGCCATGCTCCGGCACTACGAGGCCGCGGAGCGCATGGCGCGGACCCTGGGCGACGAAGACAGCGTGCGCAGCATAGAGTATAACCGCGCGGCCACGGCGCTGGAGCTGGGCCGGGCGCAGGAGGCCTACGACGCGCTCACGAGGCTGGGCGCCAAAAGCGCCATGGAGCTGCACAAGCTGGCCGCGGCCTGCGAGCTGCTCGGGAAGAGAGACGAGGCCCTCGCGGCCCTCGACAGGGCGAAAGAGGCCGAGGCCCCCTCGCCGGAGCCCGTGCGGGAGCTTGCGGGGCGCATCTGCGGCCTCGTCCGCTGCCGGCTGGAGCACCCGGACTACCTGGAGCGGCCGGAATACGGCGCGGAGCTCATGGAGCTCTTCGAGACCATGCGGCGCGAGCTGCCCATAGGCTACGCGAGCTTCCACCTGCCCCGCGTGCTCGAATGGCTCCGGGCTCGGCGGATGTACCGCCAGGCCTATGAGCTGCTGCTTGATTTTCCCGGATACTGCGGCTCAGGCAAAATTTAAACGGCTGTTTTGGGCACCATTTTCCCAAAACAGCCGTCTTTTCTTTTTTAAAGCCCCGGCTTACAATTAAAGCCGGGGGTGATTTTCTTGAGACCCAAGCTCTGGACGCGGGACTTCACGCTGCTCATATCCGCCACGGTGCTGGGCGCGGCGGGGGGCATCGCGGGCTCCTTTGCGCTCTCCTTCCTCGTCTACGAGGAGACGGGCAGCACGCTGGCTGCGGCGCTGCTCATCGCGATAAACGTGGCGCCGGGCTTTCTCGTGCCGCTCGCGGCCGCGCCCTTCATGGACCGCCTGCCGCGCAAACCCTTCCTCGTCGGCGGGGACGCGGTGAACGGGGCGCTCTACGCCGCGGCTGGGCTGTATCTGCTGAGGTTCGACTTCACATACACGGGCTACCTCTGCTTTTCCCTGCTGCTCTCCAGCCTCTCGGCCTTCGACAGCCTGGCCTACAACAGCATCTTCCCGCGGCTCATCCCCGAGGGGGCCGAGGAGCGGGGCTACACCGTCTCGTCCATGGTCTACCCCGTCATGCAGGTGGTCATGGCCCCGGCCGCGGCCTGGCTCATGGAGGCCGCAGGCGTCGCGGCCATACTCATAGGCCAGGGCGCGCTCTCCCTGCTCGCCGCCTGCGTCGAGAGCCGGATAAGCGTCAGGGAGGAGCGGAGGCCCGGCGGGGAGGGCTTCTCCCTCCGCCGCTGGCTGGGCGATTTGCGCGACGCCGCGGCCTATCTCAAAGGAGAGCGCGGGCTGCTCGCAATATACACCTACATGGCCGTCACGAACGGCGTGGCAAGCGGCTATTCTCCCCTCTTCGTCGCCTACTTCAGCGCGGCCCCGGCGCTCTATTCGCTCTTTTCCGTCGCAGAGTTCGCGGGCCGCAGCATAGGCGGAGCGGTGCGCTACAGGCGCGAGATACCGCGGGGGAAGCGCTTCAAATTCGCCTTTTTCGTATACAATGCCTATGAGCTGATGGACGCCACGCTGCTGTGGCTGCCCTACCCGCTCATGCTGGTGAACCGGGCGGCGGCCGGCTATCTCGGCATAGGCAGCGCGACGATGCGCCTCGCCGCCGTGCAGAGCTATATACCCGACGGGATGCGCTCGCGGATAAACGCCTTTGAGGGCGTGATGTATTATCTGGGCATGGGCGTGTTCAGCCTCATAGTCGGGGCGCTGGGCGAGGTCATGAGCCCCGGCGCGGCGGTGAGCGTCTCGGCGCTCTTCGCGATGGCCGTCTGCTGGCTCACCATCTTCCGCCGCAGGCGCGAGGTCGGCGCGGTCTACGACGCGGAGCCGGAGACCGCCGCCTGAAGCACGGCGTTCGCCACGGGGCCGGCGTTTGCCAGGCCGCCGCCCGCGTGTTCGAGTATGACCACAAAGGCGTAGGGGTGCGCCGGGTCGTTAAGGAAGCCAGTCATCCAGGCGTGGCTAGTGCCGTCGCCCACCTCGGCGGTGCCGGTCTTGGCCGAGACGTCGAGGCCCGGGAAGACCCAGCTGCCGTAGGCGTTCTGCACGTTGTAGTTCATCATCTCGGCTATCCTCTGCGCCGTTTCGGCGGAGAGCAGCTCCGTCTCGCGGTCGAGCGAGCCGTGGCCCAGCAGCGTCGGCTCATACACCGAGCCGCCGTTGGCGATGGCGGAGACGTAGCGCAGCATGGCGTAGGGGCAGACGAGGTCCTCATACTGGCCGACGCCCGACCAGGCCAGGCCCACAGAGCCGGCCTCGCCCTTCGTGAAGCTGCCGGGCAGGACGTCCATGCCGTCGAGCTGGAGAGAGGCGGTCATGCCCAGCTTCTCGGCGTACTCGGCCATGAGCTCCGGGCCGAGCTCCAGCGCCAGCGTGCCGAAGGCGCAGTTGCAGGAGTTGGCCAGCGCCTGCTCTATGGTCTGGGAGCCGTGGCTGCCCGTGCAGGTGAGCAGGGCCCCGTCCACTATCATCTCCCCCTCGCACCAGAGGCTGCGCTCAAAGAGGTCGGGGATGTTGTCTATGGCCGCGGCCAGGGTCACGAGCTTGAACACCGAGCCGGGCGTGAAGCTTGAGCTCAGGCACTTGTTGAGGTAGGTGCCGTCCGCGGGCTCGGAGCTGGGGTTTTCCGGGTCATCCCCGGGGGAGGAGACCATGCAGAGCACCTCGCCCGTCGTGTAGTCCATGAGCATGACGGCCCCGCTGCGCCCGGCGAGGGCGGAGTAGGCCGTGACGTTCAGGGCCGAATCCACGCTGAGGCTGATGGTCTTGCCGCTCGTCGCGCCCTCTACAAAGCTGTAGCCCGCGAGCCTGTCGCGGAACTGCCGAAGCGCGCCCGTGCGCACGTTGCCGTTCGGGTCGCCCAGCAGGTGGTAGCAGGATACGCGCGTGCTCCAGTCCTCGGCGAAGCTGTAGCCGTCCTCGTCGGAGCTGTAGAGCACGACGCCGTTGCGGTCGAGTATCGTCCCGCCCGGGGTGCCGCCGCTGAAGTACGAGGCCCAGGCCCCGCCGTCGTCCGCGAGGCGGACGAGATACACCGCGAGGCCCACGACCAGCAGGGCCGCTATGAGCAGGGCCGCCGTAGCGCGGCGCTTTACTTTTTTCATGCCTCGGCCTCCTCCCCGCCGTCCTCGTCCTCATAGTCCCCGTAGTCCTCGCGGCGGCGCGGGGCCTTGTCGCGGCTCACGACGAAGCTGGCGTCCCGCCGCGTGTCCGTGGCCTTGACGAAGGCCAGCAGCATCCAGCAGGACACGAGTGAGGTGCCGCCCTTGGAGACGAAGGGGAAGGTCACGCCCGTGAAGGGCAGGATGTCCAGGGAGCCGAAGACGTTCAGGCCCATCTGGACCATCATTAGGCTGACCGCCGCGCAGCCTGCGATGACGTAGAAGGTGCTTCGGCCCTGGGCCGCGTTGCGCACGGCGAAGAGCGCCAGCGCGATGACGGCGAACATGGCGAGCACGGCGATTATGAGCCCCAGCTCCTCGCAGACCACGGCGAAGACCATGTCCGTCTCCGCGGCGAAGATGTCCTTGAGCCAGCCCTGGCCCGCTCCCCGGCCGAAGAGCCCGCCGGAGGCCGCCGCGCTCATCGCGTGGGTCTGCTGGTAGCCGGTGTCCCAGACGTCCTCCCAGACGTGGCCCCAGCTCGCGAAGCGCTCGGCTATATAGGGTTTCACGGAGAGCACCAGGAAGCCCGCCATCGCCGCGCCCGAGACCGCGAGGAACACCGTCGCAAAGCTGCCCGAGCGCATGAAGGAGATGACGAGGAAGGTCGCAAAGAAGATGACAGCCGTGCCGAAGTCGCCTATGAGCGCGAGGGCGATGACGCAGACGGCGGAAAAGACGATGAACACAAAGAGGTTCCGCCTCGCGAAGAGCCTGTCGAGCGTCGCTGCGCCGGTGTAGATGTAGAGCACCTTGACGAGCTCCGAGGGCTGGAAGCTGACTCCGGCTATCTCCAGCCAGTTCCTCGCGCCGAAGACGGCCTCGCTGAAGACGACGTTCACGGCCAGCAGGCCCAGGGCCGCCGCCGCGGCCAGAAAGCGCGAGGCCTTGACCCGCTCCAGGCTCCGCAGCCAGGCGCCCAGGAAGAAGTAGAGCGCGACGCCCAGGATGATGAAGACGGTCTGCTTGAACATGTCCTCCGGCGTCGCCGTGGCGCAGACCGCCGTGCCCAGCGTCGTCAGGAAAAAGGCCAGGGTCTCCGGCTCGAAGCCCGTGCGGCGCACGCTGCGCGTCACGAGATAGCAGAACCACTCCGTCACCATGAGCGCGAAGAAGGCCAGGCAGATGGGGAAGAGGTACTCCTCCTGCGCCGTGACGGTGAACTCCAGCGTCAGGAAGGCCTGGAAGAGCGAGAGTATGAGCAGCGTGACGCCCGGGCCGACGAAGCGTCCGGGGGCAGTGCGCCGACGCTCCAGCGCCGCGCGCTCGGCCGCGTCTATCTCGCGGAAGGTCAGGACGGCGTCGCCGAACTCGACGGTGTCCCCGTCCTCGACGGGCTCCAGGATGTCTATCTCGTCGCCGTTTATATAGGTGCCCTCGCGGGAGCGGAGGTCCGAGAGCGTCCAGTCGCCGTCCCCGTCCCGCTGGAGGGAGGCGTGCAGCTTCGAGACGCCGGGCATGTCGAGCACTATGTCGGAGGAGGGCGCGCGGCCTATGATGCTCTCCCAGTGGCAGACGGGCATGGCCGCGCCGTCCTCGTCGAGCAGCCAGGCCCAGGTCTCGGGCTCGTAGCGCTCGCGGAGCATGGAGCGTATGCAGCGCAGAAGTATCCACAGCGCCAGAATGGGCAGCAGATACTTCGTGCCGGTCATGATGTATGAGGTGAGGTCAGGGATCTCGGGCAAAACGCCACCCCCTTGGAGAGAATAACGCCTTGACATTATACCATCCGGCGGCCCTGTTGACAACGGGGGGCCGGTACACTAAAATAGCGGTATGTGGCGTAAGACGAAGTTTTGGATAGTTTTGTTCTCCGCGCTCTTCCTTTTGGGCGGCGGAGCTTTTCTGCTGCTGCGCGGGGCGGACACGGGCTCCCGCACGGCGCGCATAAGCCTGGACGGGGAGCTGTATGAGGAGATAGACCTCATGGCCGTGGCCCTGCCCTACGACATACGCATAGAGACCGAGAGAGGCTACAACATAGTCCACGTCGAGCACGGGGCCATTTCCGTCTCGGAGGCGGACTGCCCTGACCAGATCTGCGTGCGCCAGGGGCGGATCACGGGCTCAATGGTACCCATCGCCTGCCTGCCGCACCGGCTGGTCATAGAGATAGTGGGGGAGGAGCCATGAAGAGCACCAGAAAGCTGGCCCTGCTCGCGGCGCTGGCCGCGGTCGCGCTGACCATCTTCGTCGCCGAGGCGCAGATCCCGCCCGTCGTCCCCGTGCCGGGCGTGAAGCTCGGACTTGCAAACATCGTCACGCTCGTCGCCATGTCCGTCCTGGGCCGGAAGGAGGCCGGGGCGGTCTTCGTCGTGCGGCTCATACTGGGCAGCGCCTTCGCCGGCGGCTTTTCGGGTCTGCTGTTCTCCGCGGCCGGCGGAGCGGCGGCCTACCTCGTCATGTGCCTGCTCATAGGCGTCTTCCCGGAGAAGCTCATGTGGGTCGTCAGTGTCCTGGCCGCCCTCGCGCACAACGCCGGGCAGCTGGCCGTGGCCCTCTGGGTCTCCGGCACGGTCTCCATGCTGGTGTATGCCCCCGCCCTTGCCGCCGCCGGCGTCGTCACCGGCGTTTTTACCGGTTTCGGGGCCATGTATCTCGCCAGAGCCATGAAAAAGCTGCTGCGCTGACATGGAAGTGTTTACAATTTGGTCTTGAAAGCCGGGGACCTTTGAGTTATAATGCTAAGGCTATACGCCTGAAGGGCGAATGACGGTTATTTTTTAATTGTAAAGGATGAAGCACCAATGAGCGCATCGCAGGACAAGAAAAAACGCCAGGCCGAGCGCGCGGACGGCGCGGACAAGCGCAGCCTCGCAGAGCGTGAGGCGGCCCGGAAGGCTAAAAAGGAGCGCACGCGCTGGGGCATCGTCGGCGCCATAATCGTCGTCTTCGCCGTGGTCGTCATACTGCTGAACACCAACCTGTTCTACAGCGGCACGACCGCGCTGACGATAAACGGCTACGAGTACACGAACGCCGACTTCCAGTACTACTACCTGAGCGCGTACTCCAACTTTGTCAGCAACAACCAGAACTACATCAGCATGTTCTTCGACACCTCGGAGGACCTGGACAAGCAGGCCTTTGACCCCGCCCTCCTCGGCGTGACCGGCGAGGGCCTGCCCGAGAACCCCACCTGGAAGGACTACTTCAAGTCCGTCGCCATCGACAACATGGTGGAGATAACCGCCCTCTACGACAGCGCGGTGAAGTCCGGCTACACCCTCTCCGAGGAGGAGCAGGCTGAGATAGACGAGATAATGGCGAGCTTCGAGACCGCCGCGACAGCCAACGGCCTGCGCGACGCCGGCGCCTTCGTCTCCTTCTACTACGGCAAGGGCAACACTCTCGACTCCGTCCGCGAGCTCATCACCCGCGGCTATATCGCCTCCGGCTACGCCCAGCAGCAGTTCGACTCCTACAGCTACACCACCGAGGAGCTGGACGCCTACTATGACGAGCACAAGGACGAGCTGGACGCCTTCAGCTTCAACTACTACCTCGTGGCCGCCGAGCAGGTCGAGGTCACCGAGACCGTGACGGACGAGGAGACCGGCGAGGAGACCGAGCAGACCGCCGAGCGCGCCACCGAGGAGACCATGGCCGAGGCCAAGGAGACCGCCGAGCGGCTGTACGACGTCATCGAGTCCGGGCGCGCGGAGCAGGCCATGAGCTTCTCCGAGGCCGTGGGCGAGGTCATGGGCGAAGAGGCCGTCGAGAACGTCATCGACTACAAGAACGCCCTGGGCGTCAACTGCCTCACCTTCATGCCCGACAGCGTCTCCGACTGGCTGACCGACGCCTCCCGCACCGAGGGCGATATGGCCCTGCTCGAGGTCGAGGACAGCGGCTGGTGCGTCCTGCTCTTCAACGGCCGCAACGACAACTCCGACTACAACGCCGTGAACTTCCGCCACATCCTCGTGAAAGCTGTCGATTCCGACGGGGACGGCGAGTTCAGCGCCGAGGAGCTCACCGTGGCCGAGGACAAGATAAACGAGCTCTACGACGAGTGGAAAAACGGCGAGGCCACCGAGGACAGCTTTGCCTCCCTCGCGAGCGCCAACAGCGAGGACTCCGGCTCCAAGGATAACGGCGGCCTCTACGAGCACGTCGGCGTGGACTCCATGGTCGAGGGCGTCAACGACTTCATCTTCGACCCCGCGCGCCAGCCGGGCGACACCGCCGTCATCTTCAACCAGAACAGCAGCTACACCGGCTACCACCTGGTCTACTTCGTCGGCACCGATGAGATGAGCTACCACGACTGCCTGGCCGATTACGGCTACAGCTCCATGTACAGCTCTGTCGAGGGCCTGCGCCAGCCGGACTACACCGCCTGGCACGACGAGCTCGTCGCCGGCTACTCCGCGGACGTCAACAGCTTCATCAACTGGTTCGCGAAAGTGTAAGGCAAAAAGCAGAACAGCAAAAGGGCGGCCTTCGGGCCGCCCGTTTTCGTATTGGAGGCGAGAGCTTGGAAGAGAGGACAAAGAGGACCGAGATGCTGCTGGGCGAGGCGGCGATGGACAGGCTGCGCGCGGCGCATGTCATCGTGTTCGGCCTGGGCGGCGTGGGCTCCTGGTGCGCGGAGGCCCTGGCCCGCTCCGGCGTGGGGAAGCTCACGCTGGTGGACGAGGACGCCGTCTCGGAGTCCAACATAAACCGCCAGCTCTGCGCCCTTGGCTCGACCATAGGGGCCTCCAAGGCCGAGGCCATGGCAGCGCGCCTGCGGGACATAGCGCCGGGCGCGGCGATAGTCCCCGTGACGGCGCGCTACGAGGCCGCGAGCCGGGGCCGCTTCTTCCCCGGGGACTACGCCTGCGCGGCGGACTGCATTGACCTCGTCTCCTGCAAAACAGACCTCATCGAGGCTGCGCTGGGCAGCGGCACGCCCATAGTCTCCGCCCTCGGCACGGGCAACAAGCTGGACGCGGCGCGGCTGGAGATAGCCGACCTCGCCGAGACGCACGGCTGCCCGCTGGCCCGGGTCATGCGCCGGGAGCTGCGGCGGCGGGGCATAGAGCACCTTGAGGTGGTGTACAGCCCCGAGGAGGCGCTGGAGCCGGCCCAGCCCGAGGCCCCGCCGCCGGGGCGCAGGAGCGTGCCCGGCTCCGTCGTCTGGGTGCCGGCCTCGGCGGGCCTGCTCATGGCCCAGGCCGTCGTGCTGAAGATAGCGGGGGTGCGGGCATGAGGCGCGCCGTATGCGCGGCCCTCGCGCTCTGCCTCGTTCTCTCGGGCTGCGGCGCGGCGGAGGAGGGCCCGCAGGCGCGGGCCGAGCGGGAGTTTTCCGACGTCGTGGAGAAGGCCGCCGCGGCCATAGAGCGCGTCCGCCGGGACGAGCTCTCCCACGTCACGCAGCCCTTCGAGCCCCGAGACGCCTACGACACGTCGGACATCGACATCTCCGAGGCGGAGCTCGAATACCTGGAGGCTGTGGGGGACTACATAGTGGAGTCCATGCCGGAGGGCCTCTCGGCCTACGACAAGTACCGCTATCTCGGCTACGTCCTCTCCCTGTGCGCGGAGTACGACTACAACGTACACGAGGACCGGCTCAACGAGACGCCCTGGGGCGCGCTCATGGAGGGCCGGGCCATCTGCCTGGGCTACACGAACACCATGCTCTGGCTCTGCGAGAAAGCGGACCTGCGCTGCTCGGCCATCAGCGGCTATGCCAGCTGGAACGGCGAGGAGCACGGCTGGAACCTGGCCTGGCTGGAGGAGGGCAGCTACTACATGGACATCACCTGGTGCGACCAGCACGGCGAGCCCGGTACCCGGGACTGGGACAGCTATTTCATGGTCACCGAGGCGCGCCTGCTTGAGGACCACGGCGTCTGGACGGGCGGCCCCGCGACGGGAACGGAGGACTATTCATGGCACTGATACTTGAGACGCCCCGCCTCGCCCTGCGCGAGTTTGAGCCGGGGGACTACGACGACCTCTGCCTCATGCTCCGGGACGCGGAGACCATGTACGCCTACGAGCACGCCTTCTCCGAGGCCGAGGCCCGCGCCTGGCTGCAAAAGCAGCTTGACCGCTACGCCGCGGACGGCTTCGGCCTCTGGGCGGTCATCCTCAAGGCCACGGGAGCGCTTATAGGCCAGTGCGGGCTCACCTGGCAGGAGGCCGGCGACTTCGGCCGCGTGCTGGAGGTGGGCTACATCTTCAACCGCGCCTACTGGCACAGGGGCTGCGCCGCCGAGGCCGCGCGGGCCTGCCGGGACCACGCCTTTTCGAAACTCGGCGCGCGGGAGGTGTTCTCCATCATCCGCGTGGGGAACACGGCCTCCGAAAACGTCGCCCGCCGGAACGGCATGACGCCGCGCGGCGGGCTCAATAAGCACTATTACGGTATGGATATGCCGCACACCATCTTTTCCGTGCGCGCGGAGGAGCTCAGTCGAGACCCAGATACTCCATGAGCTCGCCCCAGAGCTCAAGCAGGCGGAACCTGAACACGACGCCGCCGTCCTCCGCCGGGGCGAGCAGCTGCGCGCTGTCCCCGCCCAGGGTCTCAAGGGCCTCCTGCGCCTCGGCTGCGGAAAGGCAGAGCGGCGGGAAGACGACGCACCACCAGTTGTGCCCCTCCCCCTCGCCCAGGACGACGCGCAGGGACTCGTAGCGTCCCGCGGGCAGGGCGAAACTGCCGTAGTCCCGGGTGGGGTAGTATTCGCGCCCCAGCGTGACTGCCGCCTCGCGGCCCTCTGCCGCGGCCTCGGCGGCGGCGCGGATGCCGTCCAGCTCGTCTTCTATGCGCTCCGCAGCCTCGGCGGCGCTCTGCGCGCCCTGGAGCCGCGGCTCCAGATAGGCCAGGACGCTGTCCCTCACGCGGAGCTTCAGCTCCTGCTCCGCCGCCTCGTCCGAGGCCGCCACGACGTGCAGGCGGATGAGCCCGGCCGAGAGCGCCTCGCTGCGCGCCCCGGCCCAGGTCCCGGCGCAGAGCGTGATGCAGAGGGCGAGCAGGAGGGAAATTTCCCAGTTTTTGAGCAGCTGTTTTTTCATGGCTATGTACCTCCGGGGCTATTATGCCCCGGGGCCGCCGCGCCTCAAACCTCAAGAGCCCTGAAAAGCAAAAAACGCCCCAAGGGGCGTTTTTTTGTGTTCAGCGGCGCCGCTTCTTCCCGGAGAGGTTCTCGTCCGCGCGCATGATTATCTCCCCGACGAGCCGCGAGGCTGCTTCCGCGTCCCCGGCGCCTATGGCCGCCGTCAAATCCGCGTGCAGCTTTACGGAGCGCTTGCGCTCCGCGGCGCTGCGGTAGTGCTCCGACGTCAGGCCGCGCAGGGGGCCGTGGAAGGCCTTGAAGGTCATGGCGTAGACGTCGTTGCCCGAGAGCTTCGTCAGGTGGTAGTGGTAGTCGCAGATGGCCTCTATCTGCTCCGTGCCGGAGCTGCTCCTGATGGCGGCCATGAGCCGGGGCAGCTCCGTGTCCGCCGGGCCGCGCCCGCTCAGGCAGGCCAGGCGCGCGCACTCGCACTCTATGAGCGCGCGCATGTCCATGAGGTCGTGCAGCAGCGACTCGTCCATCTGCGAGGAGCCGTATTCCATGATGACCGAAAGGGTCTGCGGCGTCGCCTCGTGCAGGAAGTCGGAGACGAAGGCGCCCTTACGCGGCACGATGCGCACGAAGCCCTTGCGCTCCAGCTCCAGCATGCCGAGATTCACGCTGCTCCGGCTCAGGCCGAAGCGCAGCGCCAGCTCCCGCTCCGCCTCCAGGCGCGCCCCGGGCTTCAGCTTCCCGGAAAGTATCTGCGCCTCTATCTCCCTCACAAAGCCCTCGCGCTTGGAATTTTCCGCTGTTCCGGCCATGTCACGCACCCCGTATCCCTCTGTTTCTGATACAAGGATAAACTGAAATTCCGGCAAAATCAAGCTCGGCCTTTTCCAGGAGCGAAATTGTGCAAAATATCACAAAGAACGGTTGAAATGAGCCCCGGGGGCGTATATAATGCTGTTGTGGCCATACCAGAGAACGAAGGAGGGCGAGCGATGCAAAAATACGACGTTGTGGTGGTCGGCGCCGGCAACGGCGGCCTGCCTGGCGAAGGCGGGAAAGCGGGTGCTGCTGCTTGAAAAGCACAACCTGCCCGGCGGCTGCGCCACGAGCTTCCGCAGGGGAAGGTTCGAGTTTGAATCCGCGCTGCACGAGCTTTGCCAGATGGGTGAACCTGGCCAGGGCGGGCATGTGCGCGAGCTGCTGGACGAGCTGGGGCTCGACGTGGAGTGGGTGCCGGTGGACGAGGCCTTCCGCTCCATAAGCACCGAGCCGGAAGAGGGCTACGACGTGACCATACCCGCGGACGAGCAGGGCTTCCTAGACGCGATGGAAAAGGCCGTGCCGGGCTGCCGCGCCTCCATGGAGAACCTCATGGAGCTCACGCGGATGATAGGCGACGGGGTGGACTGGCTCTACAAGTACAACAACGACCCGCCCAAGCTGCCCATGCTCCTGAAATGGGCCGACCTCATGCGCTGCGTATCCGTGCCGACGGACGAGATGCTCATAAAGCTCGGCGTGCCGAAGAAGGCGAGGCATATCTACGAGAGCTACTGGGACTACGTCGGCGTGGACTCCACCAAGATGAGCTTCGCCGTCTACGCGCAGATGTTCAGGATGTACCTCAATTTCAAGCCCTATATCTGCAAAATGCGCAGCCACGAGATAGCCCTGGCCTTCGACAGGCGCATCCGGGAGCTGGGCGGCGACATCTGGTACAACACCGAGGTCGCGAAGATCGACGTGAAGGACAATAAGGTACAGGGCGTCACGCTCAAGGACGGGACGCACATCGCCTGCGAGCGCGTGGTCTCGAACCTCATGCCGACGGTGGTGTTCTCGAAGATGGTGGACCCCGCCGAGGTGCCGGAGCGCGACCGCCGCGCCTGCAACGCCAGAAAACTCGCCCAGAACTGCTTCACCATCTACCTCGGCCTCGACGCCACGGCGGACGAGCTCGGCATCGAGGGCTACGACACCTTCGTGCGCGACACGGGCGACACGCTCAGGCAGTACGAGACCTCGGCCTCCATCGAGACGCACAAGACCTACTGCGTCACCTGCCTTAACCGCGCCATACCCGACTGCTCGCCCCCGGGCACCTGCATCCTCTCCTTCTCGAAGTTCTACTCGGCCGACGCCTTCGCCGGCGTGTCGGAGCGCGAATATTTCGAGCTGAAGACGAAGATCGCCGAGGAGACGATAGACCACTTTGAAAAGTGGTTCAAGGTCGATATACGCAGCCACATAGAGGAGATAGTCACGGCGAGCCCCGTGACCTTCGCGCGCTACATCGGCACGCCCCAGGGCGACGTCTACGGCTACGCCAGCGAGATGTGGGACGGCATGTTCCCGCGCGTCATGTCCTGCGAGAAGCTGGACTACACGATAAAGGGCCTGCGCTTCTGCGGCGGCCACGGCACGAACATGGACGGCTACAGCCAGGCCTATCTCTCCGGCGCGGAGGCCGCGAGATATACGCTCAAGGACATGAAGGAGGGCCGCTAGGATGAAATACAGCTATGACCGCGCCCCTATAAGGAAAATACCGCTTTCGGGCTTCCTCTCCATGGTCTCCGTGCGCAACAAGCGCATCGCCGCGGCCCCGGACAGCCCGCCCGTCTCGGAATATAACGCCAACCGCCTGGCCAAGAGCCTGCACCCCGAGGCGCAGTACGCAAAAATCGCCCGCGTGGACGAGCACCGGGACGCCAGGAGCTTCACCCTCGTGCCGGACGAGGCGCGCGGCACGAAGAGCCTCGCCTTCTTCCGCGCAAGCCAGTACGTCAGCGTAGGGCTCAACATAGGCGGCACGGTGCTCTCGAAGCCCTACACCATCCGCTCCGGCCCCGGCTCCGCGCTGGGCGAGGACGGCACGAGCTATGTGCTCACCATAAAACGCACCGAGCCGGGCTACGCCTCGAAGTGGATACTTGAAAACTGGAAAGAGGGCGACGCCGTGGAGCTCTCCGGCCCCCTGGGCGACTTCTACTACGACCGCATCCGCGACGCCAAAACCGTCGTGGCCCTCGCGGGCGGCAGCGGCATCACGCCCTTCTTCTCCATGGCCGAGGCCATAGCGGACGGCATAGAGGACTTTGAGCTCACCATCCTCTACGGCAGCCGGACGGCCGAGGGCATACTCCTGCGCGAGGAGCTCGACGCCGTCGCCGCGCGCTCGGGCGGCCGCGTGAAGGTTGTCCACGTCCTCAGCGACGAGGAGCGCGAGGGCTATGAGCACGGCTTCCTCACGGCGGAGCTGGTGAAAAAGTACGCGCCGGAGGGGGATTACTCGGTGTTCATGTGCGGGCCACAGGCGATGTACGATTACGAGGAGCGGGAGCTTCAAAAGCTCTCACTGCCCCGCCGCCGCATCCGCCGCGAGCTCTCGGGCGACTGCATAATGTCCGAGCCCGCGAAAGTCAAGTACAAGCTGACCCTGGACATCCACGGCTACCGCCGCACCATAGACTGCCTCGCGAACGAGAGCCTGGAATGGGCCATAGAACGCGCGGGCATCAAGGCCCCCACGCACTGCCGCAGCGGCGAGTGCGGCTGGTGCCACGCGCGGCTGGTGTCCGGCGAGGTCTTCGTGCCGGAGCGCGCCGACGGCCGCCGGGGCGCGGACCTCAAGTTCGGCTGGCTCCACCCCTGCGCCAGCTTCCCGCGCTCCGACGTGGAGCTGGAGATCTTCCCCGGCTGAGAATACGCAAAAACCGCCGCCCCGAAAAGGGCGGCGGTATTGTTTTTTAGGTTTTCAGAAGAGCCCGGAGATGCGTCCCGTTTCGTCCACATCTATGCGCTCGGCGGCGGGGGACTTGGGCAGGCCGGGCATGGTCATTATATCGCCCGTCAGGGCCACGATGAAGCCCGCGCCTGCGGAGACCTTGAGCCTGCGCACCGTCAGCGTGAAGCCCTCCGGCGCGCCCAGCTTCGCCGGGTCGTCCGAGAAGGAGTACTGCGTCTTGGCCATGCAGACGGGCAGGGCCCCGAAGCCCAGGGCTTCGAGCTGGCGGAGCTCCTTTTCCGCGCCGCCGGTGAAGGCGACCTCGCCCGCGCGGTAGACGCGCTTTGCCACGGCCTCTATCTTTTCCCGGATGCCCAGCTCGTCCGGGTAGGCGAAGCGGAAGTCATTCGGCTCCTCGCAGAGCCTCACGACCTCGCGTGCAAGCTCGATGCCGCCCTCGCCGCCCCTCGCCCAGACCTCCGAGAGCGCAACGTTCACGCCCAGCTCCCGGCAGCGGCGCTCGACCAGGGAGAGCTCCGCCTCCGTGTCCGTCGGGAAGCGGTTTATGGCCACGACGCAGGGCAGGCCGTAGACCTCCTTTATGTTCTCCACGTGCCGCAGGAGGTTCGGCAGGCCGCGCTCAAGCGCCGCGAGGTTTTCCTCTCCCAGCTCGCCCTTCGCCGCGCCGCCGTGGTGCTTGAGGGCGCGCACCGTCGCCACGACGACGACGGCCGAGGGCCGCAGACCGGACATGCGGCACTTGATGTCGAAAAACTTCTCCGCGCCCAGGTCCGCGCCGAAGCCGGCCTCGGTGACGGCGTACTCGCCCAGCCGCAGCGCCATGCGCGTGGCCGTGACGCTGTTGCAGCCGTGGGCGATGTTCGCAAAGGGTCCGCCGTGGACGAAGGCGGGCGTGCCCTCCAGGGTCTGGACCAGGTTCGGCTTTATGGCGTCCCGGAGCAGCGCCGCCATGGCCCCCGCCGCGCCGAGCTGCCCCGCCGTGACGGGCTTTTCGTCGTAGGTGTAGCCCACGACGATGCGCGCAAGGCGCGCCTTGAGGTCCGCTATGCCCGAGGCCAGGCAGAGGACGGCCATGACCTCGCTTGCTACGGTGATGTCGAAGCCGTCCTCGCGCGGCACGCCGTTCACGCGCCCGCCGAGGCCGTCCGTTATGAAGCGCAGCTGGCGGTCGTTCATGTCCACGGCGCGGCGCCAGGTGATGCGCCGGGGGTCGATGTTCAGGCTGTTCCCCTGGTAGATGTGGTTATCCAGCATCGCGGCCAGGAGGTTGTTCGCCGCGCCGATGGCGTGGAAGTCGCCGGTGAAGTGGAGGTTTATGTCCTCCATGGGTATGACCTGGGCGTAGCCGCCGCCGGCCGCGCCGCCCTTGATGCCGAAGACGGGGCCGAGCGAGGGCTCCCGCAGCGCTACGATGGAGCGGCGGCCGAGCTTCCGCAGCGCGTCTGCGAGGCCGACGGTGGTGGTGGTCTTGCCCTCGCCCGCGGGCGTGGGGTTTATGGCGGTCACAAGGATGAGCCTGCCGTCCTCCCCCGGGTCGGAGAGCAGGGCGGGGTCTATCTTCGCCTTGGTCCGGCCGTAGCACTCGACGAAGCGCTCGTCTATGCCGGCCTTCGCGGCGACCTCGGTTATGGGCAGGGGCCTTGCGGCCTGGGCGATCTCGATATCGGTCATGGCGCACCTCTTTAAGTCAAAAATCCCTTTTATTTTACCATACCGCGCGCATTTGTAAAGCTCCGCGCGGGGATGCAACCGCCGGTTGCGGCATTTCCAGCCCCCGGTTGCTTGCTCCGCGGCCCCGGGGATGCTATACTCGGAGCACAACTCACAGGAGGTATGGAAGCATGAAGCTCTCCGAAAAGATACTCTATTGCAGAAAGCGCGCGGGCCTCTCGCAGGAGGAGCTGGCCGGGCGCCTCGGCGTCTCGCGCCAGGCCGTGTCGAAGTGGGAGACGGGCGAGGCCCAGCCGGAGCTCTCCAAGCTCGCGCCCCTCGCGGCGGAGCTGGGCGTTTCCGTGGACTGGCTGCTCTCTGACGCGGAGCCGGAGGAGCCGCGCGCGGAGCCGGAGCGCGCCGAGGACTGGACCGACAAGCTGCCGCGGCTGCTGCGCGGCGCGGCCAGGCGCTGGGGCTGGCTCGCGGGCGTGTACCTCGCCGTCGTGGGCGCGCTTTTCGCCGGCATGGGCGCGCTGGCCCGGGCTGTGTCCCGCAGCATGTTCGAGAGCGCGGCTTCCTTCGTCGGGGACGCGGACATCCTCACCGGCGGCGGGCTGGGCGGCCTCGCCCAGTCGGGCATGGGCCTGCTCATGGACGCCTCAGGCCAGCTCGCGCAGTTCTCGCGGAACAACCCCGTCTACCTCTTCGGCGGCGTGCTGCTGGTTTTCGGCCTCGTCCTGTGCGCAGCGGGCGTCGTCCTCGCCGTCGTGCTCCGGCGGATGGGCAGGCGCGGGGACAAATGAATTTGCATCGGCGTTAAAAATCATTTATACTGTGGGGGTGAAGAAACGCGGCCTCCGGGCCGGAAAGGAGCAGGGATATGGCAGTCAAACGCAAAGACGCGCCCGTGCGCGACCTGCGCTCCGCGCTGGAGTTTCTGCGCGGGATGCAGGGGCAGCTGGCAGAGACGGAGGTGGAGGTGGACCCCGCGGCGGAGCTCTCGGGCGTCTACCGCTACGTCGGCGCGGGTGGTACTGTCAAGCGGCCCACGCGCACGAACGGTCCGGCGATGCTCTTCAAAAACCTCAAGGGCCACCCCGGCGCCTCGGCGGCCATAGGCGTCCTGGCCAGCCGGGAGCGCGTGGCGCGCCTGCTGGGCTGCGCGAAGGAGGACCTCGGCCGGCTGCTGTGCGAGAGCGTCGCGTCGCCCATTGCCCCGGTGCTGGACGAGTCGCCCGCGCCCTGCCAGGAGGTCGTACACCTGGCTTCGGAGCCGGACTTTGACCTCTTTAGGCTCCTGCCCGCGCCGACGAATACGCCCGTGGACGCGGGACCCTACATCACCCTCGGCATGTGCTACGCCACGCACCCGGACACGGGCTGCTCCGACGTCACCATCCACAGGCTGTGCATCCAGGGGAGGGACGAGCTGTCCATCTTCCTGCAGCCCGGCAGCCGCCACATCGGGGCCATGGCCGAGCGCGCGGAGGAGCTGGGGCGGCCCCTGCCCATCTCCGTGTCCATAGGCGTGGACCCCGCCATAGAGATCGGCGCCTGCTTCGAGCCGCCCACGACGCCCCTGGGCTATGACGAGCTGTCCATCGCCGGGGCCATAAGGGGCGAGCCTGTGAGGCTCTGCCGCTGCGTCTCCGTGGCGGAGCGGGCCATAGCCCACGCTGAGTTCGTCATCGAGGGCGAGATAGTCCCCGGCGTCCGCGTACAGGAGGACCAGCACTCCGGCACGGGCTTTGCCATGCCGGAGTTTCCCGGCTACAACGGCGTGGCGAGCTCCGAGTGCTGGCTGCTGAAGGTCAAGGCCCTGACCCACAGGAGGGCCCCCATCCTCCAGACCTGCATCGGCCCGAGCGAGGAGCACGTCAACATGGCGGGCATACCCACCGAGGCCAGTATCCTCGGCATGCTGGAGCGCGCGATGCCGGGGCGGGTGAAGAACGTCTGCGCCCACCGCTCCGGCGGCGGCAAGTACATGGCCATCCTCCAGATGTGCAAAAAGGCTCCCACCGACGAGGGGCGGCAGAGGCAGGCGGCGCTGCTGGCCTTCTCGGCCTTCCCGGAGCTGAAGCACGTGGTGCTGGTGGACGAGGATGTGGACATTTTCGACACGGACGACGTGCTCTGGGCGCTGAACACGCGCTATCAGGGCGACCTCGACACCGTGTTCATCCCCGGCGTGCGCTGCCACCCGCTGGACCCGAGCGCGGGGCCTGAGTACGACGCGCGCATCCGCGACCGGGGCATCTCCTGCAAGACCATCTTTGACTGCACGGTACCTTTTGAGCAGAAGGCGCGTTTCGAGCGCGCGGCCTTCCTGGACTGCGACCCGCGGCACTGGCTGCCTGACTGGGAGGGCTGAAGATGGACGCGAGGCTTGTAGTGGGCGTGAGCGGGGCCTCGGGCGCGCCGCTGGCGCTTCGGCTTTTGCTTTTGGCGCAGGAGTGCGGCCTGGGCGTGGAGCTGATCGTGACGCCTGGAGGGGCGCGGACGCTGCGGGAGGAGTGCGGCCTAGGCCCGGAGGACCTTGCGCAGTACGCCGAGGCGGTATATGACTGTGCGGACCTCGCCGCGCCGCCGTCCTCGGTTCATCTGCGGAACATGTACGAGCTGGCTCGGTTTGGTGCGGTGGTATTCCCGCCGGTACCGGCTTGGTATGCGAAGCCGCAGAGCCTTGAGGAGGCAGAGCGTCAGATAGCGGCTCGGATACTTGCGCAATTCGGCGTTGAAGCGCCCGGCGCGCCGTGCTGGGGCTGATATATCCTGCGCGGGACCCTCTTACGCTGCCACGCCCGTAGGGGCGGGGTTCCATCCCCGCCCGGGGGTGGGTTTTAGGAACTCGCCGTTTTGTCCTGCTGGACTTTAGGTTGTGCTGCTGTTTCCACCCCATTTCTTTGGTCTTGCCCAAAGAAACGGGGTGGAGCCCCAAAGAAA
>OHPR01000217.1_pt1 | contig 28692 bp, 24 predicted proteins | sample 1577761 | NCBI WGS metagenome assembly OHPR01 (sample SAMEA3879537, study PRJEB24766) | human gut metagenome | biome: human-associated habitat; feature: feces | place: USA | collected 1985/1987 | reverse complement strand
GGGCTCCACCCCGTTTCTTTGGGCAAGACCAAAGAAATGGGGTGGATAAGCAGCACAACGTAAAGCCCAACCGCCAGCAAAACGGCGAGTTCCGCCAACCTCACGCGCCCACCGCCGCCGTGACAAGCTCCCAATCCACGCCGCCCGGCACGTAATACGTATGCAGCCGCCGGTCCTCGCTGTATATCAGCACCTCCACCGCGTTGTCATAGAGCCCAACGTAGACTTCGCCCTGCGGTCCCTCAAAGCGGAAACCCCGATGCCGCGCGTTGAAAGTGTCGAAGTCGTAGCTCCCGGTGAGCTCGCGCAGCTCCAGCGAGGCGAGATATTCGATAAGCGCCTCCTCGTCGGCGCCGGGCTCGTCCTGGAGCCTGTACTCCGAGAGCTCGTGCGCGTTGAAAATGACGTCGCGCCCCACGCCGCCGCCGTAGGCGAGGGCCACCTGCCCGAAGCACAACAGCATGAAAGACACCGCCAGCCCTATCGCCAGCGCGCCGCCAGCCTTCATGGGCGGCTGCATGACGTTTTTGAGCCTGTATCTCAGCGAGCGCCCCGTGGCCGAAAGGCAGGTCGTAAACCCGCGCGCGTCGCCCGCCGTGCTGAGCAGCAGGTCGGCATAGCGCCGCCGCTCGTCCTTGGGCGCGCCGAAGAGCACGGCCTCGTCGCAGCTGAGCTCCAGATCCTCCGCACTTCGACTCATGGCGAGCCAGACGAGGGGGTTGAACCAGCACATGGCTACGACGCTGACGAGGCTGAACTTCGCGCTCGCGTCGTCGTGGCAGATGTGGACTATCTCGTGCCGCAGGACGAGCCTCAGCTCATCCTCGGAATACGCCCGCTCCGGCAGGACTATCCTCAGCGTGCTCCGGAACATGCCTATGCTCAGCGGCGTCGCCACGGCCCCGGAGCGCAGGAGCAGCGGCCTGCGTCCCCGGAATTGTGCCAGCTCCAGCTCCTCGATGAACAGCGCCTGGGCCTCCGGCTCCGCCTCAACAGCCCCGCGCAGTATGCGGCGGCGGAAGACAAGGTGCTCGGCTATCTTGTAGAGCAGCAGGAGACAGCAGCCCGCGAGCCATATGCTGAGCAGCGTAAACGCCCAATCGCCGGAAGTCACGATGACAAACAGCGGCATACCGGCAGCAAATCTCTGGATCTGGATGATGTACAGCACATTCGGCAGCAGCCAGAGCGAGACGCAGGCCCAGCCGCTGATGCGCTCCCTCAGCCAGGGCATGAGCAGCGAGAGGATGGCGTAATAGACGAAGAGCAGCAGAAAGGTGTTGAAGCACAGCGCCAAAAGTACATCCATCGCCTGGTCAGCGCCGTAAAAAGCCCAGTTCAGCAGCCAGACGGCCAGAATAAAGAGCGGGATGCAGCCCGCGTAGGAATAGGCCCAGTATACCCTGCTCCGTCTGCCGTTCCTTTCCTTGCCGTTGCGCTCCATACGTACAGCAATAGCCGCGCCAACGACCACGCCGAAGAGCGCCGCGAGCGCTATGCGCGTAAAAAACCAGCCCGTCATAGCTCGTTCCTCTCAAGCAGGGCGCGCAACTCGTCAAGCTCCTCGCGGCTGAGCCCGCTGTCGCAGAGCGCGGCGGCAAAAACGGATAGGCTCCCGCCGCAGAGCTTGTCAAGGAAGCTCCGGCTCTGCCCGGCTAGATATTCCTTCCGGCTCACGAGCGCGGTGTAGAGCGCGCCGCGCCCGGCCTTGTCCGCGCGCACAAAGCCGCGCTCCGCCAGGCGCGAGAGCAGGGTCAGCAGCGTCGTCGCCGCCATGTGCCGCTCCGGCGGCAGCCGCGCCTCGATCTCCGCGCGCGTGGCGGGCGCGCCGCAGTCCCAGACGGCCTGCATCACCGTCAGCTCCGCGTCCGGCAGCCTGCGTGTCCTGTCCATGATATCAGCTCCTCTACAATTGTAGAACTTAAGTATATTCTACAATTGTAGAGATACTTTGTCAAGAGGAAGCCGCCCGGAAAACTCCGGGCGGCTCATGCATATCAAGTCAGCCCGCTTCGACGAAGCGTTGGAGCATCGCGGCGACCTGCGCGCGCGTGGCGGTGTCCTGCGGGGCGAGGACGCCCTCGGACACGCCGTCAATTATGCCGTTCCCGACGGCCCAGGCCATGGCCTCGGCTGCCCAGGAGCTGATGGAAGCCGCGTCCTCGAAGCCATCCAGCTCCGCCGTGCCGCTCGCCCAGCCATCGGCATAGCGGTAGAGCATCGCGGCCAGCTGTTCGCGGGTGACTGCGCTTTCAAGGCTGCTGCCGTCGGAGACGCCGTTTTCGACGGCCCAACTTTGCCCGGCGGCGTACCAGGGCGTGCCGGAGGTGTCCGCGCCGTCCAGGCGGGCGAGGACAGTCATGACCATCGCGCGGGTCATGTCCGCGTCAGGGGAGAAGAGGCCCGCAGCGGTGCCGTCGAAGAGGCTGTTCGCGGCGACAAAGCGCACCGCCCCGGCGTACCAGGCATCGGCGTCCACATCGTCGAAGGCGCTGCCGACAGCGTCCGCGTCTAGCCTGAGCACGCAGCGGGAGAAGACGTCGCCCACATACAGCGCCCCGCTCACGATGGCGAGGCCGCGGGGCGAGACCAGAGTGCTGCCGCCGCCCTCGTTTTCCGCTAAGGTGGTGACGTAGCCGTCCTCAATCAGCCGGACGGCGCCGTTGCCGGTGTCCGCGACGTAGATCCTGCCGTCCTCGGAGATGGCTATGCCCTGGGGGCTGGCAAACTGCGCCTCGTCGGCGGCCCCGTCGAGGAAGCCGCCCTCGATGGCCGCATCGCCAGAGAGAGCAGCCCCGGCGACGGTGCTGAGCCTGCCGTCCTTGTAGGCGAGGATTCGATGGCTGCCGGTGTCCGCGATGTAGAGCACGCCATCCTGCCAGCAGAGGCCCGTCGGCTCGCTAAGGCCGGCGGTTATGAGCTTTGCCGCGCCGCCATTCTCGTCAAGGGTCCAGATGGTGTCCGCTCCGGTGTCGGCGACGTAGACCTTGACGCCGTCGGAGGCGAGGCCGGTGGGCAGTTCAAGGCCGTCGAGCGCGGTGTAGACCTTGCCGGCATTGAGGTCGAGGTAGCGCAGAGCGCCGTTGCCGCTGTCGCTGATGAGCAGGCCGTCCCGGCAGGGGGCGAGGGCCCAGGGCTCGGAGAAGACGGCGTCATCGGCGTCGCCGTCCGCGTAGCCGCTGCCCGAACCGCCGGCGACGAGCTTAAGGGAGCTGCCGGAGACGCGCCAGACCGCGCCGGCATAGCTGTCCGCTACGTAGAGCGCGCCGTCCAGCTCGACAAAGCCGGAGGCGGCGATGCTGCCGGCTTCGCTGCCGAAGTCCGCCAGCGCCGCGGCTGAGAGCGCGCAGACGAGCGCCGCCGCGAGCAGGATGGAAAGCAATTTTTTCATAGTGTCACACTCCAATGCTTTAGCCTTCGGCAATGCCGTCGAGGATGAAGATCTCAAACTTGTTGCTTTTGCCTTTGAGGCTGATATCGTCGCCGAGGGAGGTGGTGAGGATCCTGTTGCCGAGGCGGTCCACGACCTCTCGGCTGATGTAGATTTTCCCGGCGGGGGCGTTGGCCTCAAGGCGGGCGCTTGTGTTGACGGTGTCGCCGATGGCGGTGAAGTCCATTCGCATCTCCGCGCCGATGTTGCCGACAACGGCGCTGCCGCAGTGGACGCCGATGCCGAAGGAGACGGTGCGGCCGAATTTCTCAAGCAGTTCCTGCGAGAGCGCCTTGGAGCCCTCGACCATGTCCACGGCAGCCTTGCAGGCGTTCATGACGTAGTCCTCCTGCTCAATGGGCGCGTTCCAGATGGCCATGGTGCAGTCGCCGACAGATTTGTCGAGCGTGCCGTGGTTTTTCATGATGCAGTCGGTGGTGAGGCTGAGGTAGCGGTTGAGGATGGAGACGACCTCCTGCGGCGTGAGTATCTCGCTCATCGTCGTGAAGCCGCGTATGTCCACGAAGAGGACGGCGATGTCGCAGAGTTTTCCGCCTAGGCCGAGAGAGTCCGTGCCCTCGCGCAGCAGTTCGCCCACGATCTCAGGCGCGACGTAGCGCTTGAAGGTGTTCGAGATCTTCCGCTTTTCCACCGCTGCCAGCACGTAGTTGTATGCGACCGCGCCGACGAAGAAGACTGTGACGGTCAGCGAAAACCAGAGCGGGTGCAGCACCCAGCCGCCCGAGTAGAGCACCAGACAGAGCAGCACGCTCCCGCCCGCTGCCGCGAGCCAGACGAGGAATGACCACAGCAGCTTACGCCCGATGAAAAAGTACAGGCAGGCTGCGGTGAGCACGAAGAGCAGCGCCGCCTGAAGCTGATCCGAGACCTCGGCTTTGAAGCTGCCGTTTATGAACTGGTTTATTACGTTGGCCTGGTACTCCACGCCGTACATCAGCGAGGCACGGTCGATGGCCGTGGCAACGTAGTCGGAGAGACCCGCGGCGTAGGGGCCTATGAGCACGACGGCGTCCTTGAAGAGCTCGGCGGGGAATTCGCCCGCCAGCAGGTCGGAGACGGAAATGCCGTCGTAATAGCCGCCTGGCAGGGCGGAGAAATCGACGTAGAAGCGGTGCAGCGCGTCGGTGGGGATGTCGAGCTCCGATGGCAGGCCGTTGGCCTCGGCGTATTTCTGGTAGAGCGCGTAGGCGAAGGAGGGGATGCTGCGCCCGTCGGGCAGGTCTATCCGGAGGATGCCGTGGCGGAGTATGCCGTCCTCGTCGTACATGGCGTTTATGTGGCCCTGACTGGTGACGGCGCGCAGGGCCTCGTAAGGTTCCTCGTAGGAGAGGATGGAGTAGTCCTCCAGGTAGAAGTTGCCCGTATCCTCTGTTACGAGCTCAGTGCCGAAGTTGGCGACGGAGGCAACGACGACGTTGCCGCACTCCCCGGCGGCCTCTGCGAGCCAGGCGTCGAGCTCCGGATCCGTCTCGCCTATGTAGAGCACGTCGATGCCGATGGCGGCGGGGCGGTTCTCAGGGTCGGCGTTCAGGGCCTCGATGGCCATGGCGATGACATCCCGGCCCCAGGTCTGATAGGGGCCGATGTCGTTTATGGCCCTGTCGTCTATGCCGACGACGAAGATGTTGCCGTCCAGCGCCTTGGGCGACTGGTACAGCCCGTCGGCCAGCATCTGGTCCGGGTGATAAAACACCCCCAGCAGCGCCGCCAGCGCAAACACCGCCGCGCACCCTACCGCGACCAGCGCCTTTGTAAAGCGTTTTTTGAGCATCGCGTACCTCAATTATTACGTAGTAGGCTGATTGCCACTAATGATGCCGTTGTTCGTGACGGTACCTTTAATGCTGCCATTATTCGTAATAGTACCGTTGTTCGTGAGCGATTTTCCGCTGTAAATACTGAGCGTTACGCCGCTGTTTATGACAAAGCTGCCGTTGAAAGTAATGTCGCCGTATATGTAAGCTGTTCTGGCAAAGGTAACGGTGGCGCCGTCCGAGGTCGCCAGCGTGCCGCCGCCGTCTATCATAAAGTCTGCGATGTTGAGTGTCAGGTCACTTGAAATAGTCAGGGTCATGCCCTGCTCGATCGTAATGGTGCTTCCACCGCTCAAGAAAGAATTAAATTCATCAGCCGTCATCTGCGTGTCTTCACTTATGGTACCCGGCGATGTGCTTTCAGTCGGGCTGGGGTCAGGCGTCGGCTCCTCAGTCGGCTCCTCAGTCGGCTCCTCAGTCGGTTCCTCCGTCGGCTCTTCCGTCGGCTCCTCTGTCGGCTCCGTAGTCGGTTCCGTCGTCGGGACTATTGTCGGAACGACGCTGGGGAGCGGAGGCACGGTGGGTATATAGCCGCCGTTGTCGGGCATTGGGATAACGCTGCCCGTGCCGTCGCCGGTCTCGCCCTGAGCGGCCTGCTGCTCGTCTGAAGCGAGCTTGGCGTCCGCGCCGGAGACGATCTCGCTGACGTCCATCCCAGTGTCCGACTCGATGCGCTGCTGGAGGCTTTCATCATTTGCTATCTCGACCGCCACGAAGCCGGGGATGCCGCTCTCAGTGAGCGTGTCGGACACAATGGCGTTTACGCCGCCGACGACGCTGCCACTCGTGCCCGCGGAGACCTGCGCCGAGGCCGTACCGCCGATGACAATGGCGGTGACACTGCCATCCAGCACGCTGATGGAGGAGACGCCGTCAGCGCCCGACGAGACATAGCCCGAGGTGCCGCGTATGCCGGTAACCATCGTGGAGGTGCGTATGTTCATTGTCTCATCGTCCGCGAGCGGACTCGTGACGTTGAAGAAAAGCTCGCCCGCGCTGACCAGTAGTTCGAGCTTGGAGCCGTCCTTGCGCACCTCGACCTCGCTGTTCGCGTCGAGCTTCACGACCTTGGAGCTGTCCAGCGTCACATAGGCATAGCTCTTCGCGGAGGTCTTGAGGGTGTAGCCGCTGTAGAGCTTCATGCCCTCGCGGACAGATAGGCTCTTGCCGCTGCTGTTTTTGAGCGTAACGGTACCCTCCGTAGCTTCAAGGCGCATGTCCTTGGCCTCGGCGCTCTGCTCCGCGAGCACAGGGGCCCAGAGGCAGACCATGAGTGCGAAAGCCAGCATGAGCGCCAGCATTGCCTCGATTTTGATGCCTATCGGAATGGCTGCTTTCTTGTTCATTAAAATATAACCTCCTCACCCTCGCGCCCGAAACGTATGTCCTGGGCGGTCCCGAGCTCCGCTTCAAGGGCCAGCAGCTGCGCGTCCGTCCGTTTTGGGTCGTGGTGGACCAGCAGCGTAGTTTTGGCGGCGCAGCCTCGGGCGATCCTGATGCTGCGCTCGGTCGTAGAGTGGCCGAAGCCCATGGTGTTCGCGTATTCCGCGGGCGTGTACTGCGCGTCGAGCAGCAGCAGCGAGCAGCCGCGGGCGAAATTCAGAAAACGCTCAGGCGCGTCGCACTCCGGCTCATAGTCCGTGGCATAAACCAGCGAGCGTCCGCCGAAACTCAGCCTGTAAGCCGTGCAGCCGCCGGGATGCCCAATCTCCATCGTGTCCACCCGCACGTCGCCCAGCGAGAAGCTCTCCGGCACGTCGCGGAAGGCCACGTCCGCCTTGACGGCGGAGGTCTTAATGGGCCAGAGCGGAGGGGCCATCAGTTTTTCGAGCTGCGCGCGCGCGTCCAGGCCCCCGCGGGTCTTCAGATAGACCTCACCCGAGCGCCGCCCGTCAAAGAGGGCGGGGAAGGGCGGAAAGCCCATGATGTGGTCCACGTGCGAGTGCGTGAGCAGCAGCGTGAAGTGCTCGGCGCCGAAAAAGCTGTCGAAGCCCGGCCCGGAAAGCCCTGTCCCCGCGTCCAGAATGATGGCCTGCCCGCCCATGCTGACGAATACGCAGCTGGTAGCGCCACCGAAAACGCGGCAGTCGGGGCCGTGTACAGGCATGGTGCCGCGCACGCCCATGAGTTTTACGCGGATGTCGTTCTCCATAAAGGTCCCCTCAGTTCGAGCTTACGTTTGTGAGGTTCAGATGCGCGATGCGGCGCAGGGCGATGATGTTTACGATGACTGCGAAGACGCCGACGATGGCGCAGGATTCGAGGCAGGCAAGCAGGTTCGGACTGCGCACATAGTGCTCGGCCCCCGCTTCGACCATGCAGATGTCGATGTAGGCAAGGCCTATGCCCGCCAGACAGCCCAGGAGCAGGGCCAGGACAGTCAGCACAACATTGTCGCGCGAGACGTATGCCCTGGTCTGAGCCAGAGTGTAGCCGTTCACGCGCATGACCGCCAGCTCCCTGGCCTTGTGGTCGATGTGCATGGTTATCTGGTTGAGCAGCACCAGCACGGAGAGCGCCGCGGCAAGCCCGACGCAGACGTAGATGGCGAGGTCAAGCTCGCTGCCGCTGCGGACAAAACGGCTGTTGTCTGCAAGCTCGATGAAGCCCGCCATGCCCTGGGCCGCGGTCCTGACGGAGTCCACTTCGCCCTTTATCAGGAACACACTCTCGTCCGGCGCTTCGCCCATGACCGACTCATAGCAGCTGCTGCTCATTATGACTGTGTGGTAGGGCAGATAGCTCTCGACTACGGCGGCGACCTCAAAGCCGTGCTCGCTGCCGTTCTCGTCCATGATGCCGAGATAGTCGCCGGGCTTCAGGCCCAGCTCTTCAGAGGCCTTGCGGGATATGAGCACGCCCTCCTCGGGCACGGTAAGCTCCTCGCCGCCATCGATGTTTTTGAGGTACATGAAGCTCCTGAACGCCTCGGCGTCGGAAACTGCGAGCACGTGGGCGTTGTTCCAGTCCTGGCCCTCTCCTCGGAAGTTTTTCAGTTTGTCCTGAATGAGCAGGTTCTCCACGCCGTTTTCATCCAGCAGCGCGGCGAAATCGTCCGCAGGACCCGCCTCGGTGTCTACTGAGAGCCGGTAGTCATAGAGGGAATAGGTGCCGAACTGCTCGACGGAGGCGTTCTTGATGCCGAGCTTGATGGAGAAGCAGGCGACGAGCAGCGCCGTGCAGCCCATGATGCCCATTACCGTGGTGAGCATGCGGCCCTTGTCGTTAAAGACGTTTTTCACGATCGAGCGGGAGTAGAGGCTGAGCTTCTTATAGACGCCCCAGCCGTCGAAGAACATCCGCCCGCCCTTTGACGGCACCTCGCCGCGCAGCAGCTCGGTGGCGGGTTCCTTCACGAGCCTGGAGCAGGTGAAGAAGGTAGCCGCCAGGAAAACGGCGATGCAGATGACGCCGGAGATTATTGCCGTGCTCCAGACGAATACGATGGGGGTGTCCTGGAAGGTGAACTTAGGCATAAAGATGTGAAGCGACATGAATTCGACTATGACGACGCTCAAAAGCCAACCCACCAGTACGCCGAGGATGGCGCAGACGAGGTTATACATGGTGTAATGCTTGAAAAGCTCGCCGGCAGTAAAGCCGAGGGCCTTCTGCGCGCCGATGAGCACGCGCTGCTCGCGTATGACCCTGGTTATGGCGGCAAAGCAGACCAGCACGGAGACTATGAGGAAGACGGCGGACATGGCGTAGCTGAGGCCGAAAATGGCCTTGACTATAGTCTCTACGCCGCGCACATCGCCGACCTCGTTGCGGCCTGAGATGATCCAGCCGCGCTGCTGAAGCTCGTCGGCCTCATCCTGCGCGTCGGCAAATTCGGCCTCGCCGTCGGCCAGCTTGGCCTTGGCCTCCTCCAACTCGGCCTCGCCGTCAGCTATCTCCTGTTCGGCGTCGGCCAGCTCCTGTTCGCCGTCCGCGAGTTCGGCGCGGGCGTCCTCAAGCTCGCGCTTTGCGCTGGCCAGCTCGCTGCGGGAGGAGTCGAGCTTGGCCTCGGAGGCGTTTATCTCGGACCTGGCAGCTTCAAGCTGCTGCTCGGAGGCCTGATACTGGGCTATGGCCTCTTTGAGCGGCGCGCCGGCGTCGCCCAGCGCGGCCAGAGCTGCCAGGGCTTCGTCGAGGTCGGTGCTCAGGCCGAGGCCCGTGAGCTGGGCGTCGAGTTCGGCCTTCGCGTCCGCAAGTTCGGCTTCCTTGGCGTCGAACTCAGCCTTTGCATCGTCCAGCTCCTTCTGTCCATTGGCGATCTCCGCCTCAGCATCAGCAATTTCGGCCTCGCCGTCTGCTATCTCAGCGCGCGCGTCCTCAAGTTTTTGACGATTTTCCTCCAGCTCGGCCCTGCCGTCAGCCAGCTCCTGCTCGCCGTCGGCTATCTCTGCCTTCGCGTCGTCGATTTCGGCCTGCGCCTCGTCCAGCGCGTCCTGGACCTCGACGCTGAGAGACTCATACCTCAGCTCCGCCCTCTCCGCTGCAAGCGGCTCAAGCGCAGCTATGTACTCGTCCTCGGCAGTCTCGTACTCGTCGGAGAAGTAGTAGATCCCGTCGAAGCGGCTGCTGTCTATGTAAGCGGTGGTGTAGCAGCCGCTGTAGTTGTCGCTGTCAAAGGCGGACTTGTCAAATGCTATAAAGTATTCGTTCGAGCCCAGACCCGCAACTCCGGAGCCGCGAGTGTCCTCAAGACCGGAGCAGCAGTAGACAGGCAGGTTGATTATGCCCGTTACGGTGAACTGCGTGCCGAGCAGGCAGCCGTCGTTCTGCAAAGTTATGGTGTCACCGACGGAGATGCCCTTCTCGGAGGCGAGCAGCTCTTCGATGGCGGCCTCATCAGCTGCCGTGGGCAGCTCGCCCTCGACGATGACGGCGTCATTCATGCTCTCAAGCAGGGAACGGACCTGTACCAGCACGCGCTCGCCGTCGAGCTCCAGCTGTGCCGCGTCAGTGTAGCCGCCCTCAGCGGAGCGCACGCCGTCCCAGGCGGAGATGGCCTCTATGTCCTCGTCGGTTATGCCGTTTGCGCAGCTTATCTCCAGGGATTCAAGCCGGTTTTCAACGAAATATGCGTCAGCCCGGCGGAGGATGGCGTGCGCCGAGGACTGGAAACCCTGAAAAATCGCAATGCTGACGCCCGCAATGACCGCAACGGCGAGAAAGTAGACTCCGCTCTTGCGTATGCTGCGCAGCAGATGCTTAAGACCTGTGGCTTTCATCACCAGACCAACTCCTTCGCGGCGGCGGGATGCCTGTTCACGATGACCTCAGCCACGACGCCGCCCTTCATGCGGATGACGCGGTTTGCCATCTTGGCTATCTCCTCGTTGTGCGTGACCATGAGCATCGTGGTGCCGGCCTTGATGACATCCTCAAGAACGGTGAGGACCTCTATGCTGGTCTCGTAGTCGAGCGCGGCGGTGGGCTCGTCGGCGAGGATGAGCCGGGGCTTTTTCATGAGCGCGCGGGCGATGGATACGCGCTGCTGCTGACCGCCGGACATTTGGGATGGATAATTGTCCTTCCTGCCCAGCAGCCCGACGCGCTCAAGCGCATCTTCAGCGTCCATGGGGTCTTCGCAGAGCTCGCCTATGAATTCGAGATTTTCCTTGGCCGTCAGCGTGGGCATGAGGTTGTAGGCCTGGAAGATGAAGCCTACGGAGTGGCGGCGGTACATGGTGAGCGTTTTTTCATCGGCATTGGAGTAGTCCACGCCGTCAAAGAGGAAGCTGCCGCCGGTGAGCTTATCCATACCGCCTATTATGTTGAGCATAGTGCTCTTGCCGCAGCCCGACTCGCCGAGGATAACGAGGAATTCGCCTTCGCGCACGTCGAGGTTCACGCCCTTGAGGATCTGGATCTGCGTGTCGCCCTGGCCGAAGACCTTGGTGACGCCGCGCAGAGAGATGATGGACTTCTTTTCCTCCGCAAAGCCGAGGTTCAGGCCCTTGTCGTCGATGGCGATGGCCGTGAGCATGGCCAGATTCTCGCAGAGGTCCACGTCCGCGTCGTTGTAGAGCGAGCCGTCCTTCTTGTTAATTATCTGGATGCAGCCGATGACCTCATATTTATTGATGAGCGGCACGCAGACCATGCTCTTTGTGACAAAACCGGTGCTCTCATCAAAGCGTCCGGCCCAGCGGGCATCGCTCTGGCAGTCCTTGACGACGGTGGTCTTGCCCTCTTTGACGACCTGGCCCGCGATGCCCTCGCCCTCGGCGAGGCTCATTCCGGTGAGGTCGGCGCCGCCAATGGTGAAGGAGGGGTAAATGCGCTTGTCGCCCTTTGAATTGTAGAACCATATGGTCCCCGCCTCAGCTCCGACGGCCTTGACAACCTCGCCGAGGCTTGTTCGAAGCGCCTCTTCAAGCGACTCCGCGTCCTGGAGCAGGCGGGTTATTTCCCATACCACCTGCGTATAGTTGATGCGTTCGTTTTTCATCTTGTCACCCCGAATTAAAAGTAGATGCCGAGCCTGGCAATTTCATTTTTAGGTAAAAAACTTTGAAAGGGGAAACCGCCGTGCTATAATACAGAAATAAAGCAAAGCGAAAAGTCGTGCCCGACATAAAAATCCCAGACCGCCCAAGCTGTGGATGATCTGGTGTTCTCGAATCAATTTACACAGTATTTATAATAACTTCAAGGTCCCTGACGCAAGCGGTGAATTTTTGGCGCAAGCGGTGCTGCGCACACAAAGTATAGTGGAATGGAGGGCGTTTATTGTGCAGGATACTATAAATATAGCGGCAGTAGACGACCTTCCGGCAGACCTTGAGCGGCTCATGGACCGCCTTCTCCGCAGGCTCCGCCTGGAGGAGTACATAGACCTCAGCGCCACCGCCGCCAGCGTGCGTGTCCCGGCGGACGAGGTGCTCTACGCCGAAGTCCTGAACCACAGGATGCGCCTGCTCACGCGTGCGGGCGAGTTTTTGCTGCGCATGACTGTGGAGGAACTGAAACCCATGCTCCCGAAGGACGGGCGCTTTTACGAGTGCCACCGCGGCATAGTAATAAATCTGGATGCCGTCGGCACGCTGGAAGCTCAGGTGGTTGTGATGGAAAACGGGGACCGGCTGCCCGTCAGCCGTAGGCGACGCCCGTCGCTGGAGCAGGCCTACGCCGAGCGGAGCATCGCCAGGGTCAGGAGCGAGCTTTGATGGAACTGCTTTTGTATACCGCGTGCTCCTGGCTGCCGAGCCATATTCTGGCTTTTTATCAGTACTGGGATTTCAAATGGCGCTCCAAGAAGTTCGCCATTCTGCTGGTATGCCTGCTGCTCGTTATAAAGATACCGGTGGTGAAATTGGCGGCGGAGGCAGGATGTAGCGTCAGGATGTTTGAACTGGTATTCTCGGCGCTCTCTGCAAGCGTGTATTTTATAATGGTGCGCACAAATCCGTTCAAGCTGGTTTTCACCTATGTACTTGTGGTCGATTATCTGATAATAGCCAGAGGGATAGCCTCGTTTGCGGCTGCAAGGCTGTTTTCAGAGGGGGCAATGTCCTGGCAATGCAGCCTGATGTGCGCGGCCGTGTATCTTGTGACGATGCCGTGGTCCATGCGGTATTTCAGGAGCACCGCCCGCGCGGTTGAAGATGCCGACTCGCCGGATATTTGGCGGGTGATATGGCTGCTGCCTGCACTCGCCAGCTTGGTCGTACTCATTTTCACCAACGCCTTCGATGCCGACAGCGTGACCAGCTGGACGGCGCTCATTGCGAGGCTGAGCCTGCTGTTCAGCATTATGGTAGTCTGCTATGTGCTGATGCGCTCGCTGGACGGGCTGAAAAAGCGTGCCGCCCTGGAGGAGCAGGCGCGGCAGATGGAGAACATACTGAATCTTCAGCGCGCGCAGTATGCACAGCTGCAGGAGTATATGGAAGAGACCCGCCGCGCGAGCCACGACCTGAGGCAGCACCGGAATATCATCCGCAGCTACCTGGAGAGCGGCAACGAGGCACGCCTGCGCGAGTATCTGAACGCGAACGCGGACAGCGGCCCGGGCGACGGCTTCTGTACCTGGTGCCGCAACTATTCCGTCAATATGCTGCTTAACCACTATGCTGTAAGGCTGCGCGCCCAGGGTACAGAGTTTGAGTTCAGCTTCGACCTGCCCGAGGGCCTCGCCGTACCAGAGCCCGACCTCTGCGTCGTGCTGGGAAAACTGCTTGATAACGCGCTGGAGGCCTGCGCGGGGCAGGAGGGGGGCTTCGTCCGCGCCGCCGCGCGCCTGACGGGCAGCAGCGCTATGACCATAGCCGTAGACAACAGCTCCCCGCACCCGCCCAAGGCTGCCCCCGACGGCAGCCTGCTCTCCACCAAGCACCGGGGCGAGGGCATAGGCACAAGCTCTATACGCCAGATAGCCCTCCAATACCGCGGCAAGGCAGATTTCAACTGGCAGGACGGCGTTTTTCGAACCGCCGTGTTCCTGAACCCGCAGGCGAATTAAGAAGAGCGCAAAAAAGCGCCGCCGTGAAAACGGCGGCGCTTTCTGTTTGATTCATCAGCGCTGAAGGGCGTCCCAGTCGCGCTCGGGGAGTTTTTGCGTCCACTGCTCAAACTCGCCGGCCCAAACGAAGTCGTGGCTGTTAGTGGCCTCCTGTATCTGCGCGTAGTACCAGGCGGAGGCGTCCATGTTGTCCGGCCAGAGGTTCATCTCGCTTTCCGGCAGCAGCCCGGCCGCGTGCGGAGCGCGCCCGAGGGTTCTGTTCACAATGGTGCAGGCCTCGGCGCGGGTGATGGGTGCATCCGGGCGGAAAAGCCCGCCCTCATAGCCCTCGATGAGGCCGATCTCAGCCGCGGCTGCGACGCTTTCCGCATACCAGGCTCCGGGCGCGACGTCAAGGAAGGGGTTCTCGCAGTCCAGCCCCTCCAGCTCGAAGAAGCTGACGGCGATTTTTGCAAATTCGGCCCTGGTGATGCTGGCGTTGGGACGGAAGGAGCCGTCCTCATAGCCGCCGAGGACGCCTATTGCGCTGAGCGTGGAAACGGCGTTGTTGTACCAGCTCCCGGCGGCTACGTCGGTGTAGCTGTTGGTGTCGGACCAAAAGCTCTCGCGCGTCTCGTCCGTCAGCAGGCGGAAGAAGATGGTCGCGACCTCAGCGCGGGTGATGTTTGCCTCCGGCCGGATAAGCCCATCGTCGTTGCCGATGAGGTAGGCGAAATGCTCATCCAGAACAAGGCCGTTCGGCCTGTAGACCTCGGGCTCATCCGGAGTTGAGGGCGTGGGAGGCACAGGCGTGATGACGCGCTCCCAGTCGGCGTGGACAGACTTGTGGTCGTCCATGGTCACGCTGGTTACGGGCAGCGTGAGCGCCTCATCCGCGAACCATCCGGTAAACCTGTATCCGCTGCGGACGGGGACCTTGTCGAGCTCGACCACCGTGCCGGCGCTGTACAGCTCCGTCTCGTACTCGGTACCGCCGTAGGTGAAGTAGCTGAGCTCATACCTCAGCTCGGCGAACACGACGCGGACGGTGTGAGCGGCCCTTATGTTTTCAAGCGTCAGGCTTGCATCGTTTCCGACGCTCACGCCGTCGAGCAGGACGTCCTTTAAGTAATAGCCCTCGGCCGGTGCAAAGCTGAGCGTCAGTTTCTCGCCCTCGTTAACGGTGAGTTCACCGCCGCCGGGCGTAACCGTCCCTTCGCCCTCAACCTCGACCGTGACCGCGTACTGCCTGACCTCCCTATGTGCCGCCTTGATAGCGGCAGGCAGGGTCAGGGGAGAGTAGAAGCCTACCTCGTTGACGACGCCGTCCTGAGCGCCGCACCCGCCGGTGCCCCAACGGGAGCCGGCCGCATCATAGTACCAGCCGTCGACCGTGTGCCCGCAGCTGAGCTGCGCGCCTTCCGGCGCATTCGGCGCGAAGAACGAGCCGGAGCCTGTGACATATATATCGTCGCCCTGTACGCTTGCCAAGTTGTTGTAAATCGAAACGTTGTTGGGGGAGTAACCGTTACTCATATTCACCGCCAGCCCGCCGCCGGATGCGGCGCTGTTGCGTGTGATAGTATTGCTGCCATTGAAGGACAAATTGACGCCGTTGGCCCTGTATATCGCGCCGCCGCTGCCTGCCGCGGAGTTGCCGGTGAAGGTCGTGCCGCTCAGCTCGACTTTGCCTTTGTTCAGATATATCGCGCCGCCGTCTGCCGAACTGTTGCCGTCAAAGTTCAAATTGGACAGCCGGACATTGACCCCGGTTGGCAGGCTCAGGAGCAGCGCCCCTCCGCAGACTTCGGCGCTGTTATGATAAAATGTGAGGTTTGAGATAGACACTTTGGTGTTAAACGTATTATTGCTCCAGAGCGAAATTGCTCCGCCGTAGCCGGTGCTGCTGTTGTCGGCGCTGCAATTTTCTATCCTTCCTCCCGTGATGTTGATGTTCAGCCCCTGGTAGCCCGCGTTGGCGTAGATCGCCCCGCCGCCGTAATAGTTGTCGTGGCAGTTGCTTATCGTGCCGCCTGTCATCTCAAAAGTGGGCGTGCCGGTAGAATTGTGGCCGCCTATCGGGTAGCTTGGGTGCATACAAATGGCTCCACCCTCCATACCTGAACAATTTTGTATTTTCCCGCCTCTCATGTAAAACTCGCTGTTGTCGCTTAGCGTCACCGCTCCAGAAATGGCAAATAGGCTTATGCAACCAGTAATAAGCCCGCCGTGCATGTGGAATTCTGCGTCATTCATAAGGTGGATGCCGCCGACTGTACCCGCCGCTGTGGACGGCCCGAGCGTGACGCCGTCATACATGTGCAGCTTGGCGCTGTCAGACAAACTCATAATTGCTCTGGTGTCATCAGTTGAGTACAGCTTTAAGGTGTGTTCATAGCCTTCTGCACCTAGCCTTAACTCCGTCTTTCCTGCGAGCGTCAAAGTGCAGTTGATGAGGTTTATCTCATACCCTTCGCCAAGCAGGGTGAAGCTCTTGCTTATGGGCAAAGTATCACTTTTTTTTAACTCGATATTCTTGAGCAGCGTGATCGTCCCGCCGTCCGCGACGTTCGCTATCGCCTCCAGAAAGCTGCCTTCCTCCGCGCTGCCGGTTGAAGTGGTGTATGTCGCCTCAGGGTCTACAGCAATAGCAGTAAATGGCAAAATGCCGATTACGATGCATATCGCAATTAAAACAGAAAACAATTTCCTAGTCATAAGCAGACCTCCTCTGAGCCATGTGTCGCGCCCGCGCTGCCGCGCCGCGAGAGCGGAACGGAAATCAATGGTAATCGCGGGCCACTCGCTATGTTACAGGAAATTGAACCTGATATCAATAAATCTCACAAATGTGACGAACCTGTGAGAATTGGTTGTTGTAGCTAATGCTGCATTGCACACGACTAACAGCACGTCCTCCGGCGGCGAACAAATGACATTTGGTGGAATCGGTCGATCCAGATGCTCCCTCCCGCCGTGCGCTCCAAAAGCGGCGGGGAAGCAGACGGCTTGACTTTGCCTTTGGGCTTAAATATAATAACAAAGATCCAGTATTTTCTCGCGCGTCAGACACATTTCGCACATCGGAGGTCACAGCTTGGTATTCAGCAGTGTCAGCTTTGTCTTTTTCTTTCTAACCGCCGTTATCGCGCTGTATTTCATACTGCCCGGGCGCTTTCGCGGCGGCCGGAATTTTGTCCTGCTCGCGTTCAGCCTGTTTTTCTATGCCTGCGCGGGGCTGAGGGCGCTGCCGTTGCTGCTTTTTTCCGTGCTGCTGGACTGGGGCTCGGCGCTGCTACTGCCGCGCTGCCGCAGGCCGAAGGCGCTGCTGGCCGCTGCCGTCGCGCTGCACCTGGGTCTGCTGTTCTGGTTCAAATACGCGGGCTTCGCCGCCGAGATATTCGGCCTGCCCCTGCCGGAAATAACTCTGCCCATCGGCATCTCCTTCTTCACCTTCCAGGGCCTGAGCTACGTCATCGACGTCTACCGCGGCGACACTCCGCCGAACCGCTCCATAGCTCAGGTGGCGCTGTATATATCCTTTTTCCCCCAGCTCATAGCCGGCCCCATCGTCCGCTACACGGATGTGGCGGAAGATATGAACGCCCGGCGCGAGAGCCTGGACGACGCCGCCGAGGGCGCGGCGCGCTTCATCTTCGGCCTGGGCAAGAAATGCGTGCTCTCGAACGCCCTGGCTGAGCTGGCTGACAGCGCTTTCGCCTGCCCTGAGGGCGAGCTTTCAACTGCCCTTGCATGGCTGGGCATCATCGCCTACGCTCTGCACATCTATTATGACTTCTCCGGATATTCCGATATGGCCATTGGGCTTGGCAAGCTTTTCGGCTTCCGCCTGCCCGAGAACTTCAACTACCCCTACATCTCCGCCTCAGTCACCGAGTTCTGGCGTCGCTGGCACATGACGCTCTCGGGCTGGTTCCGGGACTACCTGTACATACCCCTGGGCGGCAGCCGCCGCTCGACGGCGCGGAACATCCTGAACCTCCTCATAGTCTGGGCCTGCACCGGCCTCTGGCACGGGGCGGACTGGAACTTCCTCATATGGGGCCTCTGGTACGCGCTGTTCCTCATCTGCGAGCGCTACGTCTGGCACGGGGCATTCGAGCGCCTGCCCAAGGCGGTGCGCCATGTACTGACCATGTTTGTAGTGCTGATGGGCTGGGTCTGGTTCCGGGCCACCGGGCCGGGAGAGGCGCTCGGCTATTTCGGCGCACTGTTTTCCGGGCCGCTGTGGTCGGACGAAGCGGGATATTGGCTCGCTGAACTCTGGCCGGAGCTGCTGCTGGGCTGCGTACTCGCCGCGCCGGTGTATCCGGCGCTCAAAAAGCGGCTGGGCCTGTGGCGCTACGCCCTGGCGCTCGTCGTCTTTGGCCTGGCCGTGAGCTCACTGCTGGCCTCGGGCTTCAACCCGTTCATCTATTTCAGGTTTTAAGGAGGGGGAGGAGCATGGAAAAACGCATCAAGGCCGGCTTCCTGGCCATACTCGCCCTCGCCCTGGCCGTGTCCTTCGCCGGGACGCTCTATCGCGCGGTTTTTTCCTCATACGACTCGCTTTTCTACGAAAACCGCAGCGCCGCGCCCCTGCCTAAGGCTGATTTCGCATCTCTCTGGGACGGCGCCTATATGACGGACCTGGATGAATACCTCAGCGACCAGTACATAGCCCGCACGCGCCTCATAAAAGCCCAGACCTTTCTGGATTTGCTGCTGCAAAGACCGGTCGTGAACGACATAGTGGTGGGGGAGGACCTGCTGCTGCCCTTCCACGGCTACAGCTACTACGGCGCGCAGGATTTCACCACTGAGGCCGCGGAAGCGGCGGGGGAGCTCGCGCGGCTGGAGGAGGTGGTGGAGGCGAACGGCGGCGAGCTGTTTTACCTCTGCATCCCGGAGCAGAGCTCCTATTTCCGGGACGAGTACCCGGAAAACATGGATAACCACGCCGAAACGCTTGACGCCATGTCCGCCGCCTTTACCGGCGCCATGGCCTCCGCCGGCCTTCGGCTCATCGACGCTGGCGAGGTCTACGCCGCCGAGGGCAGCCCGCGAGACTACTACCTGAACACCGACCACCACTACAGCTGCCGCGGCATGCTCTCAGCGTACACGGCGCTGATGGATGCGGTGAACAGTGCCACGGGCCTCGGCCTGCGCGTGTATTCTGAGGCGGATCTCACGCTCGAAACGCTGGAAAACCCCGTCCTTGGCTCCCTGGACCGCAAGCTCTTCGGGCTGTACGGTACGCAGGAGCGCCTCGCCCTACCGCACCTCAATGAGAGCATCCCCTTTACACGCACGGACAACGGCGAGAGCGTCGCGGCGGAGCTGTTTGATATACCCGCCGATGGCGAGCTTGCGGCCTACGGCGTCTACATGGGCGGCGACGTGGGGGAGACGGTCATCGACACGGACCGCCCCGAGCTCCCGAGCCTCCTGCTCTGGGGCGACAGCTACTCGAACGCCATGGAGACCCTGCTCTGGGCCAGCTTTGACGAGGCGCGCTACCTCGACTACCGCTACTTTGACGGCGCGAGCCTCTCGGAGTACATCGAGCGCTATAAACCCGACGTCGTAGTCTGCATCCGCGACGACCTGAGCATCCTGAACTCCGATGGCAACGGCCCGGACTGCTTCTGGTGAAATGAGCTCCCGCCGGTTTGACACCGGGGAGCTCATGCGATATACTGTAAAACGAAACGAGGTGAGCACAGTGCTTTACGGAAAATTTGCGATTGTCGCCGGCTCCACACAAGTTTATACCACGAAACATTGTGCGGAGCCTTTTACGGAGCGTTGAGCTGAGATACACGGGCCCGGGCGGCAAAGCGCCGCCTTGAGTTTGCGCGCCCGTGTTTCAGCAAAAACGCGATATCACAGATATTTTCAGCCGCAGACAATGTTTGTCTGCGGCTGTTTTTTATGGAGTTGATCGAAATGAAATCAGATAGCAGCCTGCTTACCGGCAGCGTGCCGAAAAAACTTGCCGCCTTCGCCCTGCCGCTTTTCCTGGGGAATCTCCTGCAAGCCCTCTACAACGCTGTGGACATGCTGGTAGTTGGCAGGATAGTGGGGGAGACAGGCCTGGCGGCCATCAGCAACGCCTCGATGCTCTGCTACATCATAAACTCCCTCGGCCTGGGCCTCACGATGGGCGGCGCGGTGCTGGCGGCCCAGTTCAAAGGCGCGGGCGACGCGCAGGGCCAACGCGACTGCGTGTCCATGCTCCTGTTTGCGTCTTTGTCTGCCTCCGTCCTGGTGACGTTTGCTGGCCTTGCCGCCTGCGAGCCGGTATTTCGTGCGCTGTATGTCCCGGCGGACGCTTACGATGACGCCTGCGAGTATATGAAGGCGATCTGCTGGGGAACTGTGTTCGTATTCGGATACAACGCCGTGTGCTCAGCCCTCAAGGGCCTGGGAGACTCTGTCACGCCCCTGTATATCGTAGCCGCCGCCGCTGTGATAAACATAGCTCTGGACATCCTGTTCGTCGGCCCGCTGGCCCATGGGGCTCGGCCTGCCCGGCCTCTACCTGGCTCAGGCTATTTCCCCCGTCCTCCCAGCCTTAGTGGGCACGATCTATTTCAAAAACCGCGCCTGGGAGCGAAAAAGGCCAGCTTCACCCATAGACGAATACTATGACATATACTAATATACTTATAGCCCTTATTGCAAATTAAGCCGAATCCGATGTCGCCGATTTGGCGTTCCTGGGATACTGCACAGCTGCGCGCTCAAGCAGCAGAAAAAGCTGCAAAAGCGCCGCTGCCACTAACTGCGCTCAGAACCACCACTCCGGAGTGAGATCTCCGAGCGTAACGACCCGCGCGGCCTCGTAGTCGAGCATTATCTCGACGGACTTGTAAGTCTCCGGCATCAGCTCGGCCATGAGCTCCCTGCAGGCCCCGCAGGGGGGCAGCGCGCGCCCGTCCCAGTCTACAGCAACGACGCGCCGGAGCACGCTCTCGCCGCAGGTTATCATGTTGAAGATGGCGTTCCTCTCCGCGCAGACCCCTAGCGAGCAGGCCGCGTCAACGCAGACCCCAACATAGACCCTGCCGGAACCAGCCTCAACGGCGGCAGCCACCCCGCCGGCCTCCATCCTGTCGGATATCCTCCTCGGCCGCAGCACCTGTTTCGCCGCCACATAGAGCTCGTCCCATATCTTCTCCATTCAGCTCAACTCCTCATTAAGTAATATGGAGATTATATACCGCAGTCTGGGCATAAGCGCAAGCGTTATCAAGCCAAAAAGTTATTGTACGGGCTATAATTACTCTAAAAAGTCCGGAGGGTAAGAAATGAACAACGAATGGCAGCATAATATCCAACTCATCATAGACAAAATCGACGCCTGTATCAGGAGTAAAAACAGCGAGGCGCTGACGCTCAGCGCCCTTGCGCAGGAGTTCGGATACTCGGAATACCACTTTTCCCGAAAATTCAGGGAGTTGTCCGGAATCCAGCTGCGCGACTATCTCCGATACCGCAAACTGGCGCTGGCTGCAAAGCGGGTGCGCGACAGCGGCGACAGCCTCCTGGATATCGCCCTCGACAACGGCTTCTCGTCACACGAGGCGTTCACCCGCGCTTTCAAGGAGGCCTACGGCATAACACCGAGCGAGTACCGTCAAAACCCAGTCCCGCTAGCGCTGCATACCGTGATAAAACCCTTTGACTGCTATCTTACCGAGACCGTGACAGCCTCACGGGAGATGCCGGAGGACGTGAAAGCATATTTTGTACGAATACCCGCCCACAAGTTCTTGCACATCAGGAATTATGAAAGTATAGGCTACTGGGATTTCTGGCAAAAGCAGAGCAGTATCCCGGGCCAGGACCACGATACCGTCTGCGCTCTTCTGGATGGCATCGAAGGCAAACTGGACGACATTGGCAGCGGACACGTTATGGCGTATATAAACGACCCTTCAGGGCGTATATGCAGCTGGGGCATCCCGCTGGCCGAGTGTTACGGCCTTCGCTTGCCACGCGACTATAACGGCGAGGTCCCGCCGCAGATGCTGCTGTCCGACATCCCCGAAGGAGATTATATAGTCTTTGAGCACGGCCCCTTCGACCTTGAAACAGAAAACAGCGCAGTAGAGGCAAAAATCGAAAAAGCAATGAAAAACTTCGACTACTCCGCATCCGGCTATGTCCTTGACACCAGTCCGGGACGGGCGTTCTACTTTTACCATGACTATAAAAGGTACTGGAAGTATATAAGGCCCGTGAGAAAACGCTGAAACTTTTTTGCAAGAGGATGTAAGATTATTGGGTTCAAATAGTCTTACACATGAAGGGAGGTGGTAGCGTAATGGAGTTTGAGGAGATATACCGGGCCTGTTTTAAACCGGTCTATCAATATGTCCGCCGGCTCTCAGGCAATGATCATATTGCGGAAGAGGTCACAAGCGACACTTTTTTCAAGGCCCTGAAGTCCATAGACCGATTCCGGGGCGAATGTGATATGCGCGTTTGGCTCTGCCAGATCGCCAGGAACACATATTATTCCTACCTCAAAAAGAACAGCCGCCTCGCAAGTGTTGACGGGGCGGAGCTGTTGAACATAGCCGACCCGGGCGCCGGCGTTGAGGAGAAGGTAAGAGCGCGGGAGGAAGCACGTCAAATCCGGGAGGCCCTGCGCGAACTGCCCGAACAATACAGGGAAGTGTTCTCCTGGCGCATATTCGGCGAGCTCTCGTTCAGGGAAATAGGCGCAATTTACGGCAAGACGGACAACTGGGCCTGCGTTACCTACCACCGGGCCAGGAAGATGATACAGCGCAGATTGGAGGAGACAGGCAGTGAAGAATGAGTGCAGTTATGTACGCGACGTGCTGCCGCTGTATTTCGAGAACATGGTGAGCGAGGACACGGCGGCGTTTGTTGAGGAACATCTGAAAACCTGCCCCGGCTGCTTTTCGGAGCTGGAGGCCATGAGGGCGGAGACGAAGACCGAAAAGCAGGATGGTGTAACGGCGCGCGCCCTGGACGGCGAAGCGCTGAGCTCGATGAAGGGCATACGCAGGAAGCTGCGCCGGAAGGCGTACCAGACAGCCGCGATAATCGCCGCGATTTTCATAGTTTTCTGCGTGTTGCTGTATTATTTCCCGGTCTATCGTGTCCTTGAAGTGGGTCATGTAAAGTTTGGCGACTATTACACCGGCGAGGAAATAGCAATGGCGCTCTATATCGGCTCCGCCCCGGACCGACGGCAGGCGCAGTCCGTCCTTCGCCTGGCCGACGAGGCTTTCAACGACGTCCGGCATACCCGGGCAGAGAATGAGGAAAAATACGGCCTGCTCGCGCGCTATGCGACGAACACGGACAGCTACGGCGACATGGCGTATAATGAGCATACGCTTGAGCTGTGGTCGGCCCACCTGAACGAGAACGAGGGCTGGCTCTGGGTCTATTATTCCTCCCAGACCTTCGACCACGACGGCAGCATCGTCTGCGGCAGTAGTCGAGTCCCATCCCTCTGGAGGGTAGAAAAGAACGCCGCCGGCGAATGGACCGTAACCCAAATCCGAGAGCACCCCTGAACCCTGCTGATAAAAAACCGCCGAAGCCAACAGGCTTCGGCGGTTTTGGTCGGAGTGTCATTAAAGGATCTGTGAAAACCCAGTAATATCAATGGTTAGCAAGCAGCAAGCAAGGCTTTTATCCATCCTATTATAAGTGTCATAATTAGGTTTGTAAAAGAAGAAGGCAGGCGGCGATTTTACATCGGTACCCCTTCTTTTACTTTTTGTCATTGTGCTGCTCTTTCCTTGAGCCGTCTTGAGAAAATTCAACTTTGATAGGTAACTTAGGCGCTTTTACAAGCATTGCAGGATTCACTGCTTGCGTAGGAACATCTGTGTTTTCGCATGAAGTTTTTTTATCTTCTGTACCGCTCATTTTTTTCCTCCTTTAGATGGAGAAGTGCGGGACTTGCTCCCGTCATCGCGAGTGTATTTTGTAGGTAAAGAGGGTGCTTTCACCCCTGTTGCAGGATTAGGTGCTGATGGCGTATTTGTTTTCTTTCCATCTCCCATAATGTATGTATCCTCCCAATCAAATAATTTTCGCTATTCCAACCATAAAACAGACTACTACGCTAAAAATGGAACAATAAAAACAAATCATTGATGCCATTATTAGATGAACGCGTCTGTCATTTAATTTTGCTTTCTTTTCTTGCACTTTACCGATAATGTCAACCCATTGATCAATCTGGTTGTACTCAACCGTGAGCTTCTGCCATTCTGGATTATTTATGACATTATCTTTGATTTGCAATACATCTGGAAAAGTTTCCGTTTTCCAACGCCACTGTGCAAGTGATGCTAAAACTAAGCTCGCAATGAGAAACGACACAATAATTGATATGGAAACCAAGAAAAATTCAAGAGAAAGAGCCCCTCTATACTCAATACATATTGGAACGGCCATAAAGATAGCCGCCGTCATAAAAGAAAAGACAGTTTGCATTTGACTGGATTGTTGAATAAGATTTTGCTCTCTTTTTTCTTCTGCTTCATATTTCAATGCAGATAACTCTTTAATATGCCGATATTGGGGAGTGATTAAATCGTCAACGCAGTTGCTGTCGGTTAGAGATGCTGTATCTCCGCTCTTACGCTTCTTTGACAAAGGTTCTCCCTCCCTCGCTGTGATGCGTCTAATTATATCATAATTCGATTTATCATTCTATGTGCAATACACATAACCAATGAAATATTTTTGAATTGATATGTTCTTTGAAGCTATTTGCTTAGAAGATGATGGTATATAAAAAATAATCTCTGTAAAGGGAAAATTGAAAATAGGCCGCCCAACAGGACTACGGGCGGCGTTTTCATATATCGCAACAAGAAAGGAGGGATGCTCATCCACAGGCCAGCCATCGGGCTGGCTTTTTCTATTTCACAACGAATAGGAGGTTTTTAGGTGGCTGACGATAAAAAGAATATCCCCGACGCAGGGAAGGTGGACGAGCACCCCAAGCCAGGAAAGGTGGAGCCTGTCAAAGCTGATCCCCCGGTGCAGGATCAGCCCGCTCCGGCCAAGGCGGATGCCTCCATGGTAGAGGGTGCGTCCGAAGTGGCAACGCCCCCTGCGGCGGAGCAGCCGGCTCCGGCTGATAAGGAGGTTTCCAAAGACAAGGGCGCTCCTGCTCCGTCTAAGGAGGGTGTGCCGCCGCCGGGCAAGGACGAGAAGCAAACCACGATCCCCGGCATGGAAGATCCTGCCCCCGCTGGAAAGGTGGTGGATTTTACCGCTGCCCGGGATGGGGCAACGAAGGGCAAGCCCACGGAAAAGGCTGCGGCCCAGGATAAGGGCAAGCAGGCAGACAAAGCGAAGGATGCGGCTAAGCCCCGCAGGGGCCGCCCACCCAAGGCTGGCAAGGCGGCCCCCGACAAGGCCAAGCCGCAACCTCGGGACAAAATGTCCCAAAGCAAACCGCCTGCGGGGAAAGGTGCTCCCGCCAAGGCGGAGGTCCCGGCTGCAACCGAGCAGCCGCCCGCCCCTCGGGACGCTGCCCGTGGCGTGAAAGAGGAGATCGTGTATCTCAATCTTGCCGAGCTGCACCCGTTCAAAAATCACCCCTTTGGCGTCCGAGACGATGCGGAAATGCAGGGGCTGGTGGAGTCGGTCAAGGCCGCTGGGGTCAATCAGCCTGCGCTGGTGCGGCCCCGTGAGGGCGGCGGATATGAGATTATCGCCGGACACCGCCGCCAGCGGGCCAGCGAACTGGCTGGGTTTGTCAATATGCCCTGTATCGTCCGCAACATGACCGATGACGAGGCCATCCTCGCTATGACGGACGACAACCTGCGGCACCGGGAGAAGATTTTACCCACGGAAAAAGCCGCTGCGCTGAAACAGCAGGTAGAGGCCATCAAGCACCAAGGAGCCCGGCCCGGTGAGGATGACCGGGACGCAGGAAAACGATCCACGCAGATCGTTGGGGATCGCAACGGCATGAATTACAAGCAGGTGCAGCGGTATATCCGCCTGACCGAGCTTGTCCCTGATCTGCAAAAGATGGTGGACGAGAAGCAGCTCTCTTTTACTCCCGCCGTGGAGATTTCTTTTATTCGTCCCAAGCACCAGAAGTATATTGCCGTTGCCATTGAGGGGCAGGCGTCCTCTCCGTCCCTTTCCCAAGCCCAGAAGATGCGGGAGCTGGATAAGGAGGGCAAGCTGAACGGCGATGTGATCGACGGCATTTTGAGCGAACAGAAAAAGGAGGTTGACAAGGTGATCATCAACAGCGCCGAACTGGAAAAGTATTTTGGCAAGGACAAGACACCCCGGGAGATGAAGGACACCATTCTGGCCCTGCTGGACGAGTGGAAGGAGAAGCAGCCCCCGGAGCTGGGCAAGCCCGACAAGAAAAAGGATATGGAGAAGTAACCGACCTTGGGACAATTTGTCCCGAGGTCTTTTTCGTTCCCTCGTTCAAAGCTCTTGGGATTTATCCCCCGTCGCCGCCTATTATACAGCATAGCCGGGCGCTGTCCGTCAAGGGTGCATCGCACCGCCGCCCTGTGGCGGCTTGCCCTTTACGGGCGGCCCCGGCTGTGCCATTCCCGGAGGCGTGACGGGGGCATATCCTCCAGAGCCGCCCCCTTTCCCATGAATGGGAAAGGGCGGGGGGATAGGGGTGAACACCATGAAACGGAGGTTTTTATGAAAAGACCCCTTGCGTATATTACCGCCGCATGGTGCGGCGAGGACTACAAGAACACGGAACAGGCGGCCCGGTACTGCCGGGCGGTGTACGAGGCGGGCTTTTCGCCCATCTGCCCCACGCTGTATCTGCCCTTGTTCCTCAACGACGCCGTTCCCGAGGAGCATAAGAGCGGTATCGACATGAGCCGTGACCTACTGCGGCGCTCCCATGTGCTGGTGGTGTGCGGCCATACCGTCACCGAGGCCATGAAGAACGACATCGCCGTGGCCCAGCGGCTGGGGATCACCGCCACAACGCTGGAGGGCATCCTCACCGTCAAAGGACAGGGACGGCGCTGATGCCCGCCCTGTTTGAAGCCTATGTCACCAATTTGGGGAAGTACAACGAAGGTGAACTGGTAGGCGAATATCTGAAATTCCCCACGACACCAGAGGAAGTGCAAGCTCTCTTGAAGCGCATCGGCATTGACGGGGTGCGGTATGAGGAGATCTTTATTACCGACTTTGACGGGGATGTGCTGGGGCTGTACGACCACTTGGGCGAATATGAGAACATCGACGAGCTCAACCATCTGGCCTGCGTGATCTCTGAGTTAGATCGAGGCGATCTGGAGAAGTTTGAAGCGGTCATCGACAGCGGCGCATACACCGGCAGCGTGAAAGAGCTGATCAATCTGGCGCAAAATCTGGATTGCTTTGAGTTTTATCCGGGTGTCACAGACGACGAAACGCTGGGGCGCATCTATGTAGAGGACATGGAGGCTATCGATGTGCCGGAGCACCTGCTCAACTATTTCGACTACGAGGCATACGGGCGGGATATTAGGCTTAATGAGGATGGGCACTACGCCCCCGGCGGCTATGTGTTGAACAATGGCGGCAGCTTCATTGAGCACTACCACGGGCGGGAGGATATTCCCGACGAGCACAAGGTTTTCTCTATGCCCAAGCTCAACATCCGGGAGCAGATGGCCGCTTACAAAGAGGTCATAGACCGTTCCTCGCTGGAGGGAGAACGGCTGCACCCAAGAAAGGAGGTGCCGGAGCGATAACAAGACTTCGGGACAATTTGTCCCAAAGAAAGGGGTAGTTTGACTGGTAGATGAAGATATTTCCCGGCGCACGATTGCCGTTTCCGTGAAGGCGTCCAAGCTGACCGCCCGGGGCCTTGCCTATGTGCTGCGGGCCATTGGCCGGAAAATCGCCAAGCACTACCGTGCCAAGCAGACGCCCCACGGCAAGCAGAGTGTGAAAAAGCTCATGGCCCACGGTGCATCAGCATCCAGCATCGAGCTGTCCGGCAACACCAAGCTGTTTGACCGGGTGGCCCGGAAATGGAATGTGGACTACGCCTTTTACAAAACCGGGCCGGACAAATATCTGCTGTTCTTCAAGGCTGGGCAGGCCGACGCCATGACCGCCTGTTTTTCTGAATACTCCCGCAAGGTACTGAACAAGTCCAAGTCCCGGCGCATCCCCATCCGGGATCAGCTCAAACGGGCGTCGGAGCAGCTTGCCCAGGAGCGGCCCCGTCCCAAAGAGCGGGTACAGGAGGTGGCTCATGCCGACAGATAAGATCCGAAAGTACCTTCTCCCCAACATTCCCTATCTGTTCATCGGCTGGGCCTGTCTGAAGCTGGGGACGGCCTACCGTCTGGCGGCAGGGGCCGGGTTTGGGGAAAAGCTGCTGGGGCTGGGCCGGAGCATCGGCCCGGCCTTTGCTGACTTTGCACCAGGGCTTGATCCCTTTGACTGGCTGGTGGGCCTTGTGGGGGCGGTGGCCTTTCGTCTGCTGATCTACTTCAAAAGCAAGAACGCAAAGAAATTCCGGCGAGATGAAGAGTACGGATCGGCTCGATGGGGAACGGAAAAGGACATCAAGCCCTTTGTCGATCCCAAGTTTGAAAACAATATCATTCTCACCGGGACGGAGCTGCTCACCATCAACACCCGTCCCAAAAACCCGGCCAACGCCCGCAACCTCAACGCCTGTGTGATCGGATCGTCCGGCTCCGGCAAAACCCGTTTCTGGCTCACGCCCCAGCTGCTTCAAGCCCATTCCTCGTATGTCTGCGTCGACCCGAAAGGGGGTGTCCTCGGGCAAGTAGGCCACTTTCTCCAGCAGCGGGGATATAAGATCAAGGTATTTAACAGCATAGATTTTTCAAAATCCATGCACTATAATCCCTTTGCCTACGCGCGACACGAGGTCGCGTAATTAAACTGTTCGGCGTTGACCGAACCTGTTATTCCATTAGCAGTAGCCTATCGTCACCGAAGCGGCTGGC
>OHPR01000214.1_pt1 | contig 28796 bp, 29 predicted proteins | sample 1577761 | NCBI WGS metagenome assembly OHPR01 (sample SAMEA3879537, study PRJEB24766) | human gut metagenome | biome: human-associated habitat; feature: feces | place: USA | collected 1985/1987 | reverse complement strand
CGACACGCATAAAAAGCCTCCCATTTCTCATGTCCAAGAAATGGGAGGCAGTTCAGCATTTCTAGGGGGTTTCTAGAACTGAGAACCGGGCGCAGCACTTTCGATCGGCACGATGTCTCGATAGACCAGACGGTGCCTGTCGTCACGCCACTCGTCACCGTGGTAGTGCCCGAAGAACCAAGCGCGGTAGTCGAGCCGCCCATCGAGCTCGCCCAGGAAGGTTTGCAGCTGATCCCCACGGTACTCACGTCCGCGCTCCCGGCACAGCTCTCTGGCCAGGGCAGCAGGAGCCTCATGCGTCACCACGTAATCGGCCCTCCAGCCTACGCGGTTGAGCGAGGCGCGGCAGTGGTCCATCTCCTCCTCGCTCGGCATCTCCTCGGGCCACCAGCTCCTCCCCTCCTTGCGATACTGCCTGTCGTTGCTCGCGGCGCCGCCCATGGCAAGGACCGTGGTTCCCGCGATGTCGAATACCCCTCCGCGCATGAGGTGCAGCACGTGCGGTCGTACCTCATGGACGAGACCGCCGCTCCACTCCCGCACCGGCAGTTCTGCCAGGGCGTGGTGGTTCTCATGGTTGCCGTCTACGAAACACGTGGTCCAGGGCTTCGACTCGAACCAGTCGAGCCAATACCTCTCAGCATTCGATCCGTCCCAGACAAATCCGAAGTCGCCCGCCACGATCACCACGTCATCGCGCGTCAGCGTGCGCCCCGGCGGCCAAGATTTGAAGGCGAATCTGCTGGCCCCATACTCGGCCCTGCCGTGGACATCGCCTGTCACATAGACCGTCATCAGTACGCGCCCCACGGCAGGAGTTTGTCCCCGAGCCTCACGATCCGGTCATACAGCACTGTGTGCCGTTCGTCCGGATTGCCGTCTCGGTGAAAATGTCCGTAATACCAGCGCTTGTAGTCCAGGCGGTCCTCGAGCTCGTCGAGGAATCCGGTCAGCCGGTCCACATCAGGGCGTTCCCAGCCTGGGTCCGGGTAGAGCGTCGGCGAGATCATGCGCGTGGCGCAGGTATGGGTGATGACGCAGTCGACCTTCCAGCCGACCTCGTCGAGCCTTGCCCGCGCGGTATCGAAATCGCGCTTGTCCGGGAGCTCCTGAGGCCACCAGCTGGAATACGGCACGCGGTATTCCCTGTCCACGCTCGTGGCACCGCCCATAGTGAAGATTGTCGAACCGTCGAGCTCAAAGACCTCGCCGCGCGTCAGGCGCCGAATAGACGAAGTATCCGACAGGCGTTGCGTCAGCCCGCCGTGCCACGGCTCCATGGGACGCTCCTCCCAGTGGTCGAAGCGCTCGTGGTTGCCATCCACGAAGAGAACCGTGTAGGGGCGCGACTCGAGCCAAGCGATGTCAGCGCATTCCTCGGCAGAAAAGCCCCACGGAAAGCCAAAGTCACCGGCAACGATGAGATAGTCGTCGCTGGTAAGACTGTCGCCAAGCTCCCAGTCGCGGAGCTTTTGCATGTCGAGCCCACCGTGGATGTCGCCCGTCACATAGACCGTCATCGGATCGCCTCTTCCCTCTTGTACGCCGCCAGCTCGCGCTCGACCTGCCTGTCGCCGGTCTCGTTGACCCACCAGGGCCATTTCACCCGGCCGCACGGCTCGTCGACTCCGGCGAACCATTCCCTCAGCTCGTCAAGGCTCACCGGGGAGTGCCCGTTGGCATCGCAACCGACGTCGTAGCGCAGAAGGCCCTGCTTGCGGTTGAACTCGTTGTACGCGCCGCCGCTGCTGTGGATGTGCCCGTGGAGGTGCCACGATCCATGGCTCATGCCCTGCCAGTCGGCCATGGGGTAATGGCTCAGGACGATCTTCTTCCCGTCGATCTTGAGCACGCAGATCGGCGGCTCCACGGTGAAGGCGCCCGCGACCGCCGGCTGGGTCCAGTCCTTGTCATGGTTTCCCGGGACGAGGTGGATGCGCCTGCAGACGATCCGCTTGCGCAGCCCGTAGGCGTCCTGGGCGGTCATCTTGAATGAGAAATCCCCTAGGATGTAGAGCTCGTCGTCCACGGCAACCTTGCCGTTGATGTTGTCGACGATGGCGTCGTTCATCTGCCAAATCGTCTCCCACGGGCGGTCGGTGAACTTCAGCACGTTCTCATGCCCGAAGTGGGTGTCGCTGGTAAACCAGATCATATTTATTGTCTCCTTCTGTCGCTAAAAAACGTTCTCCTTCGAGGTCAGGAGACGTTTTATGAGCGACATGAGGTGCATATCCCTCATGTTTCAAGCTCCAATCTGCCGGATTTGCCCAACTAAAAGTTTACGCCCACGCGCGAACAGGATTTGATTTTTGAAATATGGACGAATTCCTCGTCAGGAGGGTAAAATGATGCCGACGGCAGCCCAAGTTGTGGTGAGCTGGGCAGAGCCGTTGCTTAATGAAGTTGGGTCATCGTCTTAGCGACGGTGGCCTTTCTTAATATGAGAAAGCCATTGTCAATAGGCATGTTCGTTCGAGCCCGGTTTGAAACCGGGCTTTTTCGTTTCCCGTCGGGAGAGCCCGCGCACGCTGCATGGCTTAGTCGACGCTTGCCTGGCAAGCTAATATCCGCGGGCTCTTGCGGGTGCGCTTCCGGCGGTCAGCCCGGTATGTCCGCGCACCCCACCGCATTTCGATTCTCCGTCCGGCGCTATCGTACGAATCCAGTCTTTTGTCGGGCGCGGCCCCGGGGCTGCCCATCAAAAAGGTCGTGAACTCGCGCCGGCGATGCGTCGAGGCGCGGGCCCTCCCGGCGGGAGTCGGTTGTCGCCGGCTGCTAGAGGACGGTCCCCTCGGACCTGCACCCGATCTCCCAGACCCAGCAGGCGAGCTCGCGCGCCACGGCGGCGTTGGCCTTGCACGCGCTCTTGCCCGCCGCGGCCAGCGCCTCGCGGCGGCGGTGGAGCCTGGCGGTGCAGTCGTCCGCCCTAGAGCGTATCGCCGGGGGCACGTCGGTGCCGGGGGCTGGGGCCTTGGGCCTCGGGGAGCACGTGGAGTAGTGCCATGCGGACTCTATGAGCGCCGTGCGCGCGAGCGCGTTGCCGGCCTTGGTTATCCCGCCGCGCCGCTCGGACTCGCCGCTCGAGTGCTCCGACGGGGTCAGCCCGCACCAGCTCGCGAAGGCCGGCGCCGAGCGGAACCTGCTGAAGGACCCGGCCTCCGCCGCGAGCCTGAAGGCCGTCAGGGTGTCGACCCCCTTGATGCAGGACAGCGCCTCCACCGTCGCCCGCCAGCGGTCGGTGCCCGCCAGCGCGACGACCCTCCTCTCGAGCTGCCGCCTGTCCGACTCCGCGCAGCGGGCGGCCGTGACGTAGTACTCCAGCGCGTCGCGCTGCGGCCCCTCGAGCCTGATCTCCGAGACCCACCTCCAGTGGGCCCTCGTCCAGGCCTTCTTCCTCGCCCCGTCGGCGTTGCGCTCGTCCCAGACGTGGCCCAGCCTGATCAGGAACATGTTGAGGCGCTGCCTCGAGCGGCGGAGCTCGCGGGTCGCGTCGTCGAGGGCGCGGTCGAGGTCCCGGGCGGCCTCGACCGCCATGTCGGGCAGCGGGACCTCGACGATGTTGTGGGTGGCGAGCATGCGGGCGATGAACTCGGCGTCGCGCCGGTCGTTCTTGCGCCGGGCGTCCGCCGCCGGCCTCTGCATCTTGGAGACGGCGGCCACGGCGCAGTCGAGGCCGAGCGCGCGCAGCTCGCGCGCCATGTGGAAGCCGGTGGGGCCGCTCTCGTAGCACGCCCTCGGGTCCTCGAAGCCGAGGGCCCACTCCGCGATCTCGGAGGCGTCGGTGCCGAAGCTGCGGCGCACCACCTCGCCGGTGAAGGGGTTGAACGCCGCGGCGGCGACCGATCGCGCGTGGACGTCCAGGCCGATGGAGGTAACATGGGGCATGGGAAGCCTCCTCCCCGCAGGTGCGGTAAGGGCTACCGCACGGGCCGATACTCAAAGCCCATTGTGGCACCCCGAGCCCGCGGAAAGAAGCTGCGCCGCGGGGGAGGCGGCCCCCAATGGCTTTCTCATATCGTCTTTTGGGCTTCGAACCCTGCTTGAGTGCCTTGGGAAGGACGACAAGGGCCGTGAGGAGCGAGACCATAGCAGTCAGGAGCTTCACGAGCTCAGTGAAATCGGTCATGGGCATCACCTCCCATCGGATGGAGGGCTCTGCCCGGCACGAGGGCTGCCGACAGCAAGGACGATTCTATCAGAGCGGCTGACTCCCGCCCGATTATTACCATCCCACCGCGCCTGTGCAAAAAAGAGGGCCGTCAAACAGCGACCCTCCAGCGAAAGTGCATGTTATTTAGGACAGTCAAATTCTTTGAAAAACAAATGGATGCTGTAGAATTACAAATAAGAGTCACCCGGAAGGAGCGATCGATGAAAAGCAAACGATTTGTCCTGAATGCACTTCTGGTAGTAGCAATATTGACGCTCTTCGTCTTTTCGTACTCATACATGAATCAGCCAAGATTTGGATATGCTTTATACGCTGTTTTTCCGGCGAAACAACTTACAACACTTACAACACTATAGGCTTCATTGACGCAATCTTTTTCTATGTAGTCGGCCCCCTATCAAGCGAACTGGTCGCTTTTGTTGTCTGCTTCAACCTGAATCAACGAAGCCAGACTCATTCAGCGACTTCGGCCAAACAAGGAATAAATCTCTTCGCAATAACGATAGTTCTGCAAATTCTGACAGTGTTGATTATCGCCCTGACCGCAACAAACGTTTTGAAGTATGAGTTCGGATTCATCGCGAGCTGCCTCATGGCAATTGCCGCGGGTATAGCGGTCGCGTATACGACACCGGCAAAGAAGTAGCTCAACTAACAAGGCCTATTTGGAATCCGAATCATCCATGGAGCCGTCGATGCCGATTTTGGTGTCGTCCGTATTGGAATCGTCATCCTTGGGGCTTATAGGACAAAATGTGTGTCTGCTTTAGGGGCATTTGCGCAGGTCGATGCCCCTAAAGCAGACACACATTTTGTCCTATAAGCCCCGATCAATTCATACTCCTCATCCTCGCCGAATTGCGAGTATGGCAGAATCGGCACTGGATGGCAGCGCGCTAGGCCGTGTCCGCGGAGTTACCCCTCCCCTGTTTTTATCGTAACAGCTGATTCCAGGGACGTTTCGCTGTGCCCTTTTCGGCAATTTACTGTGCCCCTTTTGGCAACTTTTGTCTGCTATGGGTTATCTCGACCCATAGCAACAGCCAAAAATAACGACAATCCACTTTTAGGCCGCTAAGGTTTTAGTCACTAATATGCCTAAATCATTCAGAACTGTAACAGTTTAGTTAGAAGTGGTATATACTGTTTTCAACCGAAGGGAGGATCATCGTATGAGCAACACACCCGTTGCGTCTAACAAAAAGCGGCTCATGATTACGCTGCCGACCGAGCTGACCGAGCAGCTGGACATAATGGCTCGTGAACTCGGTCTCACGAAATCTGGGCTCGTTGCGCTTGCGATTCAGAACCTGTTCAATGCGGAGGAGATTCGTCTTCAGCAAAAACAGTAGGACATATATAACGCAAAAAGGACCCCCATTAGCTTGGCGGCTTGGGTCCTTTAAGCGAAGTGTCATCAACTTGTTGGTAATATTCTACCACTTAAAACATGTTGGTGACCTTGGAAAGGTCACTTTATGGACGTAAATGGCGCTCCGCCCAGCGGGGGGAGCACGTTCAAAAATATGATTTCGAAAGAGGACTTCGCCGCCCTTCTTGCCCAGTCAAAACTGGGCGACACGCCGAGCTCGAACTCGAGTCGCGCTGCTGTTTTAAACGCGGAATCATGGCTCAAAGACAGCTCGTCCGGCAGTGGGCGCTTCATCGCGCTCCCCTTGTCGATGATCTTGCTTCGCAAGTCGAAGGCGAAGCTGTCGCTGAACGAACTGCTCGTTCTGGCATATATCCACGGGTTCCAGCGCAGGGACCCATTGAAGGGCTGCCGGTCCAACGCAAAGACAATTGCCGAAGTCCTCGGCATCTCCCCCTCGGCACTCAGCAAGAGGCTCCAAAAGCTCAAGAGCTTCGCCCTCATTGAGAAAGAGGGGCATGGCGAGGAGGTCACCTACAGGGTCGACGAGGCCAGGTGGGCGGAGTTGTGCGGCGTTGAGTTCGTCAACGCCGGGGCCCTTCACGAATGGACTTCGCACGGGACGTTCTGCCGGATCCCATTTTGGACAGTTCGCGACAGCAAACTCTCCGCGCTCGACAAGGTGCTTTTCGGCTACATTTTCTCGTTCTTTTCGGCCAAGGAGCCCAAGCCTTTCCGGGTGTCGACGCAGAACGCCGCCGACCAGCTCGCTGTCAGTAAGAGCAAACTTCGCGCCTCCCTCGAAAAGCTCGTTGGCCTGAGTCTTGTCGTAAAGACGGTCGTCTCGCCGCGCGTTCCGGCTGCGTACGATGTGAACCCGCAGGCGTGCATGGAACGTGGCACCAAGAACCTCTAATCGGGACGGGTGACAGATTGCCCGTCCCTTTTTATTTGCCTCCCCCTGTGCCCCTTTCGGCAATTTCCTGTGCCCTTTTCGGCAATTTTTATCGAATTTAAGAAATCTCTGCTCTATTTTTGTGCCCCTTTCGGCAATTTCCTGTGCCCCTTTCGGCAATTTCTCCCTATTTCAGGCTCTTTTTCGCATTACCTTCTATGCCCCTTTCGGCAATTTCCTGTGCCCCTTTCGGCAATTTCCTGTGCCCTTTTTGACAATGGCAGTTTCCAAAAGGGGCACAAAAAGTTTCCGAAAGGGGCACAAAAACCCGAAAACTGTGCCCTTTTTGACAACCAAAAGTTTCCAAAAAGGGCACCAATAATATCTAAAGAGGTTTTAAGAGAAAGAAAGGGGAAGAGAACTTTTTCTTTGATTTGAGATTTTTATTCACGTCCATGTCAATCACCGTTTAATCGAAAACTGATCCACCCGCAACGTACTTTCCCGGAAATAAATCCGGTACGGCCCTATTGGTCTTAGCGACCAGCGAAACGTTATAGGCAAATCGGACGCTCGCTTTTCACCGGAAAGGAGAGCAATCGACCTGACTGAAATCGCTACGTCCTTGCCAACTCTCAGCGCCGGCGTCGCTTTGCTCCCCGGGCGGACTAACCCACTTAGCTGTAAACACCTGCAATTCAGCAATGGCCGAATCCGTTTTCCGGTTGCCGACATTTGGTCAACTTACCGGCAGGGAGCTACAGAATCGAAAATAAGACGTCCTATCGGTGAGGTTCGACCGTTTTCTCACTGATAGATAAAACGGGTCTTAAATCGGCTCTCAGAGGCCCATACAATCAAAACCACCCCTAAAAGGGGTGGTTTGCTCTTAGGGTATAACCCTTGGATTTCCGGCACGCGTCTAAAGGCGCCGGCCCTCACGGGGTTCGGGCCGCACTGCAGATTGACCCGTGACGGGCCGGTCAAACCGGCACTATTTACGCCCCGGCCCCCTATCGAAGGGGTCCTCGTACTCCTTGACGCTCAGCCGGTCGATCGCGATGTCGGCCTTCTCCTGCTCCCGGATGTACTTCGCGATGGTGGCCTCGTTCAGGCCGACGGTGGACACGTAGTAGCCCTCGGCCCAGAACTTCCTGTTGCCGAACTTGTACTTCATGTTCGCGTGCTTGTCGAATATCATCAGCGAGCTCTTCCCCTTCAGGTAGCCCATCACGCTCGATACGCTGTACTTCGGCGGTATCGCCAGCAGCATGTGGACGTGGTCGGGCATCAGGTGCCCCTCGATGATCTCTATCCCCTTGTACTGGCAGAGCTTCCTGAAGATCTCCCCAAGGTCGGACCTTATTTGGTTGTAGATGACTTTGCGCCTATACTTCGGCGTGAACACGACGTGGTACTTGCACATCCACTTCGTGTGCGACAGGCTGTAGGCCTTCTGGGCCATACGCCACCACCGCCCTCTCGACTCGGATTCCTTGCGGCCTGAACAATCGCAAGTGTCCGGCGAGGGGGCGGCTTTGTAAAGCCGTTTGGCCCCACCCGCATAGCGGGTGGTTTCTGATGCGGCGCGCTGCGCGCCCCGCACAGGCTAAAGCCCGTAAAAGAAAACGGGCACCTGACGGTGCCCGTGATTCCGATTAGATTTCCTTTTCGGCCAGATAGCGATCGAAAAGCTCCCGAGCGATATCCGATACGGACTTGTCCTCCTCGAGCGCCACTTGCTTCAGACGTTTTCGGTAACTCTCCGGAACGTACACGGACAGCTGAACAAGCCTCTCAGATGCCCCTTCAGCGCCCTTTTTGGGGCGCCCGGCTTTCCGTACCTGATAAGCCGGTTTCTGGGTCTCAGATGCGCTCTCAACGATTTTCTGCTGCCTCTCCTCGGCCTTTTCCGCTGCGACGTCGAAGTATGAGGTCGCCTTTTTGAACTTTGCCATTTACAGCACCTCTTCCAGTTCGTTCAGGATGTTTTCAATTGCCTGGGCGGCCTTGCCGTTCTTGGCGATTTCATACACAGGCTTTCCCAGGGCCGCGCCCTGCTTGAAGGCCGCCGCGGTCGGAACGGTGCCCAGTACGGGCAAGTCATCGGCTTCGAGTAGTTCGAGGAACTGGCGGTCGACCGTCTGGTTGCCGGCGAAGTTGTTGACGATGATGGCGAACGACAGGTCGGGATTGGCTTCGGTGATGACCTTGATCGTTCGTTTCATCGGCTTCAACCCTAGGGTGCCAGGCTGGACCGGGATGATCGCGATGTCGGCGTTTTTCGCGTACACAGCTGTCTCATCGCTCAGGAAACCAGGTGTGTCGATGACGTTCACGGCGTCCTCGTCGTCGAGCAGCCCCTTCTCGTGGTTCGCGCCGCCCTGCGGGTCCAGGTTGCCGAAGCCGACCTTGTGGCCGCGCCGCTCGAGACCCCAGGCGATCTCGTCCGCGAAAGTCGTCTTGCCGACGCCGCCCTTCTGATTGACTAGCAGGATGTTCGTCGCCATGTCCTCCCCTTTCTGAAATAACGTAGTCATATATTAGCATAATAACAAGTGACTACATTAAGTAATTCTAAATCGCAGTTAGAAATATGTGAACATACTAAGTAATTAGCATAGTACTACATCAACGCGGTTACGGCTATGGGTTGGTTTAACCTACAGCCGGGCTAAAGTTGCCAAAAGGGGCACAAAGGCCAATACGTTTGCGCAGTGCCGGCACAGCGACCTAGCATCGTATGCACCGGCGGAATCATCGCAGGCCTGCAAGGAGAGCATATCCACGGGCTCGTGGTCGCCGGAGGCCTCGTGATGCAGCACGCGCCGGGCGGCGACTGGAAGCGCGTCGATTGGGATGCACTTGCTGCCTGGCTCGACAGATACGGTTACAAGGTCGCTGATCGCGAGACGGAGACCCTTCCGACCGCCGACGCGGCGAGGCGGTTACGCGAGTGGGAACGCAAGGGTAAAAACGCATCGTCGCTGAACCAGTGAGTCAGCATTCTTTAGTGTTAGATGATGGATATTGAAATTAATTAGCGAGATAATGTGCATATCTCATAATGTATGCGTTTCACCATGAGAGAGGGGTCTGTCATGAGCTGGAAACCGAGAAAATGCGTTATCGCCGGTCTCGTGACAACCGGTCCTGGCAGCGGCTTGTTTGCAACCGCAATGACATCATACCGACTTTTTACTTACATGTTCTAAAAGGCAGTTGCCATGCTGTCGAAAAATCAATCGAGATACTTGGTCACAATCGGCTTTGCCCTGCTTGCATTACTCTTTGCTAGCGACCTTTTGCTGAAACCGCCCAAGGAACTCGTTTCGCTTGCCATATCCTGCATTTCCGTCCTTTACTTTACGGCAACCCTATTCGTCGGACTAAAGGAGAGGAAAAAAGGCGCAGCCGCTGCATCTGCCGTATGCGTGGTCATAGCCATTGCCTCATTCTTTATCTGATACATTGGTGATTTAGGGGCGATATCGTAGGAATACGACCGGGAGAGCCGGGACCAGATTGCCCGGGTCGCCCGGTCGTATTCCGCCCCGCGCCGCAGACGGCGCTCCGATTGCGCCGAGGCGTGACGCGCGTGGGATCTTACCTATTTGTATTACGCGACCGCGAGGTGCCTCTTCTGCATGCGGGACTCCGTCAGGTACATGTTGATGATGACCTGATAGGGGACGTCCGTGCGGGCGGCCTCCGCCTTGAAGTAGTCGATGTTCTCGCCGTCGGTGTTCATGGTGACGCGGCGAGGCGGTTCGAGCTCTAATACATAAGGTCCCAGCTTGTAATACGTGAGCATATGACTACATTAACATGGTCATGTATTATCGAGCGTCTGCCGCGCCGGATTCGCCCGTCTGTTATCTTGGGATCGACAGTTTCTTGCGAGGAGGCAGACATGTACCAGAATGTCTTTGGATCCGATGGTCAGATCCATCTTGAGGACCAGGTCGGCTGCCAGCGCTTCGACCTAACGACGGGTGAGGTGAAGACGGTCATCCCGACTGCTAAGAATATGAGCAACGTCTTCGGCAAGGATGGCGTGGAGACGGAGATTCAGGTGGGGCAGATGCGCCAAACACTGGGCAAACCAGGATTTGATCGGCTGTTTAATAAGCGCTAACGGTTGAGTTGTCGCAGCATAATCGCAGCTGTAAATAGGTGACCATATGACTATGCTAACATGTGCGTACAGTCATATGGTCACAGTTGTAGATCGGTTTAATCTGTGGCCCTTAAGCTGAAGCCGCCTCAACGAACCGTGGCTGGCGAAAGAAAAAAGGGAATCCCTTTTGCGGGATTCCCCTTTCCGAGTCGTTATGCGATTTGCACTACATCTGCTCGCGGCGCTTCTTTTGATCGAGGAAGACGCCGGCTGCCACGAGGACGGTACCGCCGATGACGAACGTCTCGCCGATGAGTCCCGCGCGGTCGCCGGTCTGGGCGAGGCTGCCGGGCTGGGCGGTATCCGTGCCGGCGAGGTGCTTCGGGGTGTATGCCGCCTGCTGCTTTGCGGCCTCCTCCGCCTCCTGTCGTGCAATTTCATCGGAAAGCTTCTGTTCCGCTGCGATGCGGTTGGACTTCGCCAACTCGTAGGCGGCGAGTGCCGCATCATAGCCGGGCTGGAGCCCGTCCACCGCGGCCTGCTTCTCGTCCAGGATAGCCTTGGCGGGCGCGACCTTGGCACGTGCCTCGACTGCTGCGGCGAAAAGCGCGTTGAGGGCGTCATCCGCGTTCGCGTCATGACCGGAAGCGATCGCCGCGCCGGCATCGATGGAGTTCAGCTTCGACAGCTTGGCGTCTGCCTGCGCCTTTGTCTGCTCGGCGGCAGAGACCAGGGACTCGGCGGCGATGGCATCCGCCTTCGCGGCATCGAGCGCGGCCTTGGTGTCATTGACGGCCTTTACTGCATCCTGCTCACGCTGCTGTGCCTCTGCGAGCTTCGCGGCAAGACCGGTGAGGATGTCGAGGTTCGACTGTGCGCCCACAAGATCGGTCTGGGAGCCGGTGAGCTTGTCGGCGGCAACGCCGGTGTCGGCCTTTGCGGCATCGACGGCACGCTGGGCATCCGCGAGGGCGCGTGCGGTGACGTCTGCCTTTTGCTCGGCGGCGGCGAGGACGGTCGCCTCCTCGACCTGATCGGCTGTCGCCGCGTCATGGACGCTCTTTGCGGTATCGAGCGCCTTCTTGGCGTCGGCGACGTCCTGGAAGAACTTCGCGAGGTCCGCGTTCGCATCCGTAATGCCCTGCTGCTTGGATACGGTGTCCGCTTTGGCGGAATCCAACTTAGACTGTGCGGCCGTTACGGCTGCGTTGGCGGCATCAAAGGCGACCTGCTTCTGCTGGACGGTCGACTTTGCCGTATCGACGGCTACGTTGGCGGCATCGAGGTCCGATTTCGCCGCATCAAGCTCGGTCTGGGCATCCGTGACGCCCTGCTGCTTGGCGGCGACATCAGCCTTGGCTACATCGACGGCACGCTGGGCATCGGTGACATCCTGCTTCGCGGCATCGACACCTGTCTGTGCGGCATCGAAGGCATCCTGCTTCTGCTGGACGGTTGCTGCGGCGCCGGCGGCTGCCTGCTGCTTGGCTACGAGATCGGCCTTGGCTGCGTCGAGTGCGCTCTTGGCGTTCTTCAGGCCGTTGATGTAGGAGGTCAGCTTCTGCTCGTACTCGTCGACGGAGATGGCTCCGGTATTCCAGCCCGAACCGGCCCAACCGCCGTATTGCAGCGTGAGCGAGAACGTCAAACGGGTGTCATCGTTCAGACCGCATCCCATGACAGCATAGTCAGGGTTGATGATGTTCATGTAATGACCGATACGGTAGTAATCGAACTTGTCCTGGTTGGCGTACCAGAAGTCGTAGGCGTCCTTTCCGGAAAGATTCGTCGCACCAAGGGATGCTGCAGTCTTGTCAAACAGATCCTTTTCCTGATAGATCCAGGCCTTGCAGGGGTCGCGATAGCTCCAGGCAAGGTTTTCACCGACATCGAACTGCTGGGCATGCTCTACATTTTTTGTCGAATAGTTTGCATCTGCAATCGCTGCCGCAATGAGCTTATAGCTTACCTCAAGCTCGGAAAGGCCGACGGACTTACGGTAGGCGTTCACGTTCTTCATGACCGTGATGGACGAAAGCATGTTTTCAAGGCCCGTTGCGTCGAGACTGTTTCCGATCTCGGTGTAGTCTTTGTACGTGCAGTTCTGGATGATCTCGATGGCTGAATCGGCACCCATTGCCTTGAAGAAACCGATGGCTCCCTGCTTGAGCTGCGCGCCTGCGAGATCCACCTTCGTTTGTGCCTCGTCGACCTTCTGCTGGGCGGCGGTCACGGCCGCGTCTGCGGTATCCTTTGCGGTCTTGGCGTTCGCGAGCTCTACGTCTGCGGCTGCCTTGGCGGACTCGGCGTCCTTGACAGCCTGCTTCGCGGCGTCCAGCTTGGCGACGGCGTCGGCATTCGCCTGCTTGGCCGCATCGAGGTCGGCGTTCGCGGCATCGAGGGCGGACTGGGCGGCGTTCACACCGGATTCGGCATCAGCCGCGGCCTGCTGCTTCGCGGAGAGGGCCACCTGGGCATCATTCAGCTCGGTCTGCGCCGTTGCTGCAGCGGACTGCGCCTGCTCGAGCTCGGACTCGCACTGGGACTGTGTCGCCTGTGCGGCAGCGAGGGCTGCCTCCGCGTCCGCGACCTTCTGTTTTGCCGCATCGTACTCCGGGCCGCTCGCGCCTGCCTCCGCTGCGGCGAGGTCTGCTTTCGCCTTCTCGTAGGCGGCGCTGGCGGCTGCGGCCTTCGCATCCGCCGCGTCCTTGTTCTGCTGGGCTGCGGCGAGGACGGCATCGGCGGAATCCTTTGCAGACTGGGCCGCAACCAGCTTGGACTGGGCATCGGCAAGCGTCGCGTTGGCGTTGGCGAGATTGGCCTGTGCCCTGTCCACGGCAGCCTGGGCATCGCGCACGGCCTGCTCGGCGGCACTGATTGCCTCCGGGGTGGCGCTTACGGCATCGGCCTTGGCCTTATCGAGGGCATCCTTGGCATTCTGGGCCGCCTTGATGGCGGACTGGTACGCTTCGTCCTTCTCGGACGCATCCGCCTTGGCGTCTGCGAGACCCGCCTTCGCCTGCTCGAGGTCCTTGCCGGCGGCATCGGCGGCGTCCTTGCCCTCTGCGACCTGACGGGCGTACTCGTCCATTGCCGCTCGGTCGGCTGCCGTGCCGGCGCTGACTGCCGAATCGTAGGATGCCTTGGCCTGGTCGCGGGCGGAAGCCGCCTCGTTGTAGGGACCGGCGTCCTCATCGTAGGATGCCTTGGCGGCGTCCTCCTTCGCCTTCGCCTCGTCGACTGCCTTCTGCAGGTCCGCGATGGTCTGTGCGACGGATTTCGTGCCGGTACCGGATGCCGCGCCGGCGTGGGCGGCGATCGGCGACATCACGGCGGGGTGCTGCGTGCCCCCGTCACCGGTCTGGGCGAATGCCGTGAACGGTGAGATGAGGCTCGATCCGGTCATGGCGGCCATGGTCGCCGCGGTGACGGTCAGACGCGCGATCCCCTTCGGAGTGTGAATCTTTTTGTTTGGCAGTGCGGCGAAGTGATCGCCACCGTGCTTTCCCTGAGTCATTGTGCTGTTCCATTCCTTTTCCGTGCCCTATCCGACTGGGCATCAGAGCGCTTTCCAATAGAGATAATTATGCGCCTTAACTGGGATTGTTGTATATAGTCCGTTGGCTTTTATACAACAATCCATGACTCTTTTTGTAATGGATACGAAGACGCTTCAGAAATCATTCGGCATGAGATGCAAAGAGCTCCGCGCTGGACTCGGGTGCAGCCAGGAGCAGTTCGCCAATTTGATTGAAATGGATCGTTCCTACTACGCGAGCATTGAAGTCAGGCGGCGTAACGTCAGCCTCTCAAATCTCAAGAAGATTGCCGACGGATTTCAAATCACCATTTCGGAGCTCATGCGCGGTGTTGAGTAGATGAGAGATGATTTTCACCTCGTGTTTAATCTGTTTCGTTAACCGAAATGCGTAAATCTGGTTAATCGAAAAAGCAAAATCTGGTTAAATGAAAACTGTAAATTCGGTTAAACGTGCTGGTAATCAATGGTGAAAAATATGCCCAAAAAGTACTACACTCGAATTATCGAAAATGAGCTCGACCAGATGCTGGGGATATTCGGCGCCGTTCTCATCGAAGGACCGAAATGGTGTGGAAAGACAACCACAGCCGGGACCCGTGCGGCGTCCAGGCTCCTTCTCATGGACCCGTCGCGCAACTTCGAGAATCGCTTACGTGCCGAGACGGATCCGGCGCTTGCCGTTTCCGGTGAGGTGCCGCGGCTGATCGACGAATGGCAGGAGGTCCCGAAACTTTGGGACGCGGCGCGGTTTGAGTGCGACAATCGCGGCGGTGAGCCTGGCCAGTTCATATTTACGGGGTCGGCGACGCCGCGAGACAATGAGCGGCCGATGCACAGCGGTGCTGGAAGGTTCGCTAAATTGCGCATGGACACCATGACGCTTTTCGAACTTGGGAAATCTAGCGGTGCGGTTAAGCTGTCGGGCATTATTTCTGGCGAAAAGTTCAATGGCGCTTTCGGATCGTTGGATTCTGCCTCGATTGCCGAGTGCGTTGTTCGCGGCGGATGGCCCGCGGCGGTCGGGCGCGATGTGCTGGCTGCGTCGGCGATGGCGAAACGTTATATCGGCATAGTTGCCGAAGAAGATTTGTCTCGTGTTGATGGCTCTCGACGCGATCCCGAAAAGGTCAAAGCTGTCATCGAATCGCTTGCGCGTAATGAATCCACTCTGGCGACACTCAAGACGCTTGTAGCCGACCTTGGTGGAGACGTGTCGAGACAAACGGCGGCATCGTATATATCTCTTCTCGCACGGGTCAGCTTCGTTCGCGATATTCCCGCGTGGAATCCTGCAATGAGATCTCCGGTGCACTTAAGAGAATCAAAGAAGCATCATCTTGCTGACCCGTCACTGGCGGCCGCTGCACTCGGGGCGACTCCGGAGACCTTGCTGTTAGATTTCAAGACGCTTGGACTACTTTTTGAATCGTTGGCGCTTCATGATTTGTGGGTTTATGCGCGAGCAAACGGAATGAGCCTCTATCACTATCACGATTCTCGTGATCTAGAAGTCGATGCAGTCATTGCGGCTCCTGGTGGGACATGGATCCCGGTTGAAGTTAAACTCAGCTCTGCTCAAATCGAAGAGGCGTCTGACAATCTTGTTGCTGTCGAGGAACGTATGGTTGCCGCTGGAAACAACCCGCCGGTTTCGAAAGTGGCAATCATTGGATTTGGTTCACAAGCCTACGTTACTGATCGCGGCGTCCAAGTTGTTCCCTTGGATGTTCTTGCGCCGTAATGCTGCGGGTGAAGTGAAATCGACGCCGCAGTTTTTAGATCTGTTTTCTGAGATCTAAACCGTGAAACTCAAAATCTCATTATCTGGTTCTTCGTTTGATTTGAATCGCGCCCGCGCAAAAGTCGAAACGGCTCGCGCGGGCGTTTCGGTTTTTCGTTTCGCATCTCAACTCGCGTCAAAACAAAACGCGAGTTTTGAAAATCGATAGCGACCGAAGGTCGCGATCATAGGCGGCTTGACCGCCGCATGAAAACCGACTCGCTAATCCGAATCGCAATGCGAGCCGCGTCACCTTTCGACAAATCCAACAGCGCGGAGAGTCACGCTAATGACTCTCCGCGCCATTGAAATTGTCGAAAGGTGCCTCAACTTTTTCGTAAGCGTATCGAAAAACGATTCGATAAAGGCGAATGTTTGCGGCGCGGGCGCCGCAAACCCGCTTCGCGGCAATGCAAACACTCGGCATCCCTCGCATTCGCATTACCGCTCCGCTCTCGCTACAGCGAATTTCTAACACTCAGCATCCTTCGCGTTAAAAATTCGCTTCCGCTCACGGTCTTCACGCAGTTACAACGCCGCGAGGCCTCTCGCTTGGAATGAGGCCTCTCATTCCACGTCTACACTGCGTTTCGCCCAATCACCGTTCCGGAGATTGCAAGATGTACGTAAATGGCCATAATTACATGTAAACATGAACTATGGCCATTTACGATCTTGCTTTTCCCTCCTACGGGAAAAGAAAACAGGCAAAGCTGAGTTCCGCTTTGTGTGCGAAGCGGTTTCGCCTCCGAGAAAAATTCGGCGGACTTTTCCAAATCTTGTTTCGGAGGCCACTCCGAAACTGAAGGGATAAAAATGAGACGAAGTGAGAAAGTCGAAGCGACGTTGACCGCTGAAGAAAAAGAAATTCTTCAGCGCCTCTGCGACGAAGCTGGTTGCACGGAAGCTGAACTAATCCGCTCCGTTTTGATTAGCCGTTCGATTTCTCTCGACGATCTTGAGACCGGAAAGAAAATCGAGCACGAGAAAAATAAAGCGCTGCACAACTGCAAACGCAAACACGCTCCAAGAAAATCTGGCGAGTGCGGTGAAGCCATCGCCGAGAACGCCGAGAAACGTGACGTTTCGTTTCATGTGATGCTGACCGCTCCAGAAAAAATGGCAATCGAACAGCGGGCGGCAGTGCTTGGCGTCTCTGTAAGCGAGTTGGTTCGTCGCAGCGCGATCTACGGAAAGATTGAATCATTCAATTTCAATGTCGCGGAAGCTGAAAAACTCTATCATGAGTTATTGAAGGAAGGAACGAATCTCAATCAGCTGATGTATTTTGTGAACGCCCAAGGTCTTCCCGCGTACAACGAGAAAGCTGTTTTCCGCACGCTCGAAAAGGTTTACCAAAATGCTCGAAAGGTCGACCGGTTTATCGAGGAACTTGAAAAGCGTCATCACGTTGACTATGTTCCCCACGACTATCTGGCAGATGAACCAGACAACAGAAATCTTTAAGTCGGAACGCAACCGGATCAGTTTTGCAATTGAGTGCAATTACTCGTTTAGCTATAACTACTGAGTAAAAGCGAAAAGAGACGGCAGAAGAGATTGACAGCCATTAAACAGAAAGCAGTCAGCTCGTACCCCGCCTCGCTAGCTTGGCCCTGCCCGAGTTTTCGGGGAGGTGGTCGCTATGTCCGAGCTCCGTCTTATGATCGTCGCTCTTCTTCTGGTGACCATTCTGGCCATTTTGGGCTAGGGTAAAACCCGGCCTTTAAAGACCAAAGCCGTCCTGCCTGGGACGGCTTTGTTTCCTCGATTATCAACTTCATACGGATGGATGCGGGGTTCGATACCCCGGCGGCCTGATCGGCAGGCCGCCGGGAACTCTCACTCCTCGATAAAAGCCGGCACTCGGTTAGTCCTACGCATCTTGAAATCGCCAGTCTCGTGGGAGACGTAGAGAATGCCGTCCATCCCATCTCGCGATGCATATGAAAGGTGAACAGAACCGCAATCCGCTCCATCATCGTCGAGAAGATCGAACGAATTCGGGTCGCTCGTTGCGGCCAAACGACCACTCAGACAAGAGCCATCGCCATTACAGATTTGCCATTCCATGTCTTCGCCTGCAAGAATCGCCATAGACGGCCTGGTCGCGCCATCGTTGACATACATCCCGTCTATGCCAAAACCGTTTTCAGCGCCATCGATGAACGACTGCTCGGACCTATACCTCGCAAATGATGCACATAGCACCATTGCAAGACAAAGTACAAAGCCAACAATCGCTATCTTTGCATAGCTCTTGCCTATCATCTCATCCTACTTTTCGCTTGCCTAAGGCAAGACGGAAGAAGTCATTCGTCGCTGCTTTTTTGTACACCTTCTTGACGCCATTGACGGTCTCATAAACAACAAACGGCTGGACCTTGTGTTCAACGTTCGCCGTTACCTTCCAAAAGCCAGCGCCGCCGATATCAATGGAAAATCCAGTCGCCATCGCCTCGCGCTTTGCCAGCGGTATCGATACGCCTATGCTTCCGACACCATTCGGGAGCGGCACCGATACACTCACCGAACCGCCGCCATACCGCTGGACGTTTACAGAACCGCTCCCGTCGATGTGAATGCCCCCCGGGGGCTGCCCAGCAACGTCGTGCCATCCGCTGGCTTTCGTTTGCACGCTCCCGTATACGGTGCTGTAGCTTGGGCGACCGCGTGTCGCATAGAGCTCAACATCATCAGATGACATCGCCTCTTCTATGATAAGGGCCGCTTCTTGCTCTGCACGTTGACGCACAATCGCCTCGACATCAGATTCACTCAGATCCGGGAATGCTAGGAATTCTACAGTTTCAGAATTGTAACCATCAGCAAATGCACCATGTGGGGTGATTAGTGACAGTCCGCCCAATGCGGCTGCCGTCAGGATTGACCTGCGAGTAATAAACAGGTCTTTCGTTGTACTCATCTTCGCCTCCAAACTTCTCACCGGGGTCCTTCTTGCCAATTTTTGCCCCGGCTCGGTTACTTCGGTTACTTGAGCGCTTCCATATATGCTTGTTACCCATGTATGTAATATTAATTTCGGACATATCGAAATTAATCAATGGTTGCGGGAGTTTCCGACTTCAGTGAAATGCCACCATATACCCACAGAATTAGTCTGGCTTGACATGTGCTTTGCGCATGAAAAAGGGTCGAACCGAAGTGTCTGGCCGAACGCCAATTGTCCGGGAACTGCTTCTGGTTCGACCCTCTTTTACTTTAGCCCACTCGGTGGACTTCGGGTTTGATGCTTAGGGGTCGACGTTTTACCAAGGTGACAATTTAATGAAAAGAAACCTGGCTGCAACAGTTGCCATGGTGAGGGCCAAATTGGCCATATAGATCTAGAATAGTCACAATATAAAAATGTCGAGAGACGTTGGGGATAGAGATGAATAGATCTAAGGGTTTTCTTCTATTGGCAATGATGTTGCTCGGACTGTTCTGCCTGAGTGGTCCTTCTTGGGCCGAGGCTGCCTGTCCTGAAGGTGAACTTCAGCAGTCTTATACGGGCAGCCTGCTCATAAGCGCTAAGGAGGGCGATGCCGACTCTCAGTCTGGAGTAAATCCCCTTGCCACTTTTGAGGGGGACGGCGGAACGGTCAAGCTTGACCATATTGGTAGCGGGATTTTGAGGTGGCAAGTTCTTCCGGACAAAATTGCGAACGATCCCTTCTCTTTTGCTGGGACGATATATCTATACAAGGTTGTGAGCGGAAAACAAAAATACGTCGATTGCTACCCGACAAACGGGTCTGGAATTGCATTCACCGGCATTTCGGGGCAGATTGATACACATGTACGAAAGGGAACCTATGTGGTGCGTTGGGTTGGAGCTGCTGCAGGCCCGATATGGATTGCGGTCTTGCGACCTGATGTCCAAATAGGTTTCTCTCTCTAAACGGGAAGTTGCTCATGGACGCCATATATGACGGAGATGACTGGGTCGATCATTATACTTGGCACCTGGTCGGCTCGAACGACAATGGGGATGTGGTGTTTGATGGACTATGTCCAAAGCATCTCCACCCTTTTGTCTCGTCGTTAATTGAGAGTTCCGCTCGTGTTGCCCCCTACAGCTCGGCATCGCTTCATGATACGGACGTTTTGAAGATCATAAGGGAATCAATTGACGAGGGCACGATGAGCGGCTCGCTGTTTTCTCGGCTTGTGGGGCTAGATGAGATTGGCTCGAAACGACTGCTTGCGGGCGAAAAAGTGGAACTCACTTATCGGTCGATGATTTCAATCCTGCGGCTAGCCGATGTTCTTCGCAAATAAATGAGGCTTATAGGACAAAATGTGTGTCTACTTTAGGGGCATCGGCGCAGGTCGATGCCCCTTTATCAGCCGTTTAAATTCCGTGCCCGCTTTTAACGACTCGGACAGAATGTGTGTCCGGTTGCCTATCGTTCCCTCGGGTGCTTTACCTAATATATCGCCCCGTGCGGACACGATTCCCGCTCACGACACGGCGGCAGCAAATATCACAAAGTCGCAGGTAGACGGTTCAACAGGATTCGATTTACGGGGCGATTGAACCTGGGATGGTTTGGATGTTCGTGACACCCCTTTTCCGTGTCTTAAAACGCATCTGGTGAGGTTGATTTTTCGGCCTTGACCTGCATGGCGGCACTTTTTGGTGCTTTGGATGTGCCCTTAAGCAGTGCTTGCATCTACCAGCGCGTGAAACATTTCGACGGTAATTCGTGAAACAAATTGCGGAACTATCGCTCCAACGGGTGTGCCGCCGCTCAACGCGAGCGGTCAGCTTGGCCCCGCAAACGGCTACTCGCTCTTCATGGCCATACAGATGGCCACCTCCTGCTGGATGCGATCGAGATCGAGCGGCAGCGCAACCGGATGATGCGTCAGACGATGGGATTTCGACATGCAGTTGTTGATGCGCACAACGGAGATCTTGTTGCCGTGATGCGCAGTCCCGATGATGCCTATGACTACTGCGACTATTTTGCCACGGTTCGTCGGGACGCTACTGTTTTCGATTTGTGGGCTGAGATTTAAAACATCTCGCCTGTTTCAATGCGTTTTTTGGGGTTTATAACTGTTCGCTTTTTCGGTTGTGTCGCAGTTCACTAGTTCATTCATTACGTTCTTCGTATCGTCTGTAAATCAGTTATGCCGCGGTTACACGGCTCTGTTGTTGCGTTTTGTCGTAATTCAGCAATGACATAGCCGGAGCTCGCCCGCAAGTGTCGTACGCTGCCGTACAAAACTGCGTTTCGGCCGTCCGCGTACTGCCAAGGCTCTGCCCTAGTACCCGGCGCCTGCGGCGGTTGTTCATATCTGAACTGCGACACAACCGAACAAAGCAATTACGACACTACGTAACTGTGTAATTACCGAACTGCGCGATAACGACAAAACTGAAAAACGTAACTGTTGAATTGCAGAACAATGAGCTAACGCCGCGAGTGCCGGGTGCTAGGGCAGAGCCCTAGCGTGCGCCGCTTGCGGCGGTACGCTGCCGGGCATTCTGTACGGCAGCGTACGACTCTTGCGGACAGATTTCAGGACCGAATAGTCCGATGTTCAATAGTTCTGTTATTACGTGGTTACATAGTGCGGCTATTCCGCTTTGTCGTTATTGCGTTATGTCACATTGTCGATATTAGGGGGTGCGGACGATTTCTTGGACCGCGCCTAGGCGTATCCAAGCTTCCTGCGGTACTCCATCGGGCTCAGCCACCCGAGGGACTTCTTGATCCGCTCCTCACGATAGTACACGAGGTAGGCCTCGAGCCTTCCCATGAACTCCTCGGCCGTCACGCCCTCCCAGTCCCTGTAGTGGAAGAACTCGTTCTTGAGGCGCCCGAAGAAGCCCTCGCAGGCCGAGTTGTCCGGGCTGCAGCCCTTCGCGGACATGCTCCTGATCAGGCCGTTCTCCTCGCAGATCCCGATCCACTCCGGCCAGCGGTAGTGGCCGCCCCGGTCCGAGTGGATCGTCGTGCGCGCGCCCGCCGGCCTCGCCGCGCAGGCCTTGAGCAGGCTCGAGTTCGCGAGGCGCTTGTCGGGGTGCAGCCCGATCGACCAGGCGACGGGCATCCCGTCGAAGCAGTCGACGATCGGGCTCAGGTAGACCTTCTCGCCGCCCGGGAGCCTGAACTCGGTGATGTCGGTGAGCCACAGCCGGTTGGGCTCGTCGGCGTGGAAATTCCTGCTCACGAGGTTCTCCGGCGCCTTGGAGACCTCGCCGGCGTAGGAGCTGTAGCCCCGGGCGCGCCTCTTGTTGTAGACGACCTCGAGGCCCTCCTCGCGCATCACGCGGGCCACGCGCTTCTCGCTGGCGCGGACCCCCTCGCGGCGCAGGCGCGCCCAGACGGTGCGGTACCCCCAGCACCCCGAGCCCTCGCGGAAGATGCGCACCACGCGGTCGCGTATGTCGGCGTCGCGGTCGCGCGGCGCGGCGACGCGGGGCCTCCAGTACTCATAGGAGCTCTTCGATATCCTCAAGAAACCTGTGATCGAGCGGAGGGGCAGGGCGGTCGGTCGCCCGCCTCAATCTCTCGCCGAGCTCGCACTTGCTCCTGTTCGAGATCGAAGCCGGGTCCCACCCTTCCGCTTTTAGGTCGGCCAACACCGCCCTGAGCAGCAGGTTCTCTATCTGGTCCTCGTTGAGCCCGGCGAGCGGGCCGGTCGCCGGCGGGGCGTAGGTCGACTTGTCGGGGCCCAAGCTGGCCTCCTTCCGTGGCGGTTTCCTCGCCCCGATTCTACAGCGCGCCCCGGTGTAGCTGTGCGGGAGGTGCCCCGTCGCCCACTTCTTGGCCGCGCCCACCGAGACCCCCGCGAACTTCGCGGCGGCGGTCGGCCCCATGCCGTCCTCCGTCGCCAGGAGGAAGAGCTCGACCTTCTCCCTGCTGTACATGCGAACCTCCAGTCCGGACCGCTTCACGGTCCAACTTTCTGTCCGCACCCCCTTACGTAGTTCGGTTTTTCACTTTTTACGCCGTTCACTTATTCATTTGTTACATAGTGCCGCTATTCCGTGGCGTCACTTTTATGCCCACCGCGTGCGTATTCGACGGTGTGGGCGGCGTCTCCGAACACCTCGACTGCTGCCGCCACGAATTGCGGTGTGGTGCGCCTCGGGATATAGAAAGTTTTGTTGCCGAACACGATTGCGATCCAGGCGTTACGGTAGATGAATTGATATGCCGCCTCTCTTGAGCGCTTACCGCAGTATTCCTCTGCAATCTCGTCGATCTGCCAGAGATGGCCGAAGCCGACGATATATTCGGCGATGTACGCGCTCGTCTTGATTCGCACGCGCCGCGGGCGGCGGTATGGAGCATAGCTGCTTTTCCCGGGGTCCGCTTTAACGGGCACGGAATATACCTCGGCTCGAGCCTTTTCAGCGACCACGCGCCGTGCATCATCGAGGCTATAACGCTTGCACGGGCGCTCGCCGTCGTCGGTCGAGCACTTCACGGTGATTGACTTGATATGCGGCGCCAGATACTTGTACATCCATGCTCGCGACGCGCCGAACTCCCACCGCAGATCTTCAATACTCAAGAACTCATCCATCTTTTGACCTCGATTTTCTGCCGATAAACGAGAAATCCCGCAAGAGACGCATACTTGTACCCCCATCGTAAATGTGTGTACAAATCTGCCGCCGATCCGGGCGGTTCGGCGCTTGCCAGGGCTCCGCCCTCGGACCGGGAGAAGGGCACTCGCACGCCTTGTTATTACGATAACGGACAAGGGCGAAAAGGAGCCAGTTTTCAAATTATTACGATAAAAGACACAGGTACGGCGGCGTGCGCGGTGGTGCCTGCGGGAGATTATTACGATAACGGACGCAGCGGCAAACCCTGAATCGCGCCCCTGAGACGGTGCAAAATGGCCTTGTGAGGCCATTTTGCACGCCAGCTTCGTTCGACGTCAGACATTCAAGATGTCAGACGTCGAACCTGCGTCAAAGACGCAGATGGGGCTACTAGTTGCCTACGATCGCTCGCGAAGCTCGCCTGTTCGTGCGTGAATGTCTGACAGCTCCGTCAGACATTGTCGGACATTTGATTGTTCGACAAATGCGCACGTGGTCGCGTTCGCAAAGATTGCTGAACGGTCGATGGGTGCGTTGAGACCGGAGCAAACGGCGGATGCCAGAAAAATGGCCTCACAGAATCGCACCCATGGTTGATAAAATTGACCGCCCGGGCGCAAATACCCGGGCGGTCAATTCATCCCCTCGTTCGCGATTCTGTTGGGTTTTGGGGCTTTGACATGTTGTTGACGGATGGATCAGCCGTACAGCTTGATCTCCCGGGGTTCCATGTGGTCGTCCCCCAATAAGACGTCCCTGATGTGGTCCTGTGGCAGGAACTCGACGGGCAGCACTGGGTCGTCGACGTAGCCGGGCACTGGGAGTAGGCGTGGCCTTTGGACATAGCGTGGCCGCCTGCCGGCGGTCGGACTGCCACTTCAGCCAAAAGCTCAGGCGCGCGCATTAAAATAATGACTATATCGCTTGATGGGCTTTTGACCAAGCATGAACATCGCAGGTAAATCCATGTACCAATTTTTGGTACACTGATTTACCTGCGGTTTGTTGAAAGCTCTGACATGCGCTGTCGACTTCATTAAAATCGATTGCCAATCAAGTCTTCCTATATATGCGAGCCCTGAGAAACTGCGCTGTGAACCTGAGACCGCTATCGATCGGCCCGGTGCACCGGGCCGCTGTCCTCGAGCCGGCATCAGCTTGCCGGTCTCAAAACGTATGCGGGAACCGCGGTACCGTCAGAAAATGCAGGAGGAAATTTGACGGTCCCGTTAATAGATTTTGTGACAAGGGCATGACAGGGGGACAGGTCATTCGCCAGGTTTCTGGCAGACGATATGAGCGGGACATGGAAAATGGAAGCCCCTCCTGTATGCATATCCGCTGGTAAGGCCTGGCCCGGTTTTCACCATCGCACGCGGTGACCGAGCACCCATCCAACGCCCAAGTCAAAATACTCAGTACACTGAGTGATTTCACTCACTATACTGAGTATTTTCTCAATTTGCTCAGGCTAGTTAAACAGCGGCACCTTATCGAGCAGAAAATCCTCCACGGTGCACGCCCCGGCCGCCGCTCCTCCCACGACGATCCGCTTGGCTCGCGGATACTTTTTTAGGAGCGTCGACATGCCGCTCTGGCCGGACTCTCCACCGCTTTTGACCTCGATGGCGCTCAGTGCATCATCCCTTCGCAGCACAAAGTCGACCTCTTTGACGCCTTCACGCCACCACATAACCTCAAAACCCTCTTCCGGCGCGCGCGCAAGCAGTCGTGCACCCACTGCCGATTCCACCAAATGACCCCGCCGCGCCGAATCCTCCAGCCATTCTGCACGGCCCTTATCGCCGAGCGCCGTCATAAACGCCGTGTCATAAACCATGAGCCGCGGGGTGCTTCGGCGCTTTGCGAGCTCCTTGTCACTGAACTTGGGGATCGCCGTAACCAAACCGGCCTTGCCCAGCAGGTCCAAATACCCGGCGACCGTGACCGTGTTACCGGCATCCTGCAGCTGGCCTACCATTTTTGAATACGAAAGCTCCTGTCCCGAATAGCTCGCCGCGAGCCAAAAGAGCGCGCGCATCAGCGCCGGTTTGCGGATATTCTCCAACGAGAGAACATCGCGCGAGATCGCCGGCTCGACGATCGCATCTCGGATATAGTTTCGCCAACGGGCGTCATCGGAAACCAGCGGCGCCGCACCCGGATATCCGCCGTGATAGAGATAGTCTTCAAAAGAAAAGTCAAAGGCCTCGCTGCACTCGCGATAGGACCAATGCGGCGACCGAATGAGCTCGTAACGGCCCATAAGGGATTCTTCCAAGCCCTTATGCAGCAGCAGCGACGACGATCCGGTCAACATGACCTTGAGCGGCGTCCCCTCCCGGCGATCCCGGTCGTACAATCCCTTGACGACCGTGGACCAACTCTGCACCTTTTGAATCTCATCAACAACGAAAACGGCCGGGGCCTTACCTCCAGACGTGAGGTTTCTTGCCTGTTGCCACTCGATTTGCAGCCAGCTGGCATCGGGATTCACAACATCGTCCGCATTGACCACGTGACAGGGCATGTCTACATGGTGCAACGCCTGCACGAACATGGTCGACTTTCCCGTTTGGCGGGGCCCGATTATAAATTGCATCAACGGATTATTCGTTTCCCGCATCCTCTGGGCTATCACGGCAACTTGATGGCGCTCAAACATGTCAATCTACCTCCTTGTTTCTTAAATACTCAGTATACTGAGTAAAATCACTCAGTATACTGAGTATTTTTTGAACCGGGAGATCGAACCCGCCAACTTAACTCCCTTCACCAGCGGGTTGCCGCCGCCCCTCCGCGAGTCGAGTTTCTGGCCCTTCGTGCTCACTCGATTTATAAAAACTGCCATAGCCATATCGAAAAACCGGTATGGCCGGTCCCATCATCGAACCATCGCGAACTGATACGCATCTTATTGCTCATATTCAAGGCCCTGACGTCTCAAAAGGTATGCTGAACGGCACTTGCAAATCGAGCGGTCGAGACCGTGCAAATCGAGTGTCAAAACCTAGTGCCAAAACCATCCTGTCAAACCTCATGGGAAAATCAAACTACGAGGCAGGAGGCTAAAAAATGACGCGATACGGCTACGCACGCGTAAGTACAAAGGAACAGAAATTAGATCGCCAAATCGAAGCGCTGGTCAATGCCGGCGTACCCTATGGCCATATCTATAAGGACAAAGAAACTGGCGGTCGTGATGGTGACCGCACGCAGCAGAAAAAGTTGTTCAAAAAAATGAAGCGTGGCGATGAAGTAGTCGTCGAGTCTTGGGAGCGTCTATCCAGATCGACCAGGCAGCTGCTCAACTACGACCTGATGTTCCGAAACCTCGGGGTCAAACTGACTTCCTTGAAACAACCCGTTGATCTGGATACCGCGTTCGGCCGTTTCGTCTTAGGAACCCACGCCTGCACAGCCGAACTTGAGCGCGACCTGATCAGGCAGCGTCAAGCTGAGGGAATCGCGATCAAGAGAAGTCATGGCGGCAACGTCGGCGGTCGTCCGCGCGTCGCAGACGTCAAGGTCGATGCAGCCGTGAAGCTCTACCTCGCCTGCGAGACGCCTATCACTGACATCTGCGCCGCCACGGGCATCTCGAAATCGACGTTGTACCGCGTGCTCCGTGAACGCGGATTGGTGGGCGTCAGGAAATGAGCCCGTCCATCGTTTCGCGATCTGTCAATAAGCTCGAGTGCAGCGGCGTTACTATATAAGAGTGCGGTATTTCTCCAACTGAAACCCTGCGTGAACGCATGACCTGAGACGCCTTTTTAGAACTCACCGATCGCAGGATGACTACAAATCAACAGCGGCCGTGCATTGTCCCCAGCCGTATGGCATGGCGAAGCCATGCCCTTTGTTGATTGGAGTGCTGCACCATGGCAGACAATCCGAGCGAGAAGAAAATCAGCGAGACATCCGGCGTGAAGGCCGTCCTCGATGAGGCTGCCGAGCGGATCGAGGCGACATGGCGGGAGAAGCTGCTGCGCGAGACTGCCGACCTCAGGACCGAGAACGCACTGCTCATGGCCCAGGTGGATGAATTCAGCCGCAAGCTCGCCGAGGCGACGGATCGGAATGAAAAGATTGAGGCCGACTGCAATGAGCGGATTGCCTTTATAGAGGAGAAGTTCGAACTCGATACCGCGAACCTCGAACTCGAGAACAACGAGCTCCACGCCGCGAGCGTCAGATATCTCGCTGATGCCCGGGAGCTCGACAGACAGGTCGTCCAACTCCATGCCGAGGCCGTGGCCATGGTCGATGAGATCGAGCGCCTGCGCGGCGAGCGTGACGCCGCATTGAAAACCCAGTCCGAGCTGAACGACGCACTCCTGGCCCAGCGCAACCTGATGGCCGAGGTCGCCGCCCTCAAGGACCGCCTCGCCGCCTCCGAGCAGCGGGCGGCCGTGGCCGAGGCCAAGGTCGAGGTCATGACCCAGAGGGGCGAGTAGGATGTCCACCTCGAAGATGTCGCATCGTACAGCCGTTGCTGTTGGGCTGATCGTCCTTCTTGCCGTAGCGATTGTCTGGACAGTCGTTGACGGCGCTGGAGCCGACTCGACCACTATCGGCGCCGTTCTGGCGCACCAAGATACCGCGTGGGTATCGGTCGGCGTAATTGCCGTTATTGTTGTCGCTGTGCTTGAACTGGTGGGTTGACGGCATACGTGATCAACGAACAAAAGCAATAGATCAGTCAAGTATTCGGTTTGGAGTAAATCATGAAAAGGCGTGTTAGCAAAAACGCCATCAGCCTGGCTCGAACTCTCGGCGTCGCCGGTCTTTTGGCGGTTGCCTTGGTTATGACCCCTGGGTGCAGCCAGGCAGACGATCACCAGACGGCAGTTCAGGTCGCCAATTCTGACAACGCGCAGGAAGGGGGCGCGGTTTACGGCAAGATGGAGTACTCAATCACCGGCGTCGAGGTGCATGATTCCTCGATTAGCGATAGCGGGAAGGTCGCTGTTGTCCGCTGGCACGCCATCAACAATCAATCAGCAGATTCATTCGCCAACGGTTGCTACATCACGGCCTATCAGAATAAGCAGATACTTTCTTCCGGTTTTGCCGACGATTTGCAGGAAAGCGCCTCTTTGCAAGGGCTTGCGCCGGGAGGCGAATGCGACGGTGTGTCGACTTTCGAACTCAATGACATGTCCCCCATCGAAGTGAAGACCGACGGATATGGGACTGAATGGAACTCTCTTGACCAGACCTTTGAATTGGAATAGGCCTCATGCATAGCATCTAATTTTCTAGAAACCCCCTAGAGCATGAACTGCACCCCAAAACTTGGACGGCTTAAATAAGAACTACGCCGCAAGGGACT
>OHPR01000211.1_pt1 | contig 29051 bp, 29 predicted proteins | sample 1577761 | NCBI WGS metagenome assembly OHPR01 (sample SAMEA3879537, study PRJEB24766) | human gut metagenome | biome: human-associated habitat; feature: feces | place: USA | collected 1985/1987 | reverse complement strand
CTTCGCCCGGGACGTGGCGGACCGACTGATCTTCATGGACGGCGGCGTCATCGTGGAGCAGGGGGACCCCCGGCAGGTGATCAACCATCCCCGGATGGAGCGCACCCGCCAGTTCCTTTCCCGGTACACCGGGGTATAAAAAACCGGACTCCGGCGTCTGCCGGAGTCCGGTTCAGCTTGTCAAAAAAGGCTTTTTTGACAAGTCTGAAATAAACGGCAAAAGGGGCTGCCTTCCGGCAGCCCCTCTGTTTGCAGGGATTCTATCAATCAGTCGATCATGGACTTCAGGTTCTCGGCGACAGTGATGGGGGCAGCGGTGGCGGCCTTCACCTGCTCGACGGTGAACTCGGGGTTAATCTCGGTCATGACCAGGCCGTTCTCGGTGACTTCCAGCACGCACATCTCGGTGATGATCTTGTTGACGCAGTGGGAAGCGGTCAGGGGCAGGCGGCACTTCTCGAAGATCTTGGGGTTGCCCTTGGCGGTGTGCTCCATGCAGACGATGCACTTGCGGGCGCCGACGCACAGGTCCATAGCGCCGCCCATGCCGGGCATCTTCTTGCCGGGGATGATCCAGTTGGCCAGGTTGCCCTCAGCGTCGACCTCCAGAGCGCCCAGGAAGCAGGCGTCCACATGGCCGCCGCGGATCAGGCCGAAGTTGGAGGCGGAGTCGATGAAGCCGCCGCCGAAAGCCACGGAGGAGGGAGAACCACCGGCATCCACCACGTGGTAAGGATCGTAATTGTCATCGCCTTCCTTGGGGGACTTGCCGGCGGAGACGATACCCAGCTCAGCGTGGATGATCAGCTCCACGTCCTTGGGCAGATAGTTGGGGATCAGGGTGGGCAGGCCGATGCCCAGGTTCACGACGTCGCCGTTCTTCAGCTCTTTGGCGCAGCGCTTGGCGATAAAGCCTTTGATCTCGCTCTTTTCCATTACTTTCTTTCTCCTTCCACGATGTAGTCAACACACATACCATAGGTGTGGATGTTCTCGGGCTCGATCTCGCCCACGGGAACCAGATACTCGGTCTCGGCGATGACGGTGTCAGCGGCGGTGGCCATGACAACGTTGAAGTTGCGCATGGTGCCCTTGTACCAGCAGTTGCCGAACTCGTCGCACTTATAGGTGCCCAGCAGGGCGAAGTCAGCATGGATGGGCTTCATCAGCAGGTAATCCTTGCCCTCGACGGTCTTGCGGCCCAGGCAGAAGGGGCTCTCCTCCACCAGGGTGTCGATGCCCACGGGGGTCAGCACGCCGCCAAGGCCAGCGCCGCCGGCGCGGACGCACTCGGCCAGGGTGCCCTGGGGCAGCAGGTTCACTTCCAGGGTGCCCTCGGTGTTCTGCTGGCCGACTTCGGGAGTCATGCCGACGTGGGTGGCGATGACGCGCTTGACCTGATGATTGTGGATCAGCTCAGCGATGCCGAAGAACTCCTCGCCCTTGGGGCCCACCGCGCGGCCCATATCGTTGGCGATCAGGGTCAGGTCCTTGGTGCCCAGAGCCACCAGCTCCTTGACGATCGCTCTGGCCTGGCCGCAGGCCAGGAAGCCGCCGCACATAATGGTGGCGCCATTGGGGATCATAGCCGCTGCCTCTTTGGCAGTGATAACAGGTTTCTTTGCCATTTCAGTTCCTCCTTGTTATTTGTCGTTCTCCCAAAAAATAGAATCCCTTCTATTTTCTCACTTGTAATCATAACACTTCTGTGTGGAAAATACAAGAGATGATTGGTCGATTTTTTCACAAGCAGACAGGTTCGCCGTCAAAAAACTTGGGCAGTGTCCGATATGTGGCGAATTGTCTGTTTGGCAACACGACCAGACGGCCACCGGAAAAAGTGACCGTCTGGCGTGATGGTTTATTTTACTTCATGCCCCGCTTGACCATCTCGGTCACAGCGAAGGAAGCCACGTCGTCGGCATACTTGCCGGCGCCGAAGCCAGCGTCGTAGCCCAGCTCCTTGGCCAGCTCGTGTGTGATACGGGGACCGCCGCAGCAGACAACGAACTTGTCGCGCAGGCCCTCGGCCTCCAGCAGCTCGATGAGGTTGGTGAGGTTCTGGATGTGCACGTCCTTCTGGGTCACCGTCTGGGACACCAGCAGCACGTCGGCGTGCAGCTCCAGGGCCTTCTTGATGAACTCCTCATTGGGCACCTGGGAACCCAGGTTGTAAGCCTCGATCATCTCGTAGCGCTCCAGGCCGTAGTGACCGGCGAAGCCCTTGCGGTTCATGATGGCGTCGATGCCCACGGTGTGGGCGTCGGTGCCGGTGGAAGCGCCCACCATAACGACCTTCCGGCCGATATGCTCGCGGATATAGTCGTTGGTGTCCTCCATGCTCATGACATCGGACTCCACGGTGATGACGTGGATGTCCTCATAGTTCACGGAGTGGACGCAGCTGCCGTAGACCACATAGAAGGTGAACTCCTTGTCCAGGGCGGCGTGATAGGCCACGTTGGGCTCTTCCAGGCCCATCTTCTTGGCGATCTGGCGGGCAGCTTCTTCGCCCCGCTCATCGTCCTTGACGGGCAGAGTGAAGCTGGTCTGCACCTTGCCGTCGTTCATGGTGTCGCCGTAGGGCTTCAGACGGGTCAGGTCCAGCGTGGTATCGAAATCGATCTTGTGGGTATTATACAGTCCGCTGCTCATTCTGCTGCCACCTTCCCTTTCATGACTTCAATAAAGGGATTGAAGTATTTGTCGTCCTTCACAACCACGCCGGCCAGGCCCTTGCCGCCGTCCTTGGGACGCTTCACGTCGGCGAAGATGCCCTTCTCGATGGTGGTGAACAAGCCCAGCTTCTCGATCTCCTTCAGCAGATCGGTGGCCTTGGTCAGCACCTCGTTGGCACGGTTGCGGATGATGCCGTTCTCTTTATAGGTCAGCTCGCTGCCCAGGTCCTTCATGGTGCGGAAGATGTACTGCGCATTCTCGATGGACAGGGCGCGGTCGGACATGAACGGGGTGTGGATGGCCTCGGTCATCATGCCCAGCAGGCACAGCCGCTGGTTGGTGAGGATGGTCACCATGTTGAACAGGGCATCCTGGATGTGACCGCGGAAGATGTTGCCGGTCATGAACTTCGTGGGGGGCATATACTTCAGCGGGGCGTTGGGGAAGATCTCGCGGGCCATCTGCGCCTGGGCCAGCTCATAGAGGAAGGTGTTCTCCACGGCGGGGTCCATTTCGAAGGCGTGGCCCAGACCCATCTGCTCCTCGCGCATACCGGCGTCCTTGGCAAAGGCCTCGTTCAGGAACTGGGAGGCCAGAACGGTGTGGGCGGCGGTGATGGCATCGTCGGTGGTCAGATAGTTGTCCTCACCGGTGTTGATGATGACGCCGGCATAGCCGTTGATCACGCGGGAGAAGTACTGGTCCACGATGGTGCGCTGCATGTTGATGTCGCGGAACAGGATGCCGTACAGAGCGTCGTTGAGCATCACGTCCAGGCGCTCCAGAGCGCCCATGGCGGCGATCTCGGGCATGCACAGGCCGGAGCAGTAGTTGCACAGCCGGATATAGCGGTGCTGCTCCTCGCCCACCTCGTCCAGAGCCGCGCGCATCAGGCGGAAGTTCTCCTGGGTGGCGTAGGTGCCGCCGAAGCCCTCGGTGGTGGCGCCGTAAGGCACATAGTCCAGCAGGGACTGGCCGGTGGTACGGATGACGGCGATGATGTCGGCGCCCTGCTTGGCGCCGGCCTTGGCCTGGATAATATCCTCATAGATATTGCCGGTGGCCACGATGATATACAGGTAGGGGCCTTCCTTGTCGCCCCATTCCTTCAGATAGGAATTGCGCTTGGCAACGTTCTTGTTGATGCGCTCCACGGTGGCGTTGACCACGGAAGTGATGGCGGCGCGGATCTCCTCGTCGGAGTGGGCGGGAACCTTGGACAGGTCCAGCTCGCCCTTGTCGATGGCCTCAGCCACGGCCTGGGGATCCTTGCCGGTTTCGAGCATGGCGTTGCCGATGGCCCACGCCGCGCCCATAGGCAGGAAGGACGTTGCCATCATGTGGTCCACCACCACGTTGGGCAGGGGGACGTCCATCTCGTTGACGCCGTCGATGCCCAGCAGGCGGCAAACCGCGCGCTCCACGGTGACCGTGGTGTGCTGGTCAATGAACCGCTGGGTGTCGTCTGCCACATGGGCGGCGGACTGGCGGGCCTGGTTGACCAGCTCTAAGTTCAAGCCGAGTTTGCTTTCCATAGTTTTACCTCTTATTTCTTCACGTGACGCTCGTTGCGCAGCAGCTTGGTGGGCTCCAGATAGCGCTGCTTGGTGCCCTCAGCGACCCAGGCCACGCCGGTCTTCTCCGCCTTCTTCTTGCCGGTGCAGACGTCGCAGTGGCAGTTCTGGACATAGTGCTCAGGCTGAGTATAGGAGGTGATGACGCCCTCGAAGTTGCGCAGGATGACCTTGCGGGGAGTCTCGGAGATCAGGTAGTTGGGCATAACGGGGGTCTTGCCGCCGCCGCCGGGGGCGTCTACCACGAAGGTGGGGATGCAGTAGCCGGAGGTGTGGCCGCGCAGGGCTTCCATGATCTCGATGCCCTTGGACACGGGGGTGCGGAAGTGGCTCAGGCCCAGGGAGGGATCGCAGGCATAGATGTAGTAAGGACGCACACGCATCTTCACCAGGCCATGGACCAGCTCCATCATCACATGGGAGCAGTCGTTGACGCCGGCCAGCAGCACGGACTGGTTGCCCAGGGGGATACCGGCATCGGCCAGCATGGCGCAGGCCTTGGCGGCCTCATCGGTGAACTCCTTGGGGGTGTTGAAGTGGGTGTTCAGCCAGATGGGATGATACTTACGCAGCATGGCGCACAGCTCCGGGGTGATACGCTGGGGGCACACCACGGGGGTGCGGGAGCCCAGACGGACGATCTCCACGTGGGGGATGGCCCGCAGGCGCTTGATGATGTACTCCAGGTTCTCATCGGAGACCATCAGACAGTCACCGCCGGACAGCAGGACGTCGCGGACCTCGGGATGAGCGGCCACATAGTCGATGCACTTGTCGATCTGGGCCATGGGCACTTCGCAGTCGTTCTGACCGGCAAAACGGCGGCGGGTGCAGTGACGGCAGTACATGGAGCACTGGTCGGTGATCAGCAGCAGCACGCGGTCAGGATAGCGGTGGGTCAGGCCGGGGGTGGGGGAGTCGGTATCCTCGTGCAGGGGATCGGCGTCCTCATAGTCGGCATACTCCAGCTCCTCGGCCCGGGGGATGGCCATCTTGCGGATGGGATCAAAGGGATCGTCCAGGTCGATCAGGGACAGATAGTAGGGGGTCACGGCCATGCGCAGCTTGCCCAGGGTCTTGCGGACACCCTCCTCCTCGTCGGGGGTCAGGTTCATGTACTTCTTCAGATCCTCAACCGTCTCGGCGCGGTTGGCAACCTGCCAATGCCAGTCATTCCACAGATTTTCGGGGACATCGGCGAACAGACCATTGCGAGTCTTCATATTTAAGTCTCCTTAATAAAAATGGATTCCAAAAGATGGATAGGGCGAGGGCAGGGAGGCCAGAGACCCGGCCGCCCTGCACTCGCGTAACTTCGTTTAGCAGTACTTCTCGTCGAACAGCTTGCGCAGCTTGGGGTTCTCACGCAGCACGTCCAGGGTGATCTGGGCATGGTTCTTGGTGTAGCCGTTGCCGATGATCATGGTGACGTCCTTGCCGATACCCTCGGCGCCCAGGGCAGCCTTGGTGAAGGAGGTAGCCATGGAGAAGAAGTACACCAGGCCGTCATCGTGGACGGGCAGGATGGCGGACATCTCGCAGGACTCAATGTTCACGCAGCAGATGGACAGATCGTACTCCTTGCCGTCGTTGGCAGCCAGAGCAGCCTCCATAACCTCAACGGGCTTGGTGCAGTCGGCCACGATCACATCGGTGTAAACGCCCAGCTCCAGCAGACCGGGAACCTGCTTGGGATTGCGGACCACGCCCACGACCTTGCCGTTGGGGCCGACCTTCTTCATAGCTTCCCAGCCGCACAGAACGCCGGACTTGCCGTTGGCGCCCAGGATCAGAACGCTGTCGCCCTCCTTGGGCAGCTTGCGGGCCTGAGCGGGAGCACCGGCCACGTCCAGGGCGGCCAGGGCCAGAGGCTCGGACATATCCTCGGGCATCTTGGCATACAGGGCGGACTCGAACAGGATAGCCTTACCCACGATGTCCACGCGGTCGATATCCTTGTGGATAGCCAGGATCTTCTCGATCTTCAGGGGGGTCATGGACAGGGACACCAGGGAGACGATCTTGTCGCCTTCCTTCAGGTCGAAGCCGGGCTTGTTCTTCAGGTCCTCGCCGATGTGAGCGACGACGCCCTTGAACATACCGCCGGAACCGGTGACGGGATTCTGCTGCTTGCCGCGCTCAGCGACGATGCCCAGGATCATTTCGCCGATCTTCTTCTCGTCGCCGCCGCAGGCGTCGGAGATCTGGGTGAAAGAAGCGGAGTCGATGTTCAGGGAGGTGACGTCGCAGACGATCTCGTTGGAATAGACCTTGGACATGTCGTTGTCGACCTTCCAAGCAGCCTGGGTCAGAACGCCCTTGGGCTCGATAACGCGATGGGTACCGTACTTGTTGCCTTTCAGTTCAGCCATTGTAAAAATCCTCCTAATATATTTCTCTTAATTGTTTGTCGGGTTACTGCAGGGGCTTGAGGCTCAGGATCTCGCGGGCCTCGGCGGGGTTGGCGATCTCGCGGCCCAGCTCCTTGGCGATGCGGACCACCTTGGCCACCAGCTCGCCGTTGGACGCGGCCTTCTGGCCCTTGCCCAGATAGATGTTGTCCTCGAAGCCAACGCGGACGTTGCCACCCATGGCGATGGCAGCGGCCGCCATGGTCCAGGCGGCCCGGCCCACGCCGGACACGGTCCAGGTGGAACCGGCAGGGATCTTGCTGGCGAAGAAAGCCAGGTTCTCCACGGTGGCGGGAGTGCAGCCGTGGACGCCCAGGACGAAGTTGAACTGCATGGGATGGGCAGGCACCTCACCCTTCTTGGCCATGCCAAGGATGGTGTCGATGTGGCCCAGCTCGAAGCACTCGTACTCGGGCTTGATGCTGTTCTCCAGCATGCGCTTGCCGAAGGCGCGCATGGTGGGCATGGTGTTGTCGAACACCTCGTCGCCGAAGTTGCAGGTGCCGCAGTCCAGCGTGGCCATCTCGGGGAACAGCTCGGTGGGCTGCAGACGCTCCTCGGGGGACATGCCGGTGGCGCCGCCGGTGGAGGGGATCATGATGACGTCGGGCAGCTCCTTGCGGATGGCGTCCATGACCACCCGGAAGCGCTCGCGGTCCTGGGTGGGGGTGCCGTCGTCCTCGCGGACATGGATGTGCAGAATGGCGGCGCCGGCCTCGTAGGCGGACTTGGCCTCGCGGACCATCTCCTCCACGGTGTAGGGTACGGCGGGATTCTGCGCCTTGGTGACCTCGGCGCCGCAGATAGCAGCGGTGATAATCAGCTTTTCCATTTCTGCCGCTCCCTTACTTCTCGATCTTCTTGCGCTGGCAGTCCTTGGGAGTCACGCAGGTGCCGTGGGCGCGGCAGACCACGATGGGCTCTTCCAGAACGTCGGCAGCGGAAGCGCTGATGTCGGGACGGGACACGATGACCTTGCGGGCCTCGAACTTCATGGTGCGGGAGGTGTTGCCGACCTTCTCGATCTCGCCATAAGCCTCGATGTAGTCGCCGGCGTACACGGGAGCCAGGAACTCCACGTTGTCATAGGCACAGAACAGGCCCTCGTCGCCGTCGCACTTGATCAGCAGCTCGGTGGCCACGTCGCCGAACAGGTGCACCATGTGTGCGCCGTCCACCAGGTTTCCGCCGTAATGAGCATCCTTGGCGCTCATACGCAGACGCAGCAGAGAAGTCATCTTTTCCATAAGTATTTTCCTCCTTCAGATTTTTTGGGATCGCCTTCAACAGAAGCCGTGCTGCAAACAGGCCTTCCTTCTCTCCGGCGCTCCTTCGGGCATAAAAAGAGCGCTATCGGTCAAGGTCATTGACCAATAGCGCTCCATGTTACAAACACGATAACATGACAGTAACGCCGCTTACGCAGACGTCCCCAAGGGCAAGGTCACAGACCGGCATTGTCCTTTCGGCGGGCGGCCCCTTCCTGCTCCGGTTATACCGGATGTCTGTCCCCTGCGAAGCAGTACCCTGTCGCCCGCGCCTCTATTGATTGTAGTATGAACTTCTGTTGCACCCATTATATCGCGATGGCCTCGAATTTGTCAATAGAATTTGTGACAGAAATCACAATAACTTTTTTGCACATCTGACAAAATTTCGCACTCCGTTTCTCCTGAATAAACGCCGGGGGCGACAGAACGCACAAGGGGAAATGTCCGCCGTGCGCGGACATTTCCCCCTGTGAAGGCGTCAATAGCTCTGTTCGATTTTCTCCAGAATCTCCGGCTTCAGCGACAGCATCCGGCAGATGTTCAGGGCGTCCCGGGGGCAGTCGGACCGGCCCTCCACCCGGTACAGGCCATAGTTCATGTGCCGGGCGATAACGGCCACGCCGTCCTCGTTGGTGGCGGCCAGCTCCCGGCGGATCTGCTCGGGGTCCACGTCCCGCAGGCCGATGATCTGATAGTGGACCCGGGCGTGCTCGGCCACCTTGTCATAGTGGGTGGTCAGCAGGGAGATGGCGTTGACGTCGTTGAGATACCGGGTCACCGCCTGGACGATGATGGCTCCCTCGTCGGGGTTGGTGCCCCGGGCGAACTCGTCCAGCAGGAACAGGGAGTAGCCCTGCTCCACCTCCGCCAGGGCCTTCTGGAACTGGACGATCTCGCTGCCGAAGCCGGACAGGCCCGACTGGATGGACTGCAGATCGTCAAACAGCATATGCACGCTCCAGAACAGGGGCATCCGGGCGCTTTTGGCGCAGACCAGGAAGCCCGCCTGCAGCAGCAGCACGTTCAGGGCCACGGTTTTCATGGCCACGGACTTGCCGCCCATGTTGGCGCCGGTGATCACTGCCGCTCCCCGGTCCAGGGAGATGGACACCGGCACAAAGGCCCGGCCCTGCTCCTGTAACAGATCGCACAGCTCCGGGTTGATCATATCCGTCAGCTCCAGGGCGGTGTCGGTCAGCTCCGGCCGGACGCCGCCGAACCGGTGGGCAAACAGGGCCTTCTGGATCAGGAAGTCCAGCCGTCCGGCGGTGTCGGCATCGGCCAGCAGGTCGTCGGCCATGGGGGCCAGAGCCGCGCCCATGGAGCGGCGGACCTTCATCTCCTCACTGTCCTCCTCGGCGCAGATGCGCACCCGCTTCTGCCGCAGGTCGTCCTTCTCCGCATCGGTCTGGGCCCGATACAGCTGCTCCTCCACCTGCTTTTTGGCGGAGCGGATCTCCCGGAGTCTGGGGGTGGCGGCATCGGGAATGTAAAAGCCCCGGCTGCGGGTGTTTTCCGGGTCCAGAATGGCCAGGGCCGCCGCCGGATCGTGGAAGGCAAGGCCCGTCAGGCCCGCCGTGTCCCGCAGCTTTTCAAACAGGGGGCGCAGGGTCTCCAGCCGCTGGAGATAGCCCTTCAGCTCGAACAGCTCCACATGGTCCGGCACCTCCAGCTCCCGGCACCGGCGCAGGGAACCCCGGATGTCCTTCATCTGGCACAGCACCACGCAGATCTGGTCATACAGGTCCTTCAGCTCCTCCGCATGGGCGGCGGCCCGCTCCACGTTGCGCAGCTCCTGCTCCAGCTCCTGCCGCTCGTCCGGGGTATAGTACCGCAGGCGGCGGATGCGCTCCTGGCCGAAGGGACTGCACCCGTGCAGGCTCTCCAGGATGTATTGCAGGCCGATCTTCTCTCTCTCCTCAAAACGAATCTGGATCATGCCAGCTCCTCCTTTACATTGATGACCGGTGCGTCCACGGCCTCCTTCATCCGGGCCATGAACTCGTCCTTGTCGAATTTCCACCCGTAGGCGGACACGGGGTTGATGGTGACGCACAGGGTCCGGGCGGCCTCGGCGGTTTCCAGCCGCACCTGGCGGGTCCGGAGCTTATCCAGGGTGTCCGGCGTCAGCAGCACCCGGCTGGGGTCCTTGACCACCAGGCGGCCGCCCCGCAGCACGCCGCTGCGCAGCAGGGGCACCACCATGGAGTCCGTCAGCGCCCCGGGGGCCAGGGCCTCGCCGTGCTCCTTCAGGCACTTTTCCAGGCCCTCCTCCGCCTCCGGCGGCAGAGTCTCCGCCTTGGGCAGGTTCATGATGCGATAGATGTTGGCGGTGTCCGCCACCACCTTTTCCATGCTCATGTGATAGGACGCGCCGGTGCACAGCACCACGCCCTCGGCCACCGCCCGGGCTCCCAGGGATTTCCGGCCCAGTGCCCCGTCGATGATGGACTTGTCCGCCCCCAGCTCAAAAAACATCCGGGACACCTCCCGCAGCTGGCTGGTGATGGACGGCCCCGCCAGCTGGACGTTTCCGGCGCTGCGGGCCCGGAGGATCACCACCTCGCCCAGAGGCGTGGGGATGCCGGTGGTGGCCAGGATCTCCGTGGTCACATCGCCCAGCCGCAGCATATCCCGGGCCGTGGCGATCAGCGTTCCCTCCCGGACGAAGATGCCGGGCTTCTCCGTGCCCGTCACCACGTCGGTGGACTCGCCGTCCCGGCCGATGGACGTCAGCCCCAGGGTCCCCCGGAGCCGGTCATGGTGCAGCATCCAGTTGAGCATGGTGGTTTTTCCCGCGTTTTTGCACATGCCCACAATGGACATGGTTTTCACGCCGTTCAATATCTCAAGCAGCTGTGAGGACATATGATTCCCTCCCGGTGTAAGTCAATCTAAAATCATATTATAGCGTATATTTTGTCAAAAGAAAAGGGGTGATTTTTTCCCGGCAGAAATGACCGGAATCGGTCTTGCAAAACCGGGAAAACTTGGGTATAATAGTTTAGATAAACTGCGGTATTATGCCGCCAGAGCTAAAGAGGAACAACACATGAGCACCATCATCACCTCCGTGGACCGGCACAGCCCGGCAGAGCGGGCCGGAATCGCCGCCGGGGAGCAGCTGCTGACCATCAACGGCCACGAGATCATCGACGTGCTGGACTATCGCTTTTACGGCTACGATACCGACTGCCGCCTGGAGCTGCGGGAGCCCTCCGGCGCCGTGCGGACCGTGTCCCTGCGCAAGCCCGAGGGCCGGGACCTGGGCCTGAATTTCGACACCGTTCTGATGGACGAAATGCGCTCCTGCGCCAACCACTGCATTTTCTGCTTCGTGGACCAGATGCCCCCCGGTATGCGAAAGACCCTGTATTTCAAGGACGACGACGCCCGGCTGAGCTTTCTGCAGGGCAACTATATCACCCTGACCAACCTGACGGAGCGGGAGGCCCAGCGGATCATCGACCTGCGCATCAGCCCCATCAACGTGTCCGTTCACACCACAGACCCACAGCTCCACTGCACCATGCTGGGGAATAAGAACGCCCTGCGGTCCCTGGACTATATCCGGGCCTTCTGCAAGGCGGGGATCGTGATGAACGGCCAGATCGTGGTGTGCCCCGGCTGGAACGACGGGGACCAGCTGCGCCGGACCCTCCGGGACCTGACGGAGATGCAGTTTTCCAGTTGCTCTCTGGTGCCGGTGGGCATCACCAAATACCGCCAGGGCCTGGCTAAGCTCCGGCCCGTGGACGCGGCCACCGCCGCCGAGATCATCGATATCGCCGACGAATACGGCCGGGAGAATCTGGAGCGCTTCGGCACCCGGCGCTTCTTCTGCGCCGACGAGCTGTATCTGCGGGCGGGCCGTCCCCTGCCACAGGCAGAGTATTACGAGGGCTACCGTCAGCTGGAAAACGGCGTGGGCCTGATGCGCTCCCTGGAGGACGATTTTCTGGCGGGCCTTGCCACCGTGGACGTGCCTGCGCGCTTCTCCCCTTTCACCATCGCCACCGGCACGGCGGCGGCCCCGTTTCTCCGGGGCCTGGTGCAGCGGGCCATGGGGGACTATCCCGGCCTGCGGGGACAGGTCATCGCCGTGGAAAACGACTTCTTCGGCCACACCATCGACGTGGCGGGCCTGCTTACCGGGCAGGATATCTCCGCCCAGCTGCGGGACCGGGACCTGGGGGACCGGGTGCTGATCCCCATCCACATGATGCGCCATGGCGAAACCGTGTTTCTGGACGACTACACCGTGGAGCGTCTGAGCCGGGAGCTGGGCGTTCCCGTCCAGGTGGTGGACGAGGACGGCTTCGCCCTGGTGGACGCCATGTTTGCGGCGGAATGACCGCCATACCCAAATAAAAGGAGGTACCCCCTATGTCCAAGCCCCTGATTGCCATCGTGGGCCGGCCCAACGTGGGCAAGTCCATGCTGTTCAACAAAATCATCGGGCGGCGTCTTTCCATTGTGGAGGACACCCCCGGCGTCACCCGGGACCGCATTTACGGTGAAAGCGACTGGAACGGCCGGAAGTTCACCCTGGTGGACACCGGCGGCATCGAGCCCAACACGGATAACCAAATTCTGGCCTTCATGCGCCAACAGGCCCAGATCGCCATCGACAACGCCACCGTCATTGTCCTGGTGACGGACATCAAAACCGGCATGACCGCCGCCGACCAGGAGGTGGCGGGGATGCTGCAGCGGTCCAAGAAGCCCATTGTCCTGGCAGTGAACAAGATGGACTCCACCGGCCCCGCCGACCCGGAGTTCTATGAGTTTTACAACCTGGGTCTGGGCGACCCCATCGCCGTGTCCGCCGTCCATGGTCACGGCACCGGCGACCTGCTGGACGCCTGTCTGCAATACTTCCCCCCGGAGACCGACGAGGAGGAGGACAGCGACGTGATCCAGGTGGCCATCATCGGCAAGCCCAACGTGGGCAAGTCCAGCCTCACCAACCGGATCCTGGGGGAGCAGCGGGTCATCGTCAGCGATGTGGCCGGCACCACCCGGGACGCCATCGACAGCTACTTTGAAAACGCCACCGGCAAGTATAACTTCATCGACACCGCCGGTATGCGAAAGAAGTCCAAGGTGGACGACGCCATCGAGAAATACAGCGTCCTCCGGGCCACCATGGCCATCGAGCGCAGCGACGTGTGCCTCATTATGATCGACGCCCAGGACGGCGTCACCGAGCAGGACACCAAGGTGGCGGGCCTGGCCCACGATGCCGGAAAGGCCTGCATCATTGTGGTGAACAAGTGGGACCTGGTGGAAAAGGACGGCAAGACCATGGACCGTATGCGGGAGGATATCCGCCGGGACCTGAGCTATATGCCCTACGCCCCCATTGTGTTCATCTCCGCCATGACCGGTCAGCGGGTCAGCCGCCTGTTTGAGCTGATCAACTACGTCCGGGAGCAGGCCTCCATGCGCATCACCACCGGTATGCTCAACTCCGTCCTGGCCGACGCCCAGACCCGGGTCCAGCCCCCCACGGACAAGGGCCGCCGGCTGAAGATCTACTACATGACCCAGGTGGGCATCCGTCCCCCCCATTTCGTGGTGTTCTGCAACGACAAGAAGCTGTTCCACTTCTCCTATCGCCGGTACCTGGAAAACCAGATCCGCAGCGTGTTCGGCCTGGAGGGCACCCCCATCATCATGACCGTGCGCCAGAAGGGCGAGGAGGATAGCTGACGTGTCTGTGGTATTTACCGTGGCCCTGACGCTGCTGGTGTCGTATCTGCTGGGCTGCTTCAACGGGTCGGTGATGACCTCTCATTTCATCATCCGGGACGATGTCCGCCAGCACGGCAGCGGCAACGCGGGCCTGACGAACTTCTACCGGACCTACGGCGCCCGGTACGCCCTGTGCGTCATCGTCTGCGACATGGGGAAAACCGTTCTGGCCTGTCTCATCGGCGGATACCTGATGCACTGGGTGGTGGGCGACTGGACCCTGGGCCTGCTGATCGCAGGCATCGGCTGCGAGCTGGGGCACATGTTCCCGGTGTTCTTCGGCCTTCGGGGCGGCAAGGGCATCCTCTCCGGCGGCGTGCTGGTGCTGCTGCTGGACTGGCGGGTGGCTCTGATCGCCTGGGGCCTGTTTGCGGTGCTGTGGCTGACCACCCGGTATGTGTCCCTGGGCTCCATCGCCGCCACGGCCAGCATGCCGGTATCCGTGTTTTTCCTGCTGGGCCATAACTGGCTGTATACCGTCCTGTCTGCGGCGATAGCGGCCCTTGTGATCTGGTGCCACCGGGGCAACATCCAGCGGCTGCTCACCGGCACCGAAAAGAAATTCCAATGGCACGTCGATCCCCTGGACGGGGGCGAGGACGGCCCGCAAGCATAAGAAGAAAGAGAGAGAGCGTTCGTATGAAAAACAATCAGCTTCGCCAGGTGGTATTTCCCATTCTGGCGGCCTTTATCTGGGGCACGGCCTTCGTGGCCCAGGACGTCTGCGCCGACGCCATGGGCGCGTTTACCTTCAACGGCACCCGGTATTACATCGCCGTGCTGTCCCTGCTGGTGGTTCTGGCCGTCTCAAGCGGCTTCAGGAAGGACCGGCCCCAGGTCACCCCTGAGGAGAAGAAGGCCCAGCGCAGGCAGCTGTGGCTGGGCGGCTTCTGCTGCGGCACGGTGCTGGCCATTGCCTCCAACTTCCAGCAGGCAGGCCTTGTGGCCGGTACCGACGGCGGCAAGGCCGGGTTCATCACCGCTCTGTATGTGGTCCTGGTGCCGGTGTTCGGCCTGTTCTTCCGGCGGAGGGTCAGCCTGCCGGTGTGGATCGCCGTGGCCCTGTCCGTGGGTGCTCTGTACCTGCTGTGTATCAAGGGCAGCTTCTCCCTGGCCCCTGGCGACCTGCTGGTGCTGGTATGTGCCATATGCTTTTCCGTACATATCCTGGTGATCGACCATTTCACCGCCACCTGTGACGGTGTGAAGCTCAGCTGCCTGCAATTCCTGTTTGCCGGCACCTGGTCCACCATTCTGGCCCTGTTTTTCGACACCATCAGCCTCCAGGTGCTGCTGGACTGCATCTGGCCCCTGCTGTATGTGGGCGTGTTCTCCTGCGGCGTGGGCTATACCCTGCAGATCCTGGCCCAGAAGGACTCCAATCCCACGGTGGTCACCATTCTGCTGAGCCTGGAGAGCGTGTTCGCCGTCATCGCCGGTGCCGTTGTCCTGCACCAGCAGATGACCGGCCGGGAATATCTGGGCTGCGTGCTGATGTTCGCGGCGGTGGTCCTGGCCCAGATCCCCATGCCCCAGAAAAAGGAAGCCAAAGCCGAATAAACCGAACCCATAACAAAACTGACGCTGCTGCCGCGGCGTCAGTTTTTTATTCTCCGGTGCTTCCCATACACAGGAATTCCTCCGGCCCGTCCCATTTCTTCACAAAAACGTAGTGCCCTCATACTATTGACATCAGGGACAGGGTCCGATAAAATGAGAATGCCATATCGACACAGCGCTGAAAGGAGGTGCCGCTATGCTGACGGTGCTGAATTCCTCCCACGACCCGTTTTACAACCAGGCGTTTGAGGAGTATGTGTTCGAGCATTTCCGCGAGGGTGAGATATTCCTGCTGTGGCAGAACGACCCCGCCGTGATCGTGGGCAGTTATCAGAACATCTGCCGGGAGGTTCACGTGGAGCGTCTGCGGCAGCTGGGGATCCCGGTGATCCGGCGCATCACCGGCGGCGGCACGGTATACCACGACCTTGGGAATCTGAACTATACATACATTTCCGACGGCGGGGCCGCGATAGACTACGACCAGTGCCTGGGACCTATCCTGGCGGCGCTGAACGACACCGGCGTTCCGGCCCGGAAAAACCGGACCTGCGACATCGCCATCGGCGATTTGAAGATCTCCGGCAGCGCCCAGCGGATGACAAAGGGGCGGCTGCTGCACCACGGCACGCTGCTGTTTTCCTCCGACCTCGGCGTGCTGGATCAGATCACCACCCACCGGAAAAACGACTGCTTCCAGAGCAAGGGGACCCAATCCGCCATCTGCACCGTCACCAATATCCGGGAGCACCTGGCCCGGCCCATGACCATTGAGGAGTTCCGGGAGCGGCTTCTGGACCGGATGGTGCCCCCCGGTAGCCCGCGCCTGACGCTGACGCCGGAGCAGGAGGCGGAGGTCTGCCGCCTGCGGGACGAGAAATACCGTTCCTGGGAGTGGACCTGGGGCAAGACCCCGGCCTTTGCCTATGAAAAAACCGGCGTGTTCGCAGGGGCGCCCATCCGGGTGGCCTATCAGGCCAAACGGGGGATTGTGTCCGGTGTAACGGTGGACTGTCCCCTGCTGGACGGAGGCCTGGCTGCCGCACTGCTGGAGGGCGGACGGCTGGACCCGGAGCGCTTTTCCTCGGTCTGTCTCCGGGTGGCCCCGGATCGGGCCGATGAACTGATGGACTGGCTGATGTAGCCGGATATTCTGCGAGAAAGGGAGATTTTTATCATGGAGAAAAATATTGTCATGCCCCGGCTGCGGCCGGAGATGGAAAAGGGCGTTCTGTGCGCCTGGCTGAAGGAGGAGGGCGAGCCCGTTTCCGCCGGTGAGCCCCTGTTCGAAATCGAGACGGACAAGGTGGTCAACCAGATCGAGGCCACCCAGGACGGCGTGCTGAAAAAGCAGCTGATCGAGGAGGGCGACACGGTGGACGTGGAAACGCCGGTGGCCATTCTGGAAACGGAGTGAGGGCCGGCATGGAGAGAAAACCCGATTGGCTGAAGGTCCGCTATAACCAGGAGGCCGTGGATGAAGTGGCGGAGCTGATGCGGGACCTGAAGCTCAACACCGTGTGCAAGGAGGCCAACTGTCCCAACCTGGGGGAGTGCTACCGGAAGCACACCGCCACGTTTATGATCCTGGGAAGCGTCTGCACCCGGAACTGCCGGTTCTGCAACGTCACCACCGGACGGCCCCTGCCGCCGGACCCGGAGGAGCCCATGAACGTGGCAAAGGCCGCAAAAAAGCTGAATCTGCGGCATGTGGTGCTGACCTGTTCCACCCGGGACGATCTGCCCGACGGCGGGGCGGAGCAGTTCGCCAAATGCGTCCGGGCCATCCGGGCCGCATGTCCCGGCACCACCGTGGAGGCGCTGATTTCCGATATGAAGGGAAACACGGATGCCCTGGACACGGTGATTGCCGCCCATCCGGAGGTGCTGAACCACAATGTGGAGACGGTGCGGGAGCTGCAAAGCGCCGTCCGGCCCCAGGCCCGGTATGAGCGGTCCCTGGAGGTGCTGCGGTACTGCAAGGAGCAGGACCCCACCCTGCTGACCAAAACCGGCTTCATGGTGGGCCTGGGCGAAACGGAGGAGCAGATCGACCGCCTGATGGACGACATTCTGGAAACCGGCTGCGACATTCTCACCATCGGCCAGTATCTTCAGCCCACGCCGCAGCACTATCCCCTGGCCCGGTATGCCACGCCGGAGGATTTCGCCCGGTGGAAGGATCTGGCGTTGGCTAAGGGCTTCCGCCATGTGGCCTCCGCGCCTCTGGCCCGCAGCTCCTATAAGGCCTGGGAGGCTCTGGAGGACGTGCATGATCTATATTGAGACCGGCTCCACGGATGTTTACTACAACTTCGGCCTTGAGAACTACTTCACGGTGGAAAAGCGCCTGCCGGACACGGTGTTTCTGTTCTGGCGCACCACGCCCACGCTGATGGTGGGCAAATACCAGAACATACTGGAGGAGATCAACAAGCCCTATGCCGACGCCCACGGCATCCACCTGGTGCGGCGGATGAGCGGCGGCGGCACCATCTATACGGACCTGGGCGGCTGGCAGTTTTCCTTCATCCAGCACCGGGAGGCCGGGGAGATCGAGTTTGGCCAATACATCGCCCCGGTGATCGGCGCACTGGAAGAGATGGGAGTCACCGCCTCCTTCAACGGCCGCAACGACCTGACCATCGACGGCCGGAAGTTCTCCGGCAACGCCCAGTACCGGCTGGGAGACTGCATTGTGCACCACGGCTCCCTGCTGTTTGACACGGATATCCGGCAGATGGTGGCGGCCACCACGCCGGACAGCTACAAGATCACCTCCAAGAGCATCAAGTCCGTCCGGGACCGAGTCACCAACATCTCCGACCATCTGCCCCAGCCCATGGACCCGGAGACCTTCAAGGAGACCATGGTGCGCCATATCATGAACGGCAGCACCGCCATCTACACCGTGACGCCGGAGGACGACGCCCGCATCCGGGAGCTGGCCCGGGAAAAATTCAACAGCTGGGACCGTATCTTCGGCGCGGACCCCCAATTCAACATTGAGCGCACCGGCCGCTTTGCAGGGGGAAAAATTCAATTTAAAATCGAGGTCCGGAAGGGTATCATCCGCAGCGCCTCGGTTTACGGCGACTTTTTTTCCACTCTGGACGCGGAAGCAATTTGCTCTGTGCTGCTGGGCTGCCGCTACGAACGTTCTGCCGTGCTGGCGGCGCTTGAGCCCCTTGGCGGGGCCGTGTACCGCATCACGCCGGAGGAAATGGCCCGGACGATTGTGGACTGACCAAGAAAGCCGCAGCCACCCCCCTTAGACCTCCATAATAAAACTGACGCTGCTGCCGCAGCGTCAGTTTTGTTATGCGTATATGGTTACAGGTTCTTCTCGTAGGACTCGATCATCTTCTTGACCATCTGGCCGCCCACGGAACCGGCCTCGCGGGAGGTCAGGTCGCCGTTGTAGCCTTCCTTCAGGTTGACGCCCACCTCGCTGGCAGCCTCCATCTTGAACTTATCCATGGCGGCACGGGCCTGGGGCACGTTCAGCTTGTTGGTATTCTTGGTAGACATGATTGCGTTCTCCTTTCTTGCGTTTTCAGCGAAAACCGCCGTTGGGTATCGCAACCATAGATTGTGCCGCCGATGCCCCGAATATGCGCCGGGCGCATCTGGTAAAATTTTGCGTTACTCTGTAAAATCTCAAAAAATTTCAGAAATCCTATCGCTTTTTTTGGTACTCTGTGCTATCATGGCCCTGGTTGCACAGAGAAAGCGAGGAACGATCACATATGCTGGATATTTTTGATATTCTGGGCCCGGTGATGGTGGGCCCGTCCAGTTCCCACACGGCGGGAGCGGTCCGCATCGGCAGCATGGCCCGGACGTTGCTGGGCGACGAGCCGGTGGAGGCCAAGATCCATCTGCACGGCTCCTTTGCCGAGACCGGCCCCGGTCACGGCACGGACCGGGCCCTGGTGGCCGGTCTTCTGGGCATGAAGCCCGACGATCTCCGCATACCCTACGCCTACCAGGAGGCTAAAAAGCGTGGGCTGGAGTTCACCATCGACACTGTGGAGCTGCGGGACGCCCACCCTAACACCGCTGTGATCGAAACCTGGGACGCCGGCGGCAAAAAGCTGGAGCTTCAGGCGTGCAGCGTAGGCGGCGGCCGCATCCTGGTGAACAAGGTGGACGGCATCGACGTCAGCTTTGACGGCATGTTCAACACCCTGGTCATCCGGAACCAGGATGAAAACGGCGCCGTGGCGGCGGTAACGTCGGTGCTGAACCAGCTGCGCATCAACGTGGCCAATATGAGCCTGTGCCGCCACAAGCGGGGCGGCGACGCGCTGATGGTCATCGAGACCGACCAGCATATCAAGCCCCACCAGGTGGCGTTTCTTTCGGAGCTGACGGGCATTCTGTCGGTGACCTATTACGATAAGGAGGATGATGACGATGTCGCTGGATTCGATGAAGGAAATCTTTGACCGCATGGAAGCCGAGCACAAGCCCTTCTGGGAGATCGTGCTGGAAACGGACATGGACGAGCGCCAGGTGACCCGTCAGCAATCCATGGCAAAAATGCTGACCACCTGGCAATACATGGTGGACGCGGCGGACACCTACACCGGCCGCCGCCGCAGCGTCAGCGGCCTGGTAGGCGGCGACGGCCTGAAAATGCGGCAGTATTCCATCCGGGGCCGGGCCATGTCCGGCGGCTACGTCAGCGAGGTCATCGCCGAGGCCCTGTCCATGGCGGAGTCCAACGCCTGCATGCGCCGCATCGTAGCGGCTCCCACGGCGGGAGCCTGCGGCGTGCTGCCGGCGGTGCTGCTGCCCCTTTGCAAATACGAGGAGCTGAGCCAGCACCGGATATTGGAGGCCCTGTATGTGGCCAGCGGCATCGGCGCGGTGATCGCCTACAAGGCCTGTATCGCCGGTGCCTCCGGCGGCTGTCAGGCGGAGATCGGCACCGCCTCCGCCATGGCGGCGGGAGCCCTGGTGGCCCTGCGGGACGGCACCGGCCAGCAGATCGGCCACGCCGTGGCCATGGCCCTGAAGAACCTCATGGGCCTGGTGTGCGACCCCGTGGCGGGCCTGGTGGAGGTCCCCTGCGTCAAGCGCAACGTCATCGGCGCGGTGAATGCCATCAGCGCGGCGGACATGGCCCTGGCCGGCATCGAAAGCCGCATCCCCGTGGACGAGGTCATCGACGCCATGGGCGAGGTGGGCCGCCGCATGCCGGTGGAGTTTCGAGAGACTGCCCTGGGCGGCCTGGCCGCCACCCCCACCGGCCGCCGGGTCAAGCAGCAGATGCACCCGGAGTCCCAGGAATTCTGATTCCTGTTCGCAGTATTTTTCTCAAAAATAACAATCCGTATACAAAAGACATCCCCGATGCATGGCATCGGGGATGTCTCAGTTTGTCAAAAAAGCCTCACAGAGTTTGCCGCCCGCAGGCGGCAAATCAATTGAGATCATTTTCGTCCGGGGCGTGTACCTGGACGAAAATTCTTCTCAGATCACGCCCAGGCCGGTGGCGACCTTGCCGATGAAGTCCTGCACGTTGGTGACCATGGTGGTGGCGGACAGGCTGCCGCGGTCCAGCAGCTTATTCACCACGAACTCCGCCGCGTCCACGGCGTACAGATACACCGGGCGGATGGTGCCGTCGGGCATCACACGGAAGGAGGGGGTCATGTTGCCGGTGGCGATGGTGTGCAGCATGGTGGCAAGGCAGATCACGGTGGTGGACTTGCGCACCAGCTCCCGCATGGCGGCTGCGCCCTCGTAGGCGTTGCCGTACACCTCCGGCAGCGGCCCGTCGTCCCGGATGGAGCCGGTCAGCACGAAGGGCACATGGTTCTTCACGCAGCCGTAGATGATGCCGTTGTCGATGTGGTAATCCTCGATAAACTGAGGAATGGACCCGCTGCGGCGGACCTTGTTCAGCACATCCAGGTGGTTATAGTGTCCGTTGGGCTGGGACTGCTGGGTATAGATGTCCTGACCCAGGGCGGTGTGCAGCAGCGCACCCTCCAGGTCGTGGGTACCCAGGGCGTTGCCCGCCAGCAGACCGTGGCAGTAGCCGTTGTCGATCAGGGCCTGCATGGCCTTCCGGGCGCCGTCATCAAAGGCGAAGGCGGGGCCCATGACCCACACGATGTTGCCGTGGTCCCTCTCGTGGCGCAGCAGCTCCACCAGCCGGTCATAGTCCTTGGCATAGGAGGTCTCCCGGCTGCGGCCCTGGCGGAACACGAACTGATCCTCCAGCGTCTCGCTGTCCTGGGTGAAGCCATTGCAGTGCATGTAAATGCCGTCCTGGCCGTGCTCGGTGCGGCCCAGGATCACCCGCTGGCCCTTTTTCAGGTTGCGGCTCTCCACCACGGACAGGTGTCCGTCGTCCTCCAGCACCACGCAGCTGTCCATGCGGCTCTCCTCCGCCAGGGTCCAGCGGCCGTTGATCTTGAAATATTCGGGATACATGGACGTGCTGTGGAACTCCTCGGGAGCCACGCCGTCCTTTTCCACCGTCTCCCAGCGGGCGTCCGGCGCATTTTTCAGGGACGGCTGGTCAAAGTCGGGATGGTGATAGGCGGGAAATGCAAAAGCCATGGGGCGTCTCCTTTCTCAGTGCAGGGTGGCGTAGATCACGGCCTTGATGGTGTGCATCCGGTTCTCGGCCTCGTCAAACACCACGGACTGCTTGCTCTCGAACACCTGGTCGGTGACCTCCATCTCGGTGATGCCGAACTTCTTGGCGATGTCTGCGCCGATGGTGGTGCGGGTGTCGTGGAAGGAGGGCAGGCAGTGCATGAAGATGGCGTCGGGGGCGGTCATGGACATGACCTTGGCGTTGACCTGATAGGGGGTCAGCAGGCGGATGCGCTCGGCCCACACGCTGTCGGGCTCACCCATGGAGACCCAGATATCGGTATAGATCACGTCGGCGTCAGTTGCGCCCTGGGTCACATCCTCGGTGAGGGTCACGCTGCCGCCGGTCTCCCGGGCGATGTCCCGGGCCTTTTCCACCAGCCACTCCTCGGGGAACAGCTCCTTAGGCGCGCAGGCGGTGAAGTGCATGCCCATCTTGGCGCAGGCCACCATCAGGGAGTTGCCCATGTTGTTGCGGGCATCGCCGAAATAGGTGAAGCGCACGCCCTTCAGCCGGCCCAGCTTCTCCTCGATGGTCAGCAGGTCCGCCAGCATCTGGGTGGGGTGGAACTGATCGGTGAGGCCGTTCCACACGGGCACGCCTGCATGGTCGGACAGCTCCTGCACCAGATCCTGGCTGAAGCCGCGGTACTCGATGCCGTCATACATCCGGCCCAGCACCCGGGCGGTGTCGGCGATGGACTCCTTCTTGCCCATCTGGCTGCTGCCGGGCTCCAGATACGTCACGCCCATGCCCAGGTCCATACCGGCCACCTCGAAGGAGCACCGGGTCCGGGTGGAGGTCTTTTCAAACAGCAGCACGATGTTCTTCCCCTCCAGCCAGCGGTGGGGCACACCGGCGCGCTTCATATCCTTGAAATTTTTGGACAGGTCCAGCAGATAACGGATCTCCGCCGGGGTATAGTCCAGCAGCTTCAGAAAGCTTCTTCCTCTGATATTCACAGCCATGATGATGTTCTCCCTTTCTATTGATAAATATTGATGGATATTCTCTCAGATCTCGTCCCGCCACAGGGGCATACTCATGCACCGGGGGCCGCCCCGGCCCCGGGACAGCTCGGCGCTGGGCATTTTCAGCACCCGGATGCCGCTGTCCTCCAGGATCTGGTTGGTGACATAGTTCCGGTCGTACACCACCACCACGCCGGGGGCGATGCACAGGGTGTTGGACCCGTCGTTCCACTGCTCCCGCTCGGCGGCGATCTGGCTGCTGCCGCCGCAGCGGATCAGCTGCACCCGGTCCAGGCCCAGATAGCCCGCCAGCACCTGCTCCAGGGGGCCGCTGACCTCCCGGGTGGTGAGCTTGCCCTGTCCCCGGCCCGTCAGCTCGAAGATCCGCAGGGTGCCCAGGATCCCCGGATGCACCGTGAATTTGTCCACGTCCACCTGGGTGAACACGGTATCCAGATGCATGAACGCCCGGGTGCTGGGGATTTCAAAAGCCAGCACCGTGTCGATCTCGGAGCTCTCGTCGGCGAAGATGGCCGATGCCAGCTGCTCGATGGCCTCCGGCTGGGTCCGCTGGGAGATACCCACTCCCAGCACCCGGCGGCTCAGGTTCAGGATGTCCCCGCCCTCGATCCAGAAATACTGGTCCGGCGTATAGTACAGAGGCACCTGCCCGGCGTAGTCCGGATGATGCCGCAGCACATAGTCGCCGTACAGGGTCTCCCGGTTGCGGGTGTCCGTGAACATATGGTTCAGGCTCACGCCCCGGCCGATGCAGGCGAAGGGGTCCCGGGTGAAATACAGGTTGGGGATCGGCGGCATCAGGAACCGGGCCCCGGTGTGCACCAGGCTGGACAGCCGTCCCTGCTCGTTGGGGAACACATCCTGATACGACACGCCCTCCATGGTTTTCAGCACCAGCTCCAGGGGGTCCTGGATATCCAGCAGATACCGCTTCAGGTCGCCCCGGTATCCCATGGCGGTGCTGCCGGCCCGGCGGATGGTCTCCTCCACAAACCGGCGGCGCAGCTCCTCGTCTCCTGCCAGCACCTGGGCCGTCAGGTCCTCCAGATAGACCACCTCCGCCCCGTTGTCCCGCAGGATCTGGGCAAAGCAGTCGTGCTCCCGCTGAGCGCCGTACAGATAGGGAATATCGTCAAACAGCAGCTGGCCCATGGTATTGGGGCTCAGATGCTCCAGCTCCCGGCCCGGCCGCTGCAGAAGCACCCGCTTCAAAGGGCCGATCTCGCTTTTAACGCAAATGGGCATGGAATTTCCTCCTCTCCAGTTCCCCCCTATTTTACCAGATTTCCGGTCCGATTTCTCACCCTGACGCGGCCCGATTTTTGTATTTTAACCGATGTTTTGTTCCGGTACTTTGACACTTTATTGTAATAATACTCGCTTCCCACCGGGTTACTCTGTAATTTCATGCGTTTTTTGCCCGGCCGTCCAGGTAAAACAGGCCGTTTTTGTACAAGCTTTTCTGCGTAAAATGTCCCATTCCCCCTTGGCAGCGCCGCCCGTATGTGGTAAAATAACCCCCATAAGGAGGGGATATTCATGAAACAGACCATCGCCCTGCAAACCCCCGGGCGGTCCGACCTGGACCAAAGCAGCCTGTTCTCTTTTGACCAATTCACCGCCGCCCGGCCCACGGCCCCGGTGATCCACCGGGACGCCCGGTTTCTCCTGGTCCGCAGCGGCAGCGGCGTTATCCGGCTCCAGGGCCGGGAGTATCCCCTGTCCGCCGGAAGCCTGGCGGCCATCCTGCCCTGGCAGATCAGCGAGATCGTCCGGGTGGACGAGCCGTTGGCCTGCAGCGTCATCGCCTATCACTACGACACCGTGGCCCGGGCCGCCCATCTGTTCCGGGGGGAGGATGGCCAGCCCATGCCCATGGCCCGGCTGATGGAGACGGTGCCGGTGCTGGAGCTGTCTCCCCGGCAGCGGGCGGAGGCCGGACGCATTGCTGACGGTCTGTCCCGGGAGCTGGGTCTTGCGTCCCTTCAGGAGGAGGGACAGCTGTTTTCCAGTCTCAATGCCGTGAGCCTGCTGGTGCAGCTGACGGTGCTGTTCGCCCGGCAGGCCCTGGCGGCGGACCGCCCCGCTGATGCCCAGGGTCCCGACCACCGGGAGCTGCTGCGGTATATGTACCTCCACTGCGGCCAGAAGCTGACGCTCCAGCAGCTGGCGGATGTGTTCGGGTGCAGCCGGTCCACTGTCAGCGCCCGGATCACCGCCATGACGGGGCTGTCCTTTTTCGACCTGCTCAACGAAATGCGCATCGGCAAAACCGCCGACTATCTGCTGTATACGGACCTGACCCTGAAGGAGCTGGCGGAAATTCTGGGCTATGTGGACGAGTCCCACATCTCCAAGGTGTTTGCCGCCCGGCTAGGCACCCGCATCGGCCAGTACCGGGCCACCTATCAGAAGGTGCAGAACATCTGCCAGATCGAGGAGAGCCGCCTGGGGTACAGCCTGGTGCAGCACATCTACCGTCACTACCGGGAGGACCTCAGCGCCGCCGGGGTAGCCCGGGCCTTCGGCATTTCCGTCCAGCAGCTCAACCGCACCCTGCTGTGCCAGGTGGAGCTGAATTTTGAGGATTTCCTGGCCCTGATCCGGGTGAACCGGGCCTGTAAGCTGCTGACCACCACCCGCATGACGGTGCTGGACATTGCCCTGGAGGTGGGCTACCGCAACGCCAAGACCCTGAACCGGAATTTCCTGAAATACCGCCTCATGACCCCCAGCGCCTACCGCGCCGCCAACTCCGGCCAGTAAATTCTCCTCTCCCCTGCTGCAAAAAACCCGCTGCCGTTCTCCCGGCAGCGGGTTTTTATGCGGCCCGCCGGGGACGTCGGCCCCTACAGGCGCTCTATCGGCGATTCTCTGCCGCGATAATCACCGTTCCCTTCCCCCTTGCAAATCCCCGGAAAATAGGGTATACTGACCCTGGAAAATATATAAAAGGAGCGTGCATTATGGCCGTTTTGAATCATCTGGAGCCCCAGCGTGTTTTTCGTTTCTTCGAGGAGCTGTGCGCCATCCCCCACGGTTCCGGCAACACCAAGGCCGTCAGCGACTGGCTGGTGGATTTTGCCAAGGCCCGGGGCCTGCGGTATGTCCAGGACCAGCTGAACAACGTGGTGATCTTCCGGGACGCCACCCCCGGCTATGAGTCGGCGGAGCCTGTGATCCTTCAGGGTCACATGGACATGGTCTGCGAAAAGGAGCCCGGCTGCACCAAGGACATGGCCGCCGAGGGCCTGGACCTGGTGCTGGAGGGCGACACCGTTTCCGCCAAGGGCACCACCCTGGGCGGCGACGACGGCATTGCCGTGGCCATGGCCATGGCCATACTGGACGATGATTCCCTGTCCCACCCGGCCATCGAGGCCATCTTCACCGTGGACGAGGAAACCGGCATGTACGGCGCCGAGGGCCTGGACGTGTCCGTTCTCAAGGGCCGCCGGATGCTGAACATGGACTCCGAGGACGAGGGCATTTTCACCGTCAGCTGCGCCGGCGGCGCCCGGGCCGACTGCTGCCTGCCTGTAACCCGCAGTGCCTTCAGCGCCCCGGTGCTGGAGATCTCCGTCACCGGCCTGGTGGGCGGTCACTCCGGTGCCGAGATCGACAAGGGCCGGGCCAACAGCAGTATGCTGCTGGGCCGGGTGCTGTGCGCCCTGGAGGAAAAGACCGACCTGCGGGTCATCTCCGTCTGCGGCGGTCTCAAGGACAACGCCATCCCCACCGGGTCTGTTGCCCTGGTGGCCGCCGATGCTGCCGCCGCCCAGGCCGTCTGCGCCGAAATGGACGCCGCCTTCAAAAAGGAATACCGGGTCAACGACCCGGCCATCACCGTCTCCGTCCGCCCGGCGGAAACCGACCTGCTGCCCCTGGATGAAAGCTCCAGCCGCAGCGTGGTGTGTATGCTCACCTGCCTGCCCAACGGCATCCAGGCCATGAGCGCCGATATGCCCGGCCTGGTGCAGACCTCCCTGAACCTGGGTATCCTCACCACCGGGGACGACGCCGTTCACGCCTCTTTCAGCGTCCGCAGCAGCGTGGCCACCCAGAAGCAGATGCTCATCCAGCGCCTTCGCTGCCTGATGGAGCGGCTGGGCGGCTCCGTCAGCACCCACGGCGAATACCCCGGCTGGGAGTATATGCCCCAGTCCCCCCTGCGGGACCTGATGGTCCAGGTGTTCACCGACCAGTACGGCTACGCCCCCAAGGTGGAGGCCATCCACGCCGGTCTGGAGTGCGGTCTGTTCTCCGCCAAGCTGTCGGGTCTGGACTGCGTGTCCTTCGGCCCCGACCTGAAGGAAATTCACACCTTCCGGGAGTCCATGTCCGTGGCCTCCGTGCAGCGGGTGTATGCCATGGTGGTGGAGACCCTCAAGCGTATGCATTGACCCGGTGTGTCCCTGCCCTGTCCCGGGTCAGAACCCGGGACATCCCAGGGTGTATCGGGACAAAATTCGCGATAAATGAGGTAAGTTCATGTTTTATATCTGGTGGCCCGCGTATATTGTCCCGGGCCTGATGGTGCTGGCGGGCTTTGCGGGGCAGCTGCTGCCGGGCCGGAAATACCGCAGTCCCCAGGGCCCCCTGGCTCCCGAGCGGCAGAAATTCGCCGACAGCCTGTTTCTGAAGCTGCTGCGGCAGTTCGGCCTGGTCTTTGCGGCTCTGTCGTTTATGATTATGCGTTCTGTGCGGCTGGTGGCCAGCTCTAGTCAGCAGATTCTGCTGTATATCGCCGTAATTCTGCAAATTATCGGGGCGGTGGCCCTGATATTGCCGGTGGAGCGCAATCTAAAAGCGTATTTTGACGACCAGGAGGATGAAACATGAGCATCACCGAGCTGGCTCCGGCCAAGCTGAACCTGACCCTGGACGTAGGGGCCCGCCGCCCGGACGGGTACCATGAGATCACCTCCGTCATGCAGAGCGCCGCTCTATATGACGTTGTAACGCTGGAAACCGTCGAAACAGACGATATTGTGGTGGAATGCCCCGGCACCGACCTGCCCACCGGGCCGGACAACCTGGCCTGGAAAGCGGCGGACGTCTTTTTTCAGGAGACAAATATCCCCCGTACAGGGATTATCATCCGATTGGAGAAGAAAATCCCCTCCCAGGCCGGTCTTGGAGGCGGCAGCAGTGACGCCGCCTCCGTATTGCGGGGCATGAGACGTTTATTCAGTACCAATGTGTCCGATGAAGCGTTAGAAGCCATGGCCGCCCGGGTGGGCAGCGACGTTCCCTACTGTGTCCGGGGCGGAACCGCCCTGGCCCGGGGCCGGGGCGAACGGCTTACCGCTCTTTTGCCGCTTCCTATGTGCTGGTTCGTTATTGTGAGGCCCCCGGTGGCCCACTCCACCGCCGTGATGTTCCGGAAGCTGGACGAGATCGCCATTGCAAACCGCCCGGATTCCGATGCCATGGCCAAAGCGCTGGAAATTGGCGACCTGGCGCATATTTGCCGTCTGGTGGGGAACGTTTTTGAGCAGGCTCTGCCGGAGGACAGCGAAGTTTTCACCATTCGCCGCCAGCTTTCCCGTCTGGGAGCCGACGCCGCGTGCATGACCGGCTCCGGTTCCGCCGTGATGGGGCTGTTCCGCCGGGAGGAAACCGCCCGGCTGGCCGCCCGGGAGCTGGAAAAATCCTATCCCCTGACTTTTTTGGCCCCCCGGCTGTGAAACCGGTATAAAATACGAAAACGCCGTCCATACTGTAGGAAATTCCTGCATAGGACGGTGTTTTTGTATGAAAAAATCACATTTCCGATACTGGGAGCTGGCGCTGCTGCTGGCCCTGGCCGTGACCATTCTGTGGGGGGCGGCTTCCCTGGGGCAGCAGGAGGAGCTGGGCCGGAAGGTCATCCGCCTCCACGTCATCGCCAACTCCGACTCCCCGGAGGATCAGGCCCTGAAGCTGCGGGTCCGGGACCGGGTGCTGGCCCGGGCCCAGGAAATTCTGGAGCAGTCGGCGGACATGGAGCAGGCGGAGCAGGCCCTGACCGCCGCCCTGCCGGAGCTGACCCGGGAGGCCCGGGAGACCCTGGCGGCAGAGGGCTGCGCCCAGCCGGTCCAGGCCCGGCTGGAGCCGGCGGAGTTCCCCACCAAGGACTATGACGGCTTCTCCCTGCCCGCCGGGAAATACCTGGCCCTGCGGGTGATCATCGGGGAGGGCCGGGG
>OHPR01000190.1_pt1 | contig 31358 bp, 32 predicted proteins | sample 1577761 | NCBI WGS metagenome assembly OHPR01 (sample SAMEA3879537, study PRJEB24766) | human gut metagenome | biome: human-associated habitat; feature: feces | place: USA | collected 1985/1987 | reverse complement strand
TAAAATAAAAAACTAGAATTATTACTTGAATAACTTCTAGTTCTATAATACGAAAAGTGCCACTTCTACAACTGGGTAAAAAGTGGCTTATCTTTGATATTTCATTATTAAAAAGAACCATTGCGTATGGCTGGGCAAGTGCAATGCAGCAGGCGACTGTACAACTAGGAAAGCTTGGTATTCAAATGATTGTCAACACGATGGGTGTATCGGTTGTAGCTGCCTTTACGGCCGTCAATCGAATTGATGACTTTGCGTATACCCCGGAACAAAACATTGCTCACTCTATGACAGCTTTAATGGCACAAAATAAGGGCGCCGGAAAGAAAAATCGTATGCAGGAAGGATTTCGTTGCGGAATGGTTTTAGAATCCATCTACGGTATATTTATCTTTCTAGTATGTTTTATCTTCGCAAAACCATTGATGTGTCTATTTGTACAAGATGAAGAAGTTATTATGCATGGAGTGACTTATCTACATTTAATTTCCATCATGTATATTCTTCCTGCCTTCACCAATGGAATCCAAGGCTTTTTTAGAGGGATTGGCGATTTAAAAATTACGCTCATTTCAAGTCTAGTGAATATGACAGTTCGAGTTATTGTAGCTGCCCCACTTGTATTTAGCTTACATCTAGGCATCGAGGCTTTACCATACTCATATCTAGCTGGATGGATTGGTATGTTGATGGCTGAACTTCCATTGCTTATTCGTACATACAAATCTTATGAATAAGACTTGTGTATAATTGACACAAGTTTTTTGTTTTCATTTTATATAAAGCATTTATTACAATTTACACTATTTTTCCAACCCATATTTTTGTATTTTATCCACTTTTCCAACCTTTTTTATGCCTTTTTGACAACTTTTCCAACTTTTTAATTCAATTATTTAGAAAACTTTAAGATTTATCACTAAAGAACCTTAATATTTATTCGTTATATTAATCATGGTGATAATTTATGACAAATAAAAACATACAAAACATAACACACTTTGGATTGATCCTTATGATTCTTATTTGTGTTTATTTCTTTTCCCAAGGATACTTCACAAATCCACAGCTTCTACAAGCTACACTATCTAAGGCAGGAATTTTGGCACCCCTACTTTTTATTCTTCTACAAATCATTCAAGTAATTATCCCCATTATTCCCGGTGGTGCATCAAGTGCCTTGGGTATTACAGCCTTTGGAGCAGTCAATGGATTTATATATAACTATATAGGTATTTGTATCGGATCCATATGTATCTTTTTACTTGTTCGTAAATATGGTCAAAGAATCATTCTAAAATTATGTAAAAAGAAAGATTACGACAAATATATGAAGTATACATATGATCAAAAAAAATTTGATACCTTCTTTATGTTAGCTATCTTCTTACCTTGTGCACCTGATGATCTCTTGTGTATGCTTGCAGGACTGACACATATGTCACTCAAAAAATTTGTCTGGATCATTCTTTTGGGTAAACCATTATCTTTGATTGCCTATTCTTATGGTCTTACGCAATTGTTTCAAATTATCGAAAGGTGGTTATAATTATGTTATACATTGGAATATTATGTGCATGCATTGGATTTTATTTACATTATTAAAAGGAGAACTTTATGGAACATACAATATTAGTGGTAGAAGACGAGCAAGGAATTCGTGAAGCTATCGGAATTTATATGAAAAATCAAGGATACAATGTGATTCTTGCCGCAAATGGAAAAGAAGGCTTAGAAAAGATTGAAACAAACGATATTCATTTAGCCATCGTAGATATTATGATGCCTGTTATGGATGGCATTTCTATGGTCATGGAAGCAAGAAAACATCATGACTTTCCGATTCTATTTTTAAGTGCAAAAAGTGAAGATATCGATAAAATCACAGGTTTAAATATTGGTGCCGATGACTATATCACCAAGCCATTTCAAAGTATGGAGCTAGTCGCAAGAGTGCGTTCGCATTTAAGAAGATATGAACAAATCTTAAATCTAAAAAATGAGACAAAGAACGAAGATGAGTATATGATTGGTGATCTTGTGTTAAATAATACGACAAAAAGAGTGACGTTAAATTCAAGGGATATTAAATTAACGCCAAAAGAGTTTGATATTTTAAAACTATTGATTTCACACCCTGGACAAGTCTTTTCTAGCCAACAAATCTATGAATTGGTATGGAAAGAAGAAGCTATCAACACGGAAACGATTATGGTTCATATTCGTAAATTACGTGAAAAAATCGAGACCAACCCTAAAAAACCTATTTATATTAAGGTTGTATGGGGGCAGGGCTATAAAATGGAGAATATACAATGAAAAAGAAAAATATTTTTTTAACAATACTATGTGCTTTATGCATCATTAGTTCTTGTATAGTGACAAGTTTTTATCCAAATGTTTCTACCGCTACTCCAACGAAGCTTCCTGAAACTTTAGAGCAGAATCTTACAGCTTTTATTCTTGCTAAAAAATTGGAACAAGATCCAAAGTATGAATATATTACTTTTGAGAAAGATACACCGGAAGATATTCAAAAGGATATAAAAAAAGGGTTAGACTCATCTTTATCTAGCGCAAAAAACATTTTTGAGAATGATCCAAACTTCTTTTATACGTGTGATGTAAACAATAAAATCACTTCAAAACAATTTAATGTGAATGTAAAGAAAAAAGATACAAGATATTATGACACTTTGGATTCGAATACTTTAAATGTAACGGATAATATTGTGAATCTTATTAACTATAACAGTGAAAAGTATTATGAATACTATGGTGGCACATATTATTGTGATGGAAAGCCATTTCCAGGCTATACACTTCATATGCCAAGTGATGTCGTATTAACATTCTATATTCCAGCTGTTTTAAATTATGATAATACAAGTCTAATTGACTTCTTAGATTTAGATGCCGATCAATACGCCTATTTCTTTATGACAGCCTTCTTGATTTGTAGTGCCATTATCGCTCTATATGTCTTCCTTAATAAATATGCGTATGAAAAGGAAGCCTATATCTTTAGACATGTGAATAACTGGTTATTTGAACCTGCATTTATCTTGTTTCTAACAATTGATGCCCTACTAGCTAGTGGTACATGCATATTAACTACCTATTCGATTGAAGGTACATTCTTACACATTCTAAATCGTTATCACATTGAATTGAGTCAGCCTATCGTATATGGAGTGAATATTCTTGCGTGGTCTATCACCTTATTCTTTATTGGTTTATCCGTATATTGGTTAAAATGTCAATTTACAGCATCGGTTAAAGACTGGTTCTTTCATAAAACATGGATTGGAAAATTCATTCTTTATTTCTCAAATAAAGTGGAACAAATCATTTCAACCGATTTATCGGATGAAATCCTTAAAAAGTATATTATTTTCTCAATATGTCTGATTTTGATTCTTGCGTTTATATCATTGCTTAACATTCCATTCTTCTCTTTCTTTATCGTCGTTATATCATTAATTGGCATTAGTGTTGTGGGCTATAAGAAAATCAAAAATGTGCAAAGTCAATACCAAGACATATTACATATGACTGAAGATCTATCGAGTGGTAATTTTGAGAATATTAAGCCTGCAGATTCTGGTTTATTCCAATCTTTAAACAATAATATCTATCAAATTAAGGATGGTTTTGAACAAGCTGTAAAAGAACAAGTACAATCACAGAATCTCAAGACAGAATTAATTTCAAATGTATCACATGATTTAAAAACACCATTAACAGGTATTAAAAATTATGTAGAGTTATTAAATGATCCTAGTATTAGCGAGGAAGATAAAAAGAGTTATTTAGAACGATTGAATCAATACACCGATCGTCTAAGCATTCTAATCACAGACTTATTTGAAGTATCCAAAGCCAATAGTGGTAATATTGATTTAGAATATTCAGATATCAACATCATTGAATTCATGGAGCAGGTATGTGCAGAAAATGAAGAGCTTCTACAAGCTAAAAATCTTCAGCTTGTGACAAATCTTCCAGAAAAAGAAATTCATGTATGTTTGGATGGAAATAAGACGTATCGTATTTTTGAAAACTTATTTACCAATATTTCTAAGTATGCTCTTGAAAACACACGTGTATTCTTGGATGTAAAAGACATTGGTAATTCAGTTGTGATCATAATGAAAAACACTTCGAAAGAACCGCTTGATTTTGATAGTGATATTACCGAACGTTTTGTGCGTGGCGATAAATCAAGGCATGAAGCAGGAAGTGGTCTAGGTCTTGCGATTGTTAAAAGTTTTACCGAAGTACAAAATGGCACGTTTATGATTGAAACAGATGGGGATCTCTTCAAATCCATTCTAAGTTTTCATAAATCCTGAAAAGCGTAGAATTCTACAGAAAAAATGATTGTAGATAAAATAAAGTGGTCAAAAATCCTAAAGTAAAGGATACAGGCCACTTTTTATCTGTGTATCATTAATTTATAGTCAGAAAAAATGTAGAATTCTACAAAAAAAATGATTATAAATTGAATTATTCTTTAAATCATTTTAAAATGTAATCAGAAAAAGTGTAGAATTCTACAAAAAAGGTGATCAAAATGATAAAAAGAACTAAATACTTAAATCAACTTATCGCATTAAAGAACAACGGGTTTCCAAAAGTCATAACTGGACCAAGAAGAACTGGTAAATCCTATTTGTTGCATGAAATATTCACCGATTATCTTATAGAAAATAATGTACCTGAAGAAAATATAATTCTTATTGAACTTGATGATGATAAGAATGCCCATTTAAGAAATCCCATTGAGCTAGGAAAGTATGTACGTTCTATCACTAAAGATAAGAGTGACTGTTACGTCATTTTAGATGAGATTCAACGTGTTTTTACAATTGTTAATCCTGCATTAACAGGTGGAAAAATCAAATTAGCCAAAGCGAAAGATACAGAAACCATCTCTTTTGTTGATGTTGTATTAGGACTTTCTCATGAAAAAAACATAGACCTTTATATTACTGGATCCAATTCAAAAATGTTGTCAACCGACATTGTGACAGAATTTAGAGACAAGGCTAGCCAAATCCATATGCATCCATTATCTTTTGAAGAGTTTTACAGTTATAGACAAGGTTCTAAAACAGATGCCTTATATGAATATATGCAGTATGGTGGCATGCCACTTGCAGTGCTATCTGATGAAAATTCAAAAAAACAATATTTAAAAGGATTATTTGAAACCACGTATTTCAAAGATATTATTGAACATCATAACTTAAAAAAGGCAGAAACCTTAGATGAACTCTGTACCATTCTAAGTGACTTGACTGGTGAATTGTTGAATTCTAAAAAATTATCAAATACATTTAAAAGTGTTAAACATGAAAACATTGATGCACAAACAATTGAAAAATATATTCAATATTTTAAGGATGCCTTCATTCTCCAAGAAGCGAATCGCTATGACATTCGTGGAAAGAAAGAAATTGGTGCTTTAAGAAAATACTATTTTGTGGATACAGGTTTAAGAAATGCACGATTAAATTTTGCGTATCCCGATGAGGGACAATTGTTAGAAAATATTGTGTACAATGAACTCATATATAATGGATATACCATTAATGTTGGAACTTTCGATACAGTTGAAAAAAATAAAGAAGGTAAATCCGTTCGAAAAACAAATGAAATTGATTTTTTTGCACAAAAAAATGAACGTAAATATTACATTCAAATTTCAACAGATATCTCAAATTCTGAAACTCGAAACCGAGAAATTCGTCCTTTCATTAAATTAAATGATCAAATTCAAAAAATATTGGTAGTAAATCGACCTTATAAAGCCATGATGGATGAAGAAGGTTTTATAACTATTGGTGCCAGTGAATTTTTATTGAATTTCATCAAATAATAAGATCCAATCGGATCTTTTATTTTGGCACACTTACCAGTAAATCGATATTACCTTGGATGGAGTATCTTTTTGCATGACTTGTGATGATAAAGCCAATGCCTACTTGAATATCATAGTCTTTTCCATCAATATGTAAGATTCCATTTCCACTTAATGGTAAGCATAAGGAATATGAAGGATTGTTGATCTGAATTTCATTTTGAATTTTGTATCGAGTCACACTAAAATACTTTTCATTCACATATTCAATGACTTCATTTCCTTCTAACATCGTAACTGTTGGATGCACATCTGATTCAATATGCGGTATATTTGTGACTTCAATAGCCTTTCTAAACTCTTCCTTTGTCTTGGCACTATGTCCACGAATGATTTTGGTGCCTTCTTCCACATCTAGCCACAGGCAGAATTCAGCCTTACCATAATCACTTTCATATTTTCTAGCATATGCATCATCTGGATGGACTTGTACGGAGCATGGTTCTTGAATTTCATTGATTTTAACTAATAGAGGAAACTTATCGTGAGGATCATTCGCAAATAATTCTCTGTGATTTAAATATACATCTTTTAATGTTTCCCCTTTTATATTTTCCATTTTTGATCTTACTTAAGCCATTATCATGTGCACTAATAGCCCAGTATTCTCCAATCTTTTTGTCCATAGGACCGAAGCCAAACTTTTCTTGGATGCGCCTTGAACCATACAGCTTTTCTTTCATGGGCGAATCTAAAAATAATACTTTTTCCATATCTTACTCTCTTTCTTATCTTGACTTGAGCATACCACAAATATATAAATCGTGTATAATAGAAGAAGTGGACTTTTGGAGGTTATTTATGATTTTAGAACAAATTGATAAAGACTTATTGAAAATGGCAGAAGAATCGGATGTCGTTTTAAAAGATATTTATAAAAAAATTGATGATGTATGTTTATACAATTCAGATCGTATCTTAGCTGCATTTATTGAGAACCACGTTTCTTATTCTGACTTTGCGGATATTAACGGATACGGTAACTATGATGAAGGTCGTGATAAAATCGAACGTATTTTTGCGACAGTACTCGGATGTGAAGATGCTCTAGTACGTCCTCAGATTATGAGTGGTACAAACGCTTTATATTTAACTTTATCTGCTCTATTAAAACATGGAGATACAATGATTTCCATTTCTGGTGCTCCATATGATTCATTGCAGGAAATGATTGGTTTATGTGGTGATTCTACACAATCACTAAAAGCCAATGGTGTAAAGTATGAACAGATTGATTTAGTAAATGATGATTTTGATGATGATAAGATTATTGAACGTTTAAAAGAAAACAATGTAAAATTAGTGGAAATCCAAAGATCTAGAGGATATGCCCACCGTTTATCATTAACTATTTCAAAGCTTGAGCGTATCATCAAAAAAATTCGTGAAGTAAACAAAGATGTTATTATCATGGTCGATAACTGTTATGGTGAACTTGTTGAAAAATTAGAACCAGGACACATTGGTGCGGATGTTGTGGTTGGATCCTTGATGAAAAACTTAGGCGGAGGAATTGCCTCTACTGGAGGATATGTAGCTGGTAATAAAGAATTGATCAACATGGTAGCTGAACGCTTAACAGCTCCTGGAATCGGTAAGGATTTGGGTGCAAACTTTAACTTAAATAACTCTTTCTTTAAAGGTATCTTCATGGCACCAAATGCCGTTAAGAGTGCTGTAAAAACCGCAGTTTTTACAGCCTATATGCTAGAAAAATTAGGATACAAGAATGTATCTCCTGCTTATAATGATGAAAGAACAGATATCATTCAAACTTTAGAACTGGGCTCGAAAGAAAATCTTGTTAGCTTTACACAAGGTATTCAATCTACAAGTCCAATTGATTCATTTGTTCGTGTTATGGCTGCTCCAATGCCTGGCTATCCATTTGATGAAGTTATGGCTGCTGGAAGCTTTACACAAGGAAGTACAATCGAACTAAGTGCAGATGCTCCAGTCGTTGAACCATATACTTTATATATGCAAGGTGGATTAACATTAGAATATGGAAAACTTTCTATTCTTCTTGCCCTAACAAATATGAAAAACAACTAAGATGCCCAGTGCATCTTTTTTCGTTTCAAACAATATGCAACGATAATGGAATCGTTGCAAATCGATTCAACCGATACTTCAATCAATAAAGAATAAAAGTGGTCAATACCCTTTAAATATAGGGATTTAACCACTTTTTTAACAGCTACCCATCTGTCCACCATCGATACGAATAATGGAATTGTTGATGAAGTTAGCTTCATCACTAATTAAAAAACGAACAAGATAGGCCACTTCTTCTGGCTTTCCATAACGTTTCACCATGATTTTTTCTGTTTCTTCCTTTAAGAACTCTTCGTCATAGCCATCTAGTTCATTATCGGTTCCAATAAATCCGGGTGCAACACAATTCACATTGATATATGGTCCAAATTCAGCCGCAAGATTGTGTGTCATTGAAATCAAGGCTGCTTTTGAAGCATCATAATCGATACACATTGGATAATATGTATTAATTCCATTGGTACTTGATATATTGATGATTCTTCCATATTCTTGATCCAACATGTGTTTATATACTCTTTTACTACAGTTAAAAGCACCTACAACATTGACATCTAATGTTCTTTTAAATTCTTCGGCATTTTTTAAATGAAACAAATTGGAAAGATCTACAGCCGCATTATTAATTAATATATCTACTCCACCCATCTTCTCTTCAATTTCACTAACCATTATATTTACTTGATCTACATCGGATACATCAGCACAAATGGTAAGACAACGAACATGATATTGAGATTCAATTTTTTCTTTTAATTCTTTGGCAGGCTGTTTAGAAGTTAAATAGTTAATGACAATATCATAACCATGTTTTGCGAGTTCCAATGCGATTGCACTTCCAATACCACGAGCACCACCTGTAATTAAGACAACTTTATTCATAGTTAAAAAAAGAAGAGCGATTAAGCTCTTCCTGCATATTTTCCATCTGTTGAGAATACAACGATTTTTTCACCTGGTTCGATGAACTGTGGAACTCTTAATGTTAATCCAGTATCTGTAGTTGCATCTTTAGTTTGGTTAGATGGTGCACCTTTGATGGCTGGATCTGTTTCAGCTACTGTCAATTCAACTTTTTCTGGGACAGAAACAGATAATAATTCTCCTTCGAAGAACATCAAAGATACTTCAGCCCCTTCAACAATAAAGTATTTGTTGAAATCAACTTGTTCAGCTGTTAATTCATAAGTATCGTATGTTTCTAAATCCATAAAGTAATATGTAGAATCTGCTTCATATGAGAATTGAGCTGCTTTTTTAGAAATGTTAGCTTGTTCAAATTTAGTTGAAGCATTGAAGTTTCTTTCTTGTGTATTACCTGTTTTTAAGTTTTTCATCTTAGTTTTTAAGATAGCTGCACCTTTACCAGGTTTAACATGTTGGAAATCTAATACTACCCAAGGATCACCATCAACGATTAAAGTTAATCCTGTTTTAAAATCACCTGCAGAAATTGCCATAATTTTTCACTCCTATTTTCTATAAATATTTTTTACACGCTTCATTGTACCATATCCTCATCATTTTTAGAAGAATGAGTATGATACTTTCACTCTACTTTATTTTCCTTAAATAATTTCATCATTTCATTCGTTAAACTAAATTCACCTGGTTGAAGAATGATTTCATCTCTTTGAACCCAATCTGCATATTTCAATTCATTGGTATCCATAGATATTTCATCATTGCCCTTTACATCACAAAAGAACCCCAACAAAATATCATTAGCACTTCCCCAAGGCTGAGATTTATAGTAGCGGATATTGTTGACTTTGATTCCTGCCTCTTCCATAACTTCACGTTTTACCGTTTCTTCAACCGTTTCTCCAATTTCAGTAAACCCAGCAATCAACGCATTATACTTAAATCCTGTACGATATTTTGTCAACAATAACTTATCCCCATTGATTACACCCACAATGACAGCTGGCATAATTCTTGGATACACTGTGTTATGACATTCTGGACAAACCATAGCTCTTTCCTTTGTTGAATGTACCATCTTATGTCCACATCTTCCGCAGAATTTAGTATCTCGATACCAATCCGCCAAATGTTTTCCAGTGATTGCCGCAAATAAATTGTCTTTTGGGCCAATCCCTTCAATACGCAAACTTCTCTCTTCAACATAACCATATCCTGATGGAATCTGATTCTCTTCTAATTGCATATCACATAAGAAATATTTCGTACTATCAATTGAAAACAAATAACGATACTCTACATTTTCAACTTGTATGTCACTCACTTTAGGAAAAACAACTTCCTTATTCTCAAAACAATTTAAATGAATTAAAATCTTTCCATTCACAATACACAACAATACATCCTTTTGTGTTGCCTGTACATTGGGATCAAATTCATTGTGTAATTTATGTGGATAAATATCTTGTACCATTTTTTCTACCTCGCGGATATCATTCTATCACATTTTAATTTTCCATTCTCTTTAATTCTGGCATGATTGTTACTAACATTGTTACGAAACAAAGAGTTCCACCAACCACATTCGAAACAGGTTCCGCCAAGAAAACACCATCTGTACCCATATGAAGATATAATGGCATGATATATGTAAGAGGAACGACAATAATGACTTTTCTTAATATCGAAAAGAAGATGGCTTGTTTCTTCTTATTCAATGACTTAAATACATTCTGTCCAATATACTGCAAATCCATGAATATGAAGGCTGCAAAATATTGGTTCAAAGCTGGTACGGTATTCCTTATTAATACAGGATCGGAACTAAAGACTTGAATCAATATATGTGGAATCAAAATAATGGTGCTCCAAACTATGGCTGTATAGCCAAAGACAAGTATAGAAATTACCTTAATGGCCTTTCGAATACGTTCTGCTCTTCTAGCTCCATAGTTGTAGCTTAAAACTGGGCTAGAACCATCATTGATTGCGTGAATCGGTGTTTCAACTAATTGTCTCACACTTGAAATGATAGTCATAACTGAAATGTATATGTCTCCACCCGTTATGGATAGCACGTTGTTGCAACAAATCGAAACCAAACTGTTTGTGAGCTGCATGATAAAACTACTGCTTCCTAAACTAATAATATTTTGTGCATAACTTTTACAATCGATCCATTCCTCTTTTTTAAGTAATCTTACTTTTAATTCCGAACGATTCTTTAAAAAACAATACACAAAGATAGCTGAAACACATTGAGAAATGAGGGTTGCGATGGCAGCGCCTTGAATGCCAAGCCCAAACAGGAAAATAAATATTGGGTCTAGCACTAAATTCATAATGGCACCAATCAAAACCGAACACATACCTGCCGTTGAATAGCCTTGTGCATTGATAAATGGATTCATACCCAAAGTAAGCATGGAAGGTAGTGTTCCTATTAGATAAATCATCATATATGGATAGGCATATTTCATGGCAGATGTAGATGTTCCAAATAAGGTTAATATTGGCTTCAACAAAGGATAAAGAACAATCATTAAAACAATCGAACATAATACTAACATCGTGAAGGATGTATTCATGACTAAGTTTGCCTTTGTACTATTCTTTTCTCCACGACTAATGGAGAATAATGGAGCTCCTCCACTGCCAAATAGATTTGCGAATGCATTTATTATCACAATTAAAGGAAAACATAAGCCAATTGCACCCAATGCGTATGTTCCAATACTAGGAATTCGAGCAATATAGATACGGTCCACAACATTGTAAAGAAGACTCATTATTTGAGCTACTAACAATGGAAAAGCAGCATTTATAATATTTTTTGTCACTGTATCATTCTCAAAATCAATTCTCTTCATAAAAACCTCACTACGGCATAGTATATCATTTAATTTAAGATAAGTTTAAGAATTTTATCATTGTTTACTTATGTTTTGAATGGTATAATCTGTGGACTACAAGGAGAGGGCATATGTTTACTACAAAACACTTTATATGGATAGGAATTTGTATTCTATTCATTCTAATTATGAATCACTATGCGAAAAAAGAAGATTTCACGCTACAAAATGCTTGTTACTTCTTTATGTTTATATGTTTATTGAGTGAAACCACAAAAATGATGTCAGATATGATTCCAAGTACACATGGAGGAATGCACTTAAATCCGCAATCCCTTCCATTCCATATCTGCAGTATCTTATTGTTTATTGCGGCCTACATTACTTTTGGAAAGGATGGTCCACTAAAACAAAAAATGATCAACTTCTTTGCGGTTGTCGGTACTTGTGGAGGAATCGCCGCTATCTTGATTCCAACGTATGGCGTTGAATTTAATGTAGCCAATGTATATCAATGTTTCATGTATCATGCAACATTAACATGGTTTTCTTTATATTTGATTCGTTTCAAACACGCAAACCTAGGTATGCAGGCATTTAAAGACAATCTAGTTGTATTATTTGCGTTATTAATTTTTAACCTATATATGAATTCTATTTTGTCAGTTTATGATACAAACTTTATGTTTATTGTAAGACCACCATTAGAAGGACTTCCATTTCTTAACCTAAATCATGGATACTATATCTATTTATTTAGAGTCATCATGCTTGGGGTGATTGGACTTAGCCTATTCCATTTACCATTCATAGTAAAAGAAAGAAAAAGCTGTGAGACAGAAAGTGATTTTAACATCGCTTAGTCCACAGCTTTTCTTATACAAAAAAGACCTCCATTTTATTTAGGAGGCCTATATTATGAATCAATGACTGAATCTATATTAAATGTAGGAACTCACCTCATTGATGATGGATATGATGAATTCATTATGATTACGGCAGATCCACTACACGTTGAAAGCGTACAACTGATTTTTTACACACTTAGAAACAAAAGGAAAAACATGCAAAACCCTCGTTGTAGCTGATGATGTAACAAGTGATGCATTACGTGATCTACTCTATAATGAATTACGTTTTGGTGTTCGCACCCTCATCTTTGTAGCCAACTGCTTCTTATTACCACCTTTCTATTTGGCATTAAAAGATTACCGAAACCTAATGCCAGATACAATTGGATTAATTGGCTTTGACAATACAGAATGAACTGACTTCTCTAGCCCAACTATCACAACGATCGTACAGCCTGCCTATGATGAAGGCTATCAAGCTGCATCAATCTTAATTGATTCATTAAAAGGAACCAATGAACAGACTCCAAATCAAATCTTAAAGTGTTCTGTGAACTGGAATGAATCAACCAAACAACACAATTAAAAATCTAAATTGGTACCCGTATTTCTTATGGGTATTTATTTTATTGTTCTCAGATTTCATCAGTTATAACTGATAAAATCGTATTTTGAGCACTAATTATCAGTTATAAATGTATTATTTACTACAAAAGGAGGCTAATATTTATAATCAAGCATCGTAACATCCGTGATTTTCTTCTAGCCAAGGAATGGAACTAAAAAGTCTCGCCAGATTTGGACTGAGACCTTTTTTATTCTTTTATTGCTTGCACCATTTCTTTGACATATTCCTCAACATATTTAGGTGCATCTTTTCCATACTTCTCAACAATCTTCACAATGGCACTACCAACGATAGCTCCATCAGATTGACCCGTCATTTTTTTAGCTTGTTCTGGTGTTGAGATTCCAAAACCTACCGCAACAGGAACATCTGTGACTTCCCTTACAAGATTTACCATAACTGAAATATCTGTCGTAATCGTAGAGCGCACACCCGTCACTCCTAATGAAGATACGCAATAAATAAAGCCATTTGCATCTTTGGCAATCGTTTGAATACGTTGATGACTGGTTGGTGCAATCATACTGATTAAATCCAAACCATACTTCTTTAATACCACATCAAACTCTTCTTTTTCCTCATAAGGAACGTCTGGAAGAATCAATCCACTCATTACCCTCAGCTAGTAATGCTGCTTTTTTTTACAACCTCAGCTCCCGCACTTTGAGCTAAAGTTTCTAATAAATGTGAAACATATATTGACTTATTATTTATGTAATATATAATTAAATTAACGATAAACATTAATTATTTAATGTTAGGAGGTAATATCATGAATGATAAGCCTAAAGATTTATTGAGGAAAATGTGCTTTATTTTAGAAATCGTTCGAGGGGCTTGTTTAATATCTGTTGCGTTGTTAATTGGACTAAGCTTATTTTATGCCTTCAACAAAGATGTATATAATACGCTATTTGGAAGTATAAGAATTGACTATCTTCAATTGATTTTTAATGATGATTTGGCATTAAATAAAGATAAAATGTCCATGTGGTTACCATTGATTTTCTTAATCACCGCTATATTTGTATTTATTATATATAAGGCTGTACAAACAATTGAATCCATTTGTACGATTACGATGAATCATACTCCATTTGATGTTCGTGTTTCTAACCACATAAAAAACCTTGCCAAGTATATTCTTGTAGGTGGTATTGTCTTTAATATTCTTGAAGTATGTCGTATTATGCAATTTAAACAAACCATCAACTTCGATCTACTTTTCAACACTAAATATGTTACACAAATCAATTTTGATATTCGTCTTCACTTAAGCTTCCTCGTTTTTGCAGCTCTAATCTATTTGTTATCTTATATATTTAGATATGGACAAGAACTACAACAATTGAGTGATGAGACGTTATAATTATGGGTAAGATCATATTGCGATTAGATCGTGTCATGGCCGATCGAAAAATGAGTTTAAAAGAGTTGTCTGAGAAAGTTGGAGTAAGTAACGTTAACTTATCAAAGATGAAAACAGGTAAGATTTCCGCAATTCGCTTTTCCACTTTAGAAGCCATTTGTGAAGCATTAAATTGTCAACCTGGCGATATATTAGAATATGTAAAAGACGATGAAAATAGCTAGAAGCACAAACTTCTAGCTATTTTATTATGATTTTAAATTTCAATAACCTAAGATTTCTCTTTCATCACGATTTCTATATATTGTTTTATCCTCAACCAAACGCTCTAATTCTACAGGCTTTTGTCGCAAATATAGCTCTTGTCTTCCCTTGAATTCATGAATTTTAGCAACATAAGACAATATTTCATTATCCCAAGTACGATTTTTAAGATTACTATAATCAAAACTTCGCATTTCCTTCTCCTCCCAAAGAGAATACTATTTCTCCCAATTATACCCTAATTTTGGGAGAAAAAGAATGAGTTGGGAGTAAAAAACATGAATCAAAATATATAAATCAACCTTTAAGCCTTTTAATGTAAACCTCTCTATCTTTTTTGATATTAACTTAATTATTTGAACTCGATTTTATGTATATTCTGCATTCATTTTGAATCCATTACTTGTATATACGATAGAAAATCATTTTGGTAAATAAAATACAGAGTATTAGACTTCCAATTAAATATAAACCTACCACTTCCATTTGAATTGTTCTAATAATCAACAATACAATCACATCCAGTATTATTATGAAAGCCAACAATTTCACTATATACATCCTACGAATTTTTTTATAAGACATGCCAATGGTATGCAGCAGATCATACTCATTCTTATGTGAGTAGAAATGTTGATACAACTGCATATATACGATCACGATCGAAGTGATTATCAATACAAATTGATAGAACTGTACGATTTTTTGACACATATTCATGATTTCGGCAAGATTCTTTGCGTCCGTTTTATTATCGACTACATAGAAATCATCTCTTCTAGACAATTGGATATGATCAAGTTTCTTTTTTAGTAATGCTGATTGTTTAGTATTTACCCACAAATCACCCGTAATAAATGTATCTGGATATGTATTTAGCCATTCCATTACTTTTGTTTCAGGAATATACAAAACTTTATTATCCCCACTATTTATATGTTCTTCTACCGGTATATCGAGTACATCAATCAATTCTCCACTTTGTTTATACAAATGCAATCTTACATTATCTTCATATGAATTACTTAAGACAAAATCATTATATTCATCTGTAATCTTGGTTTCTATTTGTTCATTATTTATATTCGCATCGCATTGAATGTTATAATTAAATTCATGCTCATATGACTTAAGAATTTCTTTTGATTCCTCAATAAATTCAGGAATCAATGTATGATCAAATATATTAAATGTGGCACTCACATCATGTTCATACTGTACTTCTTGTTGATTAGTTTGAATCCAAGATGTTAATGACTGCATGGATACACATATAAACATCGAACTCATCGCAACAATCAGTGCAATAAACAGACCATTGCCATTTCTCATTGTTTCAACGATAGATAGATTTGAAATATTTAATTTTCTAAAGAAATAATGTTTAGGTCGTACTAAACTCAATCCAAATACAAATATATATTGTACAAATAAAATCAATAATAAAATACATAGATGATATTTTGATATATGTAAACTAAATGGAAGATTCATTTGAATCCATTTTAAAAACAAACCCCACAATAATAATGTAAATCCGATTCCCATACACTCAACCAGTGCAAAAAGCAAGGTATATTCCTTAATCATATACAAACGAATTTTCTTTTTATTCATTCCCAATATGTAGAGTTGATCATAAAAAGCTTTCTTTTTCTTTAAGTGCACAGATAAAACGCTATATACAAACAAGAAACAACATACACTCATAAACAAGATTAGAAATTTAAAAATATTTTCATATTCAACATTCAAATGATATTTGGCAACCACCATATCTGAATTCAATTCATAATCCTGTACGGGTAGTGTTGCGATTGCCGATTTATCTTTTAAATTCGCATAGACATACATCGCATCCTTTTTTGAATTTGTGGCTGTATAAAAACTATAATTGACGAGCTGATTGTTTAGATTTTCATATACACCACTAATCGTATATACTTTAGAATCCTGATCTGAATATAATTTTATCGTATCCTGCACCTTATATTTATTCTGATACTTTTTATGAATCAACACCTCATTAGATTTAGGAAACTTTCCTTCTATCAACCGTATTGGATAGACACTAAAATTTGTGGTTGAAACCAAAGAATCAAAAGTACCTTTATACGCATAAGGCAGTGGTGTTTCATAACTTAAACTATCTAGGTATGTATCTGTATATTCTTTATTTTGTGTATACGCATGCGTCGTATATTTAACGTCATAATCCCCATAAAAGCTTTTAGCTGCATTAATTCGATATAAATCATAAGAGTCTTTTACTACAAAGAGAGAAGTTAAAAGAAATGTGCACAAAAACAAAATACTGAATAATAAAACATAGCTTTTCTTATTGCGACTTCTATATTTCTTGACTACATTCATACAATCTTTCCTTGTTCTAAACGAATAATTCGATCTGCATAATTGGCGATTTTCAAATCGTGCGTAACCAATACAATTGTTTTCCCCTCTATATTCAACGCTTTTAAAATGTCCATCACATTTTTTGCATTCTCACCATCCAAATTTCCCGTTGGCTCATCGGCCAGTATGATATCTGTATGTGCAAGAATCGCTCTAGCAATCGCAACGCGCTGTTGTTGACCTCCAGACAATTCATTCGCAAAACAATCTTTTTTATGCTCTAACCCTAGCAATTTCAATACTCGATTCAGTTCTTTTGCATCCACTTTTTTCCCTTTAATTTGACTTGCCAAACACACATTTTCTTTCACTGTCAAAAAAGAAATCAGATTAAAAAATTGATATACATAACTAATATATCGACTTCTTAATGTACAACACTCTACATCCGATAAAGAAGAAATCTCTTTATTTCGAACTACACAACTTCCCATATAATCCGTATCTAAACCACCAATAATATTGAGCATAGTAGTTTTTCCACTTCCGCTTGCTCCAATAATCGCAACAAATTCCCCTTTTCTTATGTGCATAGAAACCGTATCGAGTGCCACACAATCTTTATACACTTTCTTTAGATTCTGTATTTTAACCATTATCAAAGCCTTCTCTCATATTTATTAACTTATTAATTCTACATTGGACCTCCAGAATATACAGTTACATATTTAGTACCCAACGCATGATATATAGATCCTCCATATGCTGTAGAATATAACGTAATAGTAAAATATGCGATTGTTCTTGCTGCATTGAATGAGATATTATATCTTGCTGTTGTTCCTGAACCTTTTGGTGGTTGAGAAATACTTGTTGAAATAATTTTTCCTGTACTGGCCTCAACACTAATATAAGCGTAAATTACTTGCCCATTAATATTCACAGAGCCCTTGTTTGTATAAGATGCTCTTGTTTGAATTACGTCACCCTTATTAACAACTTCAAATTTTTCTAGTTTATCATTATATTGAACAATCTCGTTACAAGAATATTCCTTATCCGGAGAATACTCCTCTACAACTGGTATTTCACAAGATTGTTCCGCTTGAATACTAGAAGTAAATGGTATAACACATAAAATTGAACTAAGCACACACGTAAGTATTTTTTTGATTTTCATAATATAATTCCTTTCTGATTTTTGGGATATCCACAAGTTAATTAATACACATAAAGAGAAGAAACATTAAAAAAATCGAATAACCGTCAATTGATTTCGATTATTCGATAAATAAGATGATTTTCATATCCTTTGAATCCATGATTTTTGTTCCATGATACTTATTCAAAATGATATTCAGTATGGATTTATTTGAAGGTGTCATATTCTTTATGTCCAAAGGATATTGAACATGTATAATTAGCTCTTTCTCCTTTAGATTCATATGAAACATGAAAGTCTCATTTTCTTTAACTAAGCTACTATCCAATACGCATGTAAGTAGTGTTGCTAAGTCTTGTGTATCCATAGAATCGATTCTTTTAGGAACATGTATCTGTATGTCATAATTTAAATTGTGTTCTTGAATAAAGTTTTGTAGGATCACATCCACATATGGATTTATGCATATAGAATTGGGATATAACTTTCCATATTTTACTAACTCTTGATTGATTTGTTCTTCAATTGCCTCATATTCTTTCATTTGCGAAAGAACCTTTATATCGTCCAAAGAATTTCGCATATCATGAATCAATTCCTTGATTCCCATCTGCTCTTGAATCATTTGTTCTGTATAATGACTGGATAGTTCAATGAAATTTCGATACATCTCAATCTCTAATTTTGAGCGTATTCTAGAAAAAACAATGATAGCTACACTTAATAACACAAGAATAGATATGGTAAACATAAACACATAGATTTGGCTGTTCTTTATAAAATACATATATGTAAATTCTGTTTTAGAAAACAAGTCTGTCATCAACAACATATAAAGATAGCTAAATATAAATAGAATTATAGAAACACTGTATTGCATATTCTCACTAAATTCTAAACTTTCATATTTAAAGATTTGATAAAAGATTGCACATCCACCGATTGTGAGTATTGTTGAAAATGCATAATATTCTATAGTTAAAGAACGGAATAGAAGGATATTCATTGTTTGAAATAAGACAACAATCAAATTTGAAATGACAGATTCTAATATATGATATTCTTTTGTAGAAACATTCAAACATAGAATGGGAATCATCAATTGTAGAAATACAGATAGCCAGTTTATATGTATATATTCACTGGTCAAAAATACACATAAACCATTTAATAAGAATGAAAGAATACATTTTGGATATAGTGAATTCTTCGTTATTTTTAAATAGAAACATTGTTCGCAAACATAATACATACAGTTCATTAGAATGTTCATATGCTTGTCCTCATCTGAATATAGTGTTCCTTCACCTTTTTCCATCTTCGAACACTCACAGAAATAATCGTACCATTTAACATAATGATCTTATGATTCTTTACATCCAAATAATCGACTTTAGAAAAGTTAATAAGCACGTTATTATTTACGCGGATAAAAGAATCCGATAACTGAGCCTCTATCTCTTTTAATGTTTCATTCACTAAAGATAATTTCGTTCCATCTTTCAATAAAACGAATATGCCATTGTCAATTTGAAAATACAAAATATCATCCCTATACACATACCTTGTTTCATACGGTAAATTCAGTGCAATCTTCTCCAATTGATGAATACGTTGCTCTACCTGATTTACCTTTTCAACTAAAGCATCTTCTATTCTATCTTTTATTATAAATCCTAAGACATTTGTATCAAATGTATCAGCCATAGCTTCACTATGACTACTTACATATACGATAAAGCGTTGTTTATCTGGATGTTTTTTTATAAATTCAATGCCATTTTGATTTCCTAGTTCAATATCTAATAATAATAAATCAAAATAGAAATTGGATTCCATATATTCTTCAACTGTGCAAAAGAAACAAAGTCTATGATTTAAATCTAATAGATTTCGCATTCTTTTTTGTTGAATCAAACTATCTTCTAATACTGCAATTCTCATAGGTCAATTATAATGGGTAATGCATTAAATGACAAAATTTAATCTTTAAGATGAATAATCTTTTTATTCTAAAAGAATGAATATAACGATGTATTATCATGAATATCCATCAAATTCCTAACAAGAATGATTTAATTATTGTCGAAAATGAAAAAATGCTTGAACTAAGGAAAACACTACTTTCGATAGAACAGCAAGATAAAATCATCCTCACCGCAAGCAATGAAGGTTCTTAACTGACAACATTGTGCAGAAATCGTACATTATTTGGATTCCTGTCTTTCTGTTGGAACAGTGAACTCTACAATCAAGCACTACATTTAGCACATTAGCGATTGTTTTCTGTATCTCTACATGGAAGTATAGTCAATCTCCCATTTTAACATTTATTTAATTTACTCTTATTCCACTGTTCATGACTTTGATCTGATTCATTTGGATATATTCAATCGTTTCATTTTGATTTTTATACTGTTTCTCAAATTCATGAATATACTTGTTCTTATCAATTTTGTTTGTATTTAGATCATGCAGGAAGTAATAAAGCTTTCAGCTTTTCTTACACAAACACCAATAGGGATGAACTTCATGTATTTGAAGCAGCTATTGATCTTTAGCCGGTGCAAATAATCAAGCAAATGGTGATATTCCTATATCTTTAAAATCATTTTTAAGCAGAAATCCAAACATTAAAACAATTGTATTTCATCTAGACAATGATGAAGTTGGCACGAGTGCTACTACTTATATGATGAATCGTTTAAAGAATAAATATCATTGCATAGATCAACATCCAACAAAATACAAAGATGTAAATCAAGAATTACAAGAAATGAAAAAAGTTTGATTTTAAAGTCTTGTTTAGCTATAATAAAAGTGTAAAGAGGCTTTTAAAAGCTAGGGCTGGTCGAAAGACCCGGGTCCACACAAAGGCGGGTAAGACACCCGCCATTTCTTTTGGAAAGTTGAGGATGCGTAATGGAATTAAGTGTTTTCGTCGATGAATCTGGAGATTTTGGTGAATATGATTATCATGCTCCTTACTATATTATTTCCTTAGTTTTCCACAACCAAAGTAATGATATTCAATTTGATTTATCACATTTCAATGATGAATTAGCTTATTTAAACTTATCTAATCACTGTGTCCATGCAGGTCCAATTATTCGTTCAGAAGAAGAATATAAAGGAATGTCAATAGACGAAAGAAGAAAGATATTAAAAAAATTAATGGCATTTATCAGACATATTGATATTTCATACAAAACAATATATATCGAAAAGAAGCATATTAAGGATTCTATCGAAGCCACGGGTAAATTAAGTAAACAATTATCCTCGCTAATTCGAGAAAATATGGATTTATTTTGTAGTTTCGATGTTGTGAAAATATATTATGATAATGGGCAAGTGGAAGTAACCCGTGTTCTCTCTTCTGTTTTTAATGCTTTATTAGAAAACGTAGAATTTAGAAAAGTAATTCCATCACAATATCGATTGTTTCAAGTAGCTGATTTAATTTGTACATTAAAGCTAACTGAATTAAAATTAGAAAATCATACTCTTTCAAAATCAGAAAAAGCTTTTTTTGAAGATGAAAGAACTTTAAAAAAGAATTATTTAAAACCCCTAAAAAAGAAAGAATTGTAATTATGACGAGCAGTAGCTCGTTTTTTTATATATTAAAATAGTTGAAAAAAAGGACCCGAACAACAAAATAAAATGGTACCCATAAGGAGGACAACAACGTGACAGTTGTGATACTCACTTGTGGGTACCATTTTAAAGGCTTTTGATGTTTATTGAATTATTCAAACTCAGCAAGTCCAAAGATACTCTTAAATATATTTGTTTAAGTTTTGTATCTTTTTTGCCGTTATTTTATTTCTGTTGCATATATTATTTTGGCTTGCTGATTTTCTGTTGCCAATTTGTTGCCACTTCATTATAACTACTAAATCCATCAATGACAACTTTTATTTAAAAATCCCTTCATAAATGTTTCTTTTTATCAATCTACCATTTGTCGATTACAGCGTCGAATAGAATTAGGCAACATTATATCTATCTCTGCTTCTGAAAAAGTTTGTTCTTCCTCTGTTTTCAATGCTTTCTGTGCTGCTGTATAGCTCTTAGCATCCGTTCTAGGTGAATTACTGTATACCTCTGATGTTCTTTCTTGCAACTCATTTCGCTTATTTCGAATATCATTTGAATCCAACATTTCAAAATCTGTTAATAATGACACATACTCTTCTCTTATTTTCCATAATAAATCAGAAGCCTTTTTATGTTCTTGTGCTATTCCGGAAAGGTCAAAATTTTTAATATATGTATTTAATATTAACAATGCTAAGGAAACTATTGCTCCTAAAATACTAGCATTATTATCGTCAGAAAATATTGCTACCACAAAACCACTTGTTGTGATTGCAGACAATACAATTTATGCCACTTTAATTCTATCTTCTAATTTCACTGTCCGATTTATAAACTTATCATGGCATGTCTGTGAATATGTAACTCTTCCATATGCCTCCCGAATTTGTGATTCCAATTTATATCCTTGACTATTCCGGGAATTTCGTTCCATAAATCTCTCTCCATTTCTGTTTAGCTGAATATGAATAATAACCGTTCTCATATGATATTGCAGAAACTGCGTTATTATATGCCGTTTTTGCTTTTGTATGAAACTCTCCGTTTTTCCATACATAACGTTGACTTCCTGGTGCAAGCCAATAACTCTGATCTTCATCCAATTCTTTAAGATACTTGAAAAAATCTCTACTCATAAAATCATAATAAAGGTAAGATTTATCTTTATATCCCCAATCATTTATAAATTTATAAGCTAACGTATCTATAAGTATTCCACTCATCGGTACATTACAATTTCCTTTCCACGCTCTCGCCATTCTACAAAGGCGCTTCAAGTTTTTGTTTGTGTCTTTATTTCTACTATTCATTGCATCGATCTCTTTTTTGGGATTCGTTATTCTCCAACTTCCTCCATTATTAGAGTCAGGATAAGTATAACTTCCATCTGTATTTATAAAGGCAGGTACAATTTCAAAATTGATTCCATCCGAAAAGTTAATCCCTATTACCTGTCCATCACCCTTTACATATGATGTACTATAAGTCTTTTGCAAAACTCCCTTAACTTCCTGTAACAGCGCTGACTGTCCATTATTTTTGTATGCATTGAATTTTTCATAGGTAGAATATGGCAACTGGACAATAATATCTATATCACTCGTCCATATTTCTGTTCCACGCCCATATGAGCCTACATATAAACTGTGTGTTGTTTCCGATGAACTATTCCAATAGTCCAAATTTATTCTTTTTGTTATCTGGTGATACCTATATTGAATTGTTGATACAGTATCAGAATCCATTCTCAAATTCGAACAAAATGTTGAAAAATAATCACTTACTGACATGTTTTATTTCCTCCAATCTTTCATTCTATAAATTTAATAGATCCGAATATATCCTTCTTCGTGCCGTATTCGATTTATTAGTAAAAGTCACATTATTATACCAATCTATTAGATTATTTTTTTGTTGCTCTGATATTTTTTCTTTATGAAATACAAAATATCCAATAAGATAATTCACATAATCGGAACGATTATATTTTTCCAAATCATTATTTTCAATAAACCTCAAAGCCTTTTCCAATGCTTCTAATGTCATTTCAAAACATTCCTTTAATTTATTCGGATCTAAGTTACAAAGCTGATTCTCTTTTGTATCAGATGAAATAGGTGCAAAATTATTCGAATGTTTACCCGAAACTAGTACCTCATACGCTGGATTTAATGCTGCAATTGCATATGAAACATTTGTCTTCTGCGGTGTAAAGAAATCATATCCATATTCCTGTACCTTATTACGATATACATGCGTATATTGTGTATACACATCAATACCTTGTACTTTCAATTTAGAAAATCTCATTTGGATAATACTTACACGACTTCCTGCATTATTCAAAACCTCAAACCAGTTAATCTGCTCATCTTCAGTAAGATCTGTTGCAAAATTAATTGTATATTGGTAAGTCTTTATTTTATTTCTAATCTGCAGTAATGCATTTACTACCATTGGTGATGCCAAAGCTTTATTTTTTTCTGTATAAGCAATTAGTTTGTTATCATCTTTATTCAAAAGCACACCAACTGGCACCTGATTTTTCCGATATGCCTCGGCATTTATAACAAATTCTCCTTTCCCTAAATCTAACACTACACTTTTTAAATCTGGATGATTGCAATATGCCTTATAATTTGTTGTTAGCCTCTGCTGCCCATCCACAACAGACATTTGCCCTCTTACAGTTTCAGAAAGTAATTCCCTTTTTATAAAAGAAACTTGTGGTACTGCAAATTCCTTTTCTGTATTATTTATTATGTTAATGGAGATTGCAGATATGGGAGATTTACTTAAAAGTTGATAATTTAACAATTCAACACATTTTGCCAATGTCCAACTAACATCTCTTTGATATAAAGGCAATGTTAATTCATTCTTTTCTATATACTCACATAACGTAAAAATATATTCTTGTCTACTATTTTTTGTTGGATTAAGATTTGCAGCCTCCAACAATTGTTTGTTAATATTCATTCTGTATCCTTTCTAGCTGCTTTTTTTAGCAGCTTCTATATTTTTTATTAAATTTATCAATTTTTATTCATTTTGTCAATAGCTGCTACAATATTCAATTTATATGTCAATACAATTTGTGACTTATAATCCGTTGTCTTATAATCTTCTTAATTTTATGATAAAAAAGAGGTGATCTTATGAATATTCAATTATATTTTGGCATGGCAATTAAACAATTACGAATTTCTCAAAAATTAGCCAAGAAAAATTTGAAAAATTAGTTTCTCAAATAAATCATACAGTAGAAGCACACAATTCAAACATACCTAAAATTAAAATATCTCAACTTCTAAAGAATATCGGTCTACAAGCCTTTAGAATTGATATGTACGATATAGCCATAAATTATCTTGAACAATATATAGCTATGGATTCACCTTATGCGAATATTGTAGGTATCGATTTATGCATTTCTTATCAAAAGACAAATAAAATCAATCAACTTAAATCCTTTATACAATCCAAAGAAGTATACAAAGGTGATAGCCAATACGAAAATCTTTTGAACTACTTCATTTTGAAATATAAATATCAAACTGACAATGATGAACTATCCTATTTTATAGTGAATAAAGTACCCATTATAATCGATAATACTATGGGGAAATATAAACAATTCTTTTATGAAGAACTAAGTATGCTTGTCGAACAAACCAAGCGTTATAAAGACTTGAAAACATATTTAGATTCAACCAGTGATATGTTACCAATTTGAAAAAGCGGAAATCGAACGAGTAATTATTTATCAAACTAATAATAGTATTAGATATAAAATACACATTCAATTTCTCATCAAGAACATTCTCTCTATATTATCACCAACAAAGATTATTGAATGATTATTGATTTACTTGTTACAAAGGAACTATAATAAACATGTTGAAAAATGGGGAGCTGAGTGGCTGAGAGTAGGTTCGACCTTGACCCTGAAACCTGATTTGGATAATGCCAACGTAGGGATGATATCTTTATTGTATGTTAGCTGCAGATTAGGTTTTTCTGCAGCTTTTTGTTTTTTGATCAGAATATGGCGGCAAATTGGGGGCACCACCTTATGTCGCATTAAAAAAGTAATGCAGGAAGGAGATAGAAAATGAAAACAGCATTAACAATCGCTGGAAGTGATTCCAGCGGAGGCGCTGGTATCCAGGCGGATATCAAAACAATGTGCGCAAATCACGTATTTGCGACGAGTGCAATTACAGCACTAACGGCACAGAATACATTAGGTGTTACAGGAATTATGGAAGTAACACCAAAATTTCTTGGGGAGCAGCTGGATGCAGTCTTTACAGATATTTATCCAGATGCTGTGAAGATTGGAATGGTTTCTAGTTCTGATCTGATTCGTATGATTGCTTCAAAACTGCAGGAATATAAGGCAGCTAATATTGTTGTGGATCCGGTGATGGTCGCAACAAGCGGCGCAAAACTTATTAGTGATGATGCAATTGAAACATTGAAAAAAGAATTGTTGCCTTTAGCAACAGTCATTACACCAAATATTCCAGAAGCAGAAGTTCTAGCGGATATGAAGATTGCAAATGAAGAAGAAATGATTATCGCTGCTGAAAAAATTTCTAAGAAATTTGGATGTGCAATTCTGGTAAAGGGTGGTCATCAAATCAATGATGCAAATGATCTGTTGTATAGAGATGACGCATATACATGGTTTCATGGAAAACGTATTAACAACTCTAATACACATGGAACAGGATGTACATTATCCAGTGCTATCGCATCCAATCTTGCAAAGGGATATGATTTGGATACATCCGTAAAACGTGCAAAGGATTATATTTCTGGAGCATTGAATGCAATGCTTGATCTTGGTAAGGGATCTGGACCAATGGATCATTCATTCGCAATTGATAATGAATATGCAAAGGAGAATGTTCAATGAAGAAAACTTCTTTGTTTGAAAATGCATTGATCTGGTTTGGTGCAGGTGTTTCTATTGCAGAAATACTGACAGGTACATATCTTGCACCTTTAGGATTGAAAAATGGTATTTTAGCCATTGTGGCTGGACATGTCATTGGCTGTATCTTATTGTTCCTGGCTGGTGTTATTGGTGGGAAAATGCGCTTAAGTGCGATGGATTCTACAAAGATGAGCTTTGGACAGAAAGGTTGTCTTTTGTTTGCAGCATTAAATGTACTGCAGCTTGTTGGATGGACAGCAATCATGATTTATGATGGTGCACTTGCGGCAGATGGTATTATGCATACAGGTGCATGGATCTGGTGTTTGATTATTGGTATCTTGATTCTTGTATGGATTGGTGTTGGTATTACAAACCTTGGAAAAATCAATACAGTTGCGATGGTTGCTTTATTTGTTTTGACTTTAATGCTTAGCAAATTTATCTTCTTTGATGGAAACAGTGCAGTTGTATGTACAGAAGCAATGACGTTTGGTGCAGGTGTTGAACTTGCAATTGCGATGCCTTTGAGCTGGCTGCCTTTGATCAGTGACTATACACGTGAAGCGGAAGATCCTGTGAAGGCTAGTTTAGTTAGTAGTATTGTGTATGGAATCGTTAGCTGCTGGATGTATTTGATTGGTTTAGGTGCGGCTTTATTTACAGGAGAATATGATATTGCACAGATCATGTTGAAAGCAGGTTTGGGTATTGCGGGATTATTGATCATTGTATTCTCTACAGTTACAACAACATTCCTGGATGCTTATTCTGCAGGTATTTCTAATGAATCTATCGTGCCAAAATGGAATGGAAAACACGTAGCAATGGTTGTAACTGTTGTTGGTACAATTGCGGCAATTGTATATCCAATGGATAATATTACTGATTTCCTGTATTTGATTGGTTCTGTATTTGCTCCTATGATTGCAATCCAGATTGCTGATTTCTTTATTCTAAAGAATGATAAAAGAAATGTAGAATTTGATGTACTGAATCTTGTATTATGGCTTGTCGGATTTGTTGTGTATCGCTGTTTTATGCAGATTGATACACCTGTTGGAAATACAATTCCATGTATGATCATTACAATTCTGTTAAGTGTTGTAATTCACAAGATTATCAAAAAGAACAATTAAAATATAGATTTATGAAAAAATGAAAAAAGGATGGAATGGAATTCTTGAAAATGGACTTTATTCGATCCCTTTTATATTGACGGTACATATTTGCTTCAGTATAGTTGAAGTATCAAAGGCAATGACGAAGAGCGCTGTTTTGCTAAGAAACTAATAAGAGAGTCCGACATTTGGTGAAAGCGGATAGTGGAAACAAAATCAGTAAATCACTTCTGAGCTTGTGTGCTGAAATATAGTAAGTATACACATAATAAATCACGTTACAAGTTTCGGACTTGTTGGAGTCTAGTAGAGTGGCATAGTTTTCTATGCAAATTGAGTGGTACCGCGGATATCAGATTCGTCTCATGTTTTGGGATGAATCTTTTTTTGTGTGCTGGAAGAAATGAAATTAAACAAAAAGAATATGGTGGTTATCCGTTTTATGTTGTTCTCACTGTTCTTTGGAGCTGGAAATTTAATCTTTCCACCATTCTTAGGACAAAATGCAGGGGAACATACGTTTACTGCGATGGCTGGTTTTTTATTAACAGCGGTTGTATTGCAAGTGCTTGGTGTCATTGTTGTTGCTAGATTTGATGGATTAGATAAGTTAAGTGGAAAAACTGGAAAACGTTTTGAATTCATATTTACAGTATTGATTTATCTTTCTATTGGACCTGGTCTAGGTATTCCGCGTGCAGCTTCTGTTCCGTTTGAAATGGCAGTTTCACCATATTTGCCAAACGATGCAAATCGTACGCTATGGATGGTTTTATACTCTGCTCTTTTCTTTCTTGTTGCGTTATGGCTGTGTTTGAATCCTGGTAAACTTGTACAGCGTATTGGAAGGGTATTAACACCTAGCTTATTGACTTTGCTTGTTCTTTTGTTTATCAGTTTTGTGACAAAAGGAAATGTCAATGTTGCACCTGCCTTAGATAGCTATCAATCTTCTGCATTTTTAAAAGGTTTTACAGAGGGCTATAACACAATGGATACCATTGCAGCATTAAACTTTGGTCTAGTGATTTCAACAACACTTGTTTTGTTTGGATTAAATGAGAAGAAAGATCGTATTTCACATACTGTGTATGCTGGTATATTTGCAGGCAGTATCTTAGCAATTGTATATATGATGCTTTCTTATATGGGAATGTGTTCTTCTGGTGTATATGCAGTACAGGAAAATGGTGCATGGACTTTGAGGTGTATTGTGCAGCAGGTGTTTGGTGATGGAGGTGCAATTCTTTTGGCAGCAATCTTTACATTAGCTTGCTTAACAACCTGTGTTGGTTTAATTAATTCCATTTCTCAATTCTTTTCTATCTTATTTAAGAACTTTGTAGAAATCTACCTAGAGTCAATGGAACATCGTATTAAAGAAAATACGTTGATGACCAAACAAAACATCTTTTATCATCATATCGTTCCCTATCTTAGTGAAATGAAACTAGATGAAATTACTCCAAAAGATATTATCCATTGGCAAGATCAAGTCATGAAAGATAACAACTATAAACAAACGTATCTTAAAACAATCCATAATCAACTCAGCGCATTATTTAATTATGCTGTTAGATTTTATGGATTAAAAAACAATCCTGCTAGACTTGCCGGTAACATGGGTAAAGAAGAAGTTGGTGAAATGAAGTTCTGGACTAAGGAAGAATATCTTACTTTCTCTAGAGCAATGATGAATAAAGAAGAAAGTTATCATGCATTTGAAATCTTGTATTGGTGTGGCATACGTCTTGGTGAACTGCTTGCCTTAACAGCTGAAGATTTTGATTTTGAAAAGAAAACTTTACGAATCAACAAATCCTATCAGCACATTAAAGGCAAAGACGTTATCACAACACCTAAAACCAGAAAAAGTAATCGTGTATTAACACTTCCTGATTTTCTATCCGATGAGATGCAAGATTATATCTCTAGACTTCCCTACTTGAAAATTGATGATCGTATCTTTACAATCACTAAATCCGGTCTTCATCATGAAATGGATCGAGGATGCAGAGAAACCGGTGTCAAAAGAATACGCATCCATGATTTAAGACATTCCCACGTATCTATGCTGATTGAAATGGGATTTAGTGCTGTAGATATCGCAAATCGTGTAGGACATGAAAGTGTTAAAGTAACCTATCGATACGCACATATGTTTCCTAATAAATATCTAATGATTGCTAAAAAATTAAACATTTCAAGAAATGGTGAAAAAGATGAGCAAGAAAAATCTAGATCAGAAAGGACATTTGAGAAATAAAATTATTTCTTTCAGAATGTCAAAAGAGGAAGCAGAACTATTAGATAGAAGAGTACTGATGTCCGGACTTACAAAACAAGATTTTATAGTCAATTCATTACTCGGAAAAGAGATAGCCGTATATGGCAATCCATATGTATTCAGAAGCCTACAAGACGAACTTATTCGGTTCATTAACTTGTATGGAACTAAAATTGATAACGATGCAGACGATGAAATGATTACTTTGGCCCTCAAAACCATCTTGGCAATGCGAAAAAAGGGTAAAACAGAAGTATTTATTGGTTAAGCAAATCCTCATGAAAGCCTTATTTTAAAAGCTTTTTTATGTTTTTGTCCAACCTCTAAGCACCTCCAAACCGTTTAGTCAAATTTCAGTGATTTCAGTCCAAAAATGACCTGATTTTTGTCAAAAATCGTTCAATTTTACCTGTTTTTCACTGAAAAGTACGATTTTTGACCCTTCTGAAAGCCTTTAGTTAAGGCACCAAATACAAAATACGTTTTCAAAATGTTTTCAGCACCACTTGAGATATTAAAAAAAGCCCTTGAACAAAGGACTTTTTCAACTTTTGATATTATTCGAACTAGGAAAAGAAAGTTATAACGTAAACTTTATTGTTTACTATATATACGCAAATTACAGTATTTATTTACAATTGACATGTACTACATATCTTAATTATTTTTATTGGTATCATTTTGGTAGCAGCTAGATACCTGGGAATGAATTTAAATATAGTTTAAATCACTTCACACGTATTCTCTTTTAAAAGCTACTATTTAAGTACTCTTCCACATCCATAGATACAATCTTTTTGTTTTCAAATAATAAGACTTTATCATATAAAGAAACTGTTTCTTTTGTTACTTTATGTTCTATAGACAATACTGTAATATCTGGATTGGATAAAATGAATTGATGTATTCGATCTGAATTTGCTTTATCGATTGCAGAAAAAGCCTCATCCAAGAAAAGCCATTTTTTATTTCTGTACATTGCTCTTGCCAAACAAATACGTTGCTTCTCTCCA
>OHPR01000185.1_pt1 | contig 32017 bp, 28 predicted proteins | sample 1577761 | NCBI WGS metagenome assembly OHPR01 (sample SAMEA3879537, study PRJEB24766) | human gut metagenome | biome: human-associated habitat; feature: feces | place: USA | collected 1985/1987 | reverse complement strand
TAGGTGCTGCTTGCTGTCCGGACGTGACCGTCTTTTGACGGCCACGTCCGTCAGCCGGGACACTTATTCCTCCTCGTCGGGTTCCTGATCCTCCAGGTCGGGAGATATTTCCCCGCGCCGCAGGCTTTCAAATTGCATGCGTTCCTCGCCTGTCAGCGGTGGAAAAATCAAAACCTGCGGCCAGCGAAAGGTGGCACGCTCTATATTGATCCGTCCACCGGCTGTTCCTTCTAACATTACGGTGCTGCATACCATCATGAATGCCTCGCCAGGTGTTTCTTCTATAACTTTCGATATGGGATACAGGCCCACCATCTGAAACCGTTCCCACGGATAGAGGTGACGGAAGATACCCAGCAATATCACGGTAATCCCCTTGGTGGATACAATGTATACCCGGCTGAGCGCAATAATCATGGTAAATACCACCGCATTAAATATCAGTCCAAAAATCCAGAATATGACTACGTCAAGGGCTATTGGAGTAGGCGGTTTAAAGTAGGAGATATAGGCGTAGATATAAAACACATCAATTCCTACACCGGATATAATGAAAAACATCATCTGGTCATGCATCCCAGATGGGGAGATACGCATGTTGCCTTTTTCTAATTTCTTCATACAGTCATCCTTTCATATTGGTAATCAAATTCCTGTCCGCCGTCGCTTATGGATGTAATATTTCCCTTGTCGTCATAGGTGTACGTGTAGGTAGCCTTGCCGTTGTTCCAGGTTTTCACCTGGGTGGAGGTGGCCGACGAGCTTGGATTCACATAAGTGACCGTGGTGCTGACCACGGGGCTGCTACCATTTTTAACAGTCAGTCCGGACATACGGCTGAAGCTGTCGTAGGTGTAGTTGGCGGAGATGCTACTCTCCGTTGCCTTGGTCAGCCGGTTGTCCTTGTCATAGGCATACTGCTTGCTGTCCGGACGTGACCGTCAGCCGTGGTAAAGAGTCAGAAGGTAGGAAGAAAGATTCCGGACAACATCCTGGGCGTTTCACGCTGTTCTGCAGAAATACATTTCAATGCGGTATTCTACTTTTCTTGTTGATGTTAATACCCGGTGTATACTTTTCGTCGCCCCGATATGCAAATTGCGGGTCTGTATCATCGGCTAATCTGATAATGTACAGAGACCGTATACCCACATTATCTGCATCTGCGGTATCCAGCAGCATATATTCCATGGCAAAGCGGTACTTATCCTGGGTTGTTTCAACATCGTAAGTCGCATACAGGCATTTCCAATAACGTCCCGTACCATCTTCGTTCATCCCACCTATAGATCCAGGGCCGCCCCAGTCATTATATGAAAGCATATCACCTCGGAAGTAGTCAAACAATGCGGTGATAGTTTCTTCTATATTTTGCGATTCCTTCAGTGATTTTTCAGAAAAGAATGCTTTCAGAGCGACACTGTCTTGATTTTGAATGGCTCCTATTAGTGCTTCAAAACGCTCATTTGCAGTCTCTCTCTCATTTTTTATAAATAAATCTCTTACCATATTTGAGTCACCTGATGAGCAAGACGTTAATAATAGGGTCATAATAATCAGCATTAACAAACATACTTTCCTCATAGCAATTACCTCATAACATCAAAAGTAAAACCTGGCTATACCAAATCCTTGCATCAAGGCAAATGTCCATCCCGCAGGTCTCGAAGCCCGGAAAGCATTATACATACCAGGATCGTTAAGCCGTATAGTGAATATAGCCGTTAAACTGCTCGCATTCATATTCTGGTAATTGGGGTTAAACCCGGTAATCCACCAGGTATAATCGCTGAACGAAATAATAGTTGAACCGTTATATTTCACTTCTACGTACATAGACATTGCAAGGCTCTTGTCCACATGCCAATGCGGTTCACCACCAGTATAAATTCCTAACTCGGCCCCGGCACCTAAATTAATGTAGTCGCCCTTCCACGCCCATATAACATATTCTTGTCCATTGCAGGTATACGTCCATGTGCCGTCGGACAGGGGATTGCCTATGGCGTCGTAGGTGATGGATTTCCCGTTATACGCCGTCAGCAGGTCCGGCCAATTGGCGTCGCCGTAAGTATAGGTGCTGCTTGCTGTCCGGACGTGACCGTCTTTTGACGGCCACGTCCGTCAGCCGGGACACTTATTCCTCCTCGTCGGGTTCCTGATCCTCCAGGTCGGGAGATATTTCCCCGCGCCGCAGGCTTTCAAATTGCATGCGTTCCTCGCCCGGCAGTAGTGGAAAAATCAAAATGTGAGGCCAACGGTAAATAGCGGATTCCAACTGAAAAGCCCCACCAGCTGTCGTCCGAATCGGTTTGGTACTGCAAACCATCAAAAATGGCTGCCCCACTTCCGTGCTACCCATCTTATCTACCGGGAACACACCTACAATTTGAAACCGCTGCCATGGATATAGGCGGTGAAAGACACCCAGAAAAGTCACGGTAATTCCCTTAGTAGACACAATATATGTCCGGCTGGTAGCGATAATATGAGCAAAAGATAATACGTTAAATATAATGCCCAGGGAGACAATCGTGACCGTGTCAATTGCTATGCGTATGGGTGGCTGAAAAACCCAGCAAAATGTCTGAACGAAGTATTCATAATCCACATATGCCAGCACCATCGCCATTCCTACCGCAGATGCATGAAACTTTCGGGGCTCAATACGTAAAGTATTTGTTTCTGGTTTCTTCATACCGTCATCCTTACCGGGCCTGTGTTTCGGCCCCTCGCCGTCTGTCTTGGAGCATTTGATTTTCCTCCGCTGGTTCTGCGGCTCGACGAGCATGTTGTTGCTGCGATATATGCGGAACCGGCTAACTCAGAATTGCGCTGACTTACAGTTTTATCCCAAATGGTGAACGTATTGGACACAGGTTGAACCACGGGGGCCAGGACAACAGGATATGAGGCGTCTGCCATCCAATCCTGAGGCAGGTAGTAACGCAGCTCATATCCTTTTTCGTTTTCCTCCAGAATCACCTTGATATCATCGGAGCATACATTTTCCGCATCCAATAGATAAGAGGCCGGCATATAGAACACCGGTTTGGCTTCGGAATCGGCATCTTTTGCATAGGCCAGAATACGGTTATCCTCCTGCAGTTCCAATCGCAGATTTTCTGCCTCCAGATGGTAGCGGTAGCCTAACAACTCTTTCGGGCAACTGCGCAGAATCAAAGACTCCTTCAGCCGATTTGAATCCAGGTCATAGGTCACATCTGTGTCATGATAAACATCCTGATACACGGTTTCGCTGCGTTGATTATTCAGTGCAGCCTCCGGCTGAAGCTGTCCCTCATCTGCCAGAGTGGAAGCAATGCTGCTGACCTCGGCAGCGCTTTCGTCTGCGGGGACACAGATCATATCTTCGCCCGGCAACTCCTCACCTATATAGCCCGAACCGCTTTCAGAAATCGCACCATCGTCTTCGTACAACTGACCTGTCAGATAGAATGACAAGCTGTACCCGCTGCGGCTGACCGTGATTCCATTGGCGGTATTCAGCTCAGCAGGAACAGAGACATCCCACATACCGGCTGCGTCTCGATACACGGTTTCACCATCCTGCGCAGCAGACGGCAGCAACCGGTTGTCAATTTCCTCCCAATATCCATCTTTTTGGTAATGTACTGCCGCCGGATAAATTACCACCTGCCTTGTACCGTCGGTAAGCAGGAACTCCTTCCGATTTTCTTCCCGTTGTTCCAGTATCTCGCCCACGACCTCCGCAGGCGCATCCACGACGTTTTCTGTTGTTGGCGGCCACAGATCTCCCAGGTCCTCAGCCATTACCTGCACGGGGACCAAGTACACCGTCAGCAGCACGGCCAGGAAACAGGATAGTACGCGTCTCCATTCTTTCATACGTTTTCTCTCTTTCTTTTATATAGTGGGATGTATGCCTACGTCTCTACCATATACAACTCCGCTGCAGCTACTTTGCAACAGGTTTTTTCGCTTTTTTCGAAAGAATCGTAATATATGACAAAAGACGGCAGATGCTTTTTGGCTATTATATCCAAGCAACGAGATGAAGCTGGGACATAATAGCGCAAAAAGCACCTTAGCCGCCGTCTTATTTGCCGCCGAATCCCGCTTCCATGGCCTTGCGGGCTTTACTTCTGGCTCGTGTCAGCATCATACGAACGCTGGCAGCGCTGACCCCAAATGCCTTCCCTATTTCTGAGTCACCCAGGTTGTTAGGGGACAGTTTTCTTTCTCAATGAAGGACGGATTTCTGTCTGTCGTTTGGAAAAATTTCTGTCCGTCTGGCGGCAGCTTTACATAGATGCGGTTCGGCTTGGAAAAGCCACTTCTGCGCCGCTCAATCAGCCCGGCGTCCTCCAGCTCGGAAAGAGCGGTTTTCACGGTCATGGAGCTTCTGTCCAGTGCGGCGGCAATCTTCTCTATGGGGAACACAAGGTAAATCCTGCCGCCCTCGTCCAGCCAGCCGTTTGACTGTGAGAGCGTCGCCCGGTCAAGCAGCAGCGCGTACAGCAGCATCGCCGTCTGGGTCAGATCTGTTTGCAGCAGGAAACGGGGATATGGCAGATACGGCGGCAGCCGGGTATCCGCTCTCATGTACTCAGTGATGGAATGTCACCTCCTTCGTGGGAATTAGAGGTATAACGAATCGTGACAGCCCTCAGTCGGGCGGTTTCCAGCATTTTGACCAGTAATGCGGACAAAGAACAACGATTGCCCGGAAGCTTTGCTTGCAGCCGTGGACACACCCACGGCAAAGGGGATTGTAGGAAATGCGGTTTCGGTGGTCGAGGAAGAACGACCATTCCAGCCGCCGCTGTTTACTCATTCTCGGCATTTTTACACTCCTATCTGTCGCCAAAGCGTTACGCTCCGGCAGATGGTCAAACTGTAAATCTCGGTATCACTTTCAGGCTTTTTCTGCCCTGTACGCTCCATTTGGGGAACGGGTTGTATTGCGGTATGGGTAAGTCTCTTCGGCGCGTTCTTTGCGCTTTTTTGGGGGGCAGTTGCTCCTTTTGGGATTTGAAAACAAATTGTATCTTTTTCGTGCGCTGTATTGTATTTCTCGTGCAGATAGCGTATAATGATAGTGCCAGTAGAAAGGGGATGATTTCATGGCTGGAACTACAACAAACATCAGCATCCGAATGGACAGTGACCTGAAAGCACAGGCTGACGCTTTGTTTTCGGAGCTTGGCATGAATCTCACAACGGCTTTCAATATTTTCGTGCGTCAATCGATCCGGGAGGGCGGGATTCCGTTTGAAATCTCCATCAATCAGCCTAACAAGGAGACGATTGCCGCCATGCTGGAAGCGGAAAGAATTGCAAAAGACCCGTCTGTAAAGGGCTATAACGACCTTGACGAGCTTTTTGCCGATCTGAAAAAGTGAGAAAGACAAAGCTGACCGTCAAGCCGACCACGGCGTTCAAGAAGGATTACAAGCTGGCAATCAAGCGCGGACTGCAAATTGAGCTTCTTGAAACCGTGATCGAAACGCTTGCAATGGGAAACACGCTGCCGCCTGAGAACAGAGATCATGACCTGACCGGCAACTGGCGTGGACACCGGGAGTGCCACATTCAGCCCGACTGGCTTCTGATCTACCGCGTTGAGGGCGATGTTCTGGTGCTGACACTTTCCAGAACCGGAACGCATAGCGATCTGTTCGGGAAATGAGCATTGTGCCGCATGGGGAAACCTGTGCGGCATTTTGCTTTTTAGAGTTCTATCTCATGCTTCCGTCTGTGTTTCGGCTGCTGCGGCTGTATCGCCATCTGATAGTTGCGCTGCATGGTCATCAGCTCATGCAGCCGCTCGCTTTTCTCGCGGTAATCGTTGTAGCACTCGTTTTTCTCTGAAATGAGAGATTGAATCTCCGCAACGACATCTTTGCGTTTCGGAAGCTGCTTCGGTACGCCCGGCTTGTCAAGCTGGTGCTTGGCAGCGTCGTTGATGATAAAATCCGCTTCATGCGCGGCATAGAATTTCTGCTTGTCCTTTTCCTTGCGGATCATGCGATACTCCTTGATAACGGGATCGGTGTTGCGGTAATTGTCCATTGCTTTCAGCATCGCCTTTTTGTCCGTCACTTTGGCAGCGGCAGCGTCATAGCGGCTGCGTGCTTCCCGTGCTTCCGCACCGGCTGCATCCACGGCGGCGCTCAGCTTGTCTGGAGATAGAAGGTCAAGGAAGTGTCCCGCTGCTTCTGGTCATCGTGGCCAGAGGTGGGGCAAGGTCAAAGGACGGCGCTTTTGTGCCGTCCTTTCACGTTTCCCCACGGACAACGGGAAACAGGTGTGATCAGTTTTTATGGGAAAAGGAGGTCATAACTATACCTCCCAATCAACGGGCAACAGATAATCTACATTTCCATTGAAACTTCAGTTAATTTGTGGGCCTCTTTGGTGTTTTCAATTGGATAGAACATAGATGTCAAAGTCCCCGGCAGATTCGCCCCCACTGTTGCTATATACACGTCTTCAACCAAGTTTGATATGAAGTATCCAAATGACAAATCATTTATTTCATAAAAGCTATAATGTGGTCTTACATTCTCTTGTTTAGGAGTATACTCGGGCCAGTATTTTATAAAGCAATTCTCACCTATACATAGATGGTTTACTTTTCCATTACTTCTAATTAGCGTAGAGCGCACTTGTCGATTTACATTTCGGTTTAATATCCCATCATACCCCTCGAACGAAAAGATGCCCGAAAAAATAGGTTTACAAACGATTTATGAGGCAACCGAAAGTTTATCTATAACTTGAGTCAACTGTGTTGCCCCTGTAATGCGAGATTTTACCTGTCTTATACCAAAACCTGTTAAAAAGCTTGAAAGGCTTTTTATAGTGCCGAAGGTGCTTCCGTTTTTTATGAGACGTCACATCGCGCTTTCGCACGCCGTGCGTGCGAAAGCCTGAGAAGAATTCTTGTTCAGGTACACGCCCCGGCCAAAAAATAATTGCAATTTATTTGCCGCCTGCGGGCGGCAAACTCTGCGAGGCTTTTAATATTTTTTTCGTTAGGCTAAGGAAAAGACGGGATTTTGTAACAGTTTCGTTAATAATTGCCCGCCCCTCTTGCGCGCGGCGCTTTAGAATGTTAAAATTCTTTAAAATGTTTTTTACAGTCGTGTAACAACTGACTTATAATGCGCAAGGAGCGATACGATTATGCCCAAATTCAGCGTAAAGAAGCCGCTGACGGTGTTCGTGGCGGTGCTGGCCATTGTGGTGCTGGGTGTGGTGGCCTATCTGAAGATGACCCCCGACCTGATGCCCAACATGGACTTCCCCTATGTGATCCTGGTGACCACCGACCCCGGGGCCAGCCCCGAAACTGTGGAGGCCGACATCACCAAGCCCCTGGAGCAGTCCATGGCCACCCTCGACCGCATCAAGAATGTCACCTCCAGCTCCATGGACAGCGTGTCCATGGTGGTGCTGGAGTTTGAGGACGGGGTGAACATGGACACCGTCAGCGTGGATATCCAGCAGAAGATCAACCAGCTGAAGGGCTCCTGGTCCGACACCGTGGGCGACCCCTATGTGCTGAAAATGAACCCCTCCATGCTGCCGGTGCAGGTGGCGGCCCTGTCCTATGACGGCAAGGACATCACCCAGCTGTCGGACTTCGTCAACGACACCCTGTCCCCCAAGCTGGAGGGCATCACCGGCGTGGCCAGCGTCACCGTCAGCGGCACGGTGGAGCGTCAGCTCCATGTGATCCTCAGCCAAAAGAAGCTGGATGCTCTGTCCCAGCGGCTGTCCGATGCCATTGCGAAGCAGCTGGACGACGCGGCAGGGCAGCTGGCCTCCGCCCGGGGCCAGGTCAACAGCGCCAAGGCTGCTATCCGCAGCGCCGAGGAATCCGCCGTCCGGGACGCCGTGACCCAGGCCCTTACCACTATCCAGGACAGTCTGAAAACCATGCGGGACAGCCGGGACCAGCTCCAGGACAACCTCCGGGAGCTGGCGGATATTCAGCGGGAGAAGGCCCGGCTGGAGGCGGAAAACGCCCCGTATCAGGCGAAGATCGAGGCCATCCGCCAGAACCCCTCCATGACGGAGGAGGAAAAGCAGGCGGCCATCGCCGAAATCGAAAGTGACCCCGAATACGTCCGCATCCAGGCGGAGCTGGCGGCGCTGGATCTGCGCATGGCGGCCCTGGGTGTCAAGTGGGACGAGGCCGTCCAGCGGGCCAAGGAGTGGCAGAAGCAGCTGGAGGAGCTGGAAAAGCAGCTGCGCGACCTGGAGACCGACGAGGGTGTGGCCAAGCTGGCGGACCAGGTATCCGCCGGGGTCCTGACCATGACCGACGCCGTGAACCAGATCATCTCCGCCAACATCCAGCTGGACAGCGCCCTGAGCCAGATCGACCAGGGACTCCAGACCCTGGAGGAATCCCGCTCCACCGCCCTGAGCCAGGCGGACCTGTCCTCCAGCCTGAGCCTACCCACCATCACCGCCCTGCTGACGGCCCAGAACTTCTCCATGCCCGCCGGATATCTGAAGGAGGACGGCGTCAACTACATGGTCTCCGTGGGCGATGCCATCGACACCCGGCAGGACCTGGAGGACCTGGTGCTCTTTGACCTGGGAATGGACGGCATCGACCCCATCCGCATGAAGGACGTGGCCGACGTGGCCATCACCGACAACTCCTCGGAGATCTACGACAAGCTCAACGGCAAGGACGGCGTCATCGTCTCCCTCAACAAGCAGTCCACCTACGCCACGGCGGAGGTGTCCGACAACATCAACAGCCGCTTCCGGGAGCTGGAGGCGGAGTACGAGGGGCTTTCCTTCGTACCCCTGATGGACCAGGGGGACTACATATACCTTATCATCAACTCCATTCTGTCGTCTCTGGGCTGGGGCGCACTGTTCGCGGTGCTGATCCTGTATCTGTTCCTGCGGGACCTGCGGCCCACGGTGATCACCCTGTGCTCCATCCCCATCAGCGTGATCTTCGCCGTGGTGCTGATGTACTTCTCCGGCGTTACCATCAACATGATCTCCCTGTCGGGCCTGGCCGTGGCGGTGGGTATGCTGGTGGATAACTCTGTGGTGGTCATTGAGAATATCTATCGACTGCGCTCCAAGGGGGCCACCGTCATCCAGGCGGCGGTATCCGGGGCCCGGCAGGTGCTGGGTGCCATCGTGGCCTCCACCCTAACCACCGTGTGCGTGTTCCTGCCCATCGTGTTCGTGGAGGGCATCACCAAGCAGCTGTTCACGGACCTGGCCCTGACCATGACCTATTCCCTGCTGGCCAGCCTCATTGTGGCCCTGACCCTGGTGCCCGCCATGGCCGCCGGTATGCTCCGCAAGGAGAAGCCCCAGAAGCCGGGACTGCTGGATAAGGTCTATCCCGCCTATCGCAAGGCGGTGTCCTGGTCCATCCACCACAAGCTGGTGGTGCTGGGGGTGTCCCTGCTGCTGCTGGTGGGCTCCGCCGGAGCCGCCCTGGCCCGGGGCTTCGCCTTTATGCCCAATATCGACATGAACACCGTGAACCTGACCATCTCCATGCCCGAGGGCTGCACCCGGGAGCAGGCGGTGGCCCTGGCGGACGAGGCCCTGCAGCGCATCGCCGCCGTGGACAACGTGGAAACCGTGGGCGCGATGATGTCCTCCGCCTCCGGCGCCGGGAGCATGGACATGACCAGTATGATGACCGCCGGCGACGGGGAATACGATGTCACCGCCTACATCACCCTGCCGGAGGGGGCCTCCGGCGCGGAGGCCGGCAAGCAGATGGAGGCCGCCTGCGCCGGTATGGACTGCACCGTCACCGCCTCTGGGGCCATGGACACCTATATGTCCTACCTCACCGGCAGCGGCATCACCCTGAACGTCTACGGCGACGACATGGAGCAGATGCAGTCCGCCGCCCGTGACCTGGCGGCAAAGCTGGCCACCGTCCCCGGCACGGAAAACGTGTCCGACGGCCTGGAGCAGGCGGCCGCCGCCCTGCACCTGTCCGTGGACCGCAACGCCGCCATGGAGAAGGGCCTCACCGTGGCCCAGGTGTACATGGCCGTGGCCTCCGCCCTGACGGACACCGACAGCTCCCTGTCCCTGACCCTGGACGGGCTGGACGTCAGCGTGTCCATCCAGTCCCCGGAGGAGAGCCGCATGACCCGGGAGAAGCTCCTGGATCTTCAGATCGACCCCTCCTCCGCCTCCGCCATGAGCAGCATGATGAGCAGCGCTTCCTCCGGCAGCTCCATGGGAAGTATGAGCGGCATGTCTAGTATGAGCGGCATGTCCAGTATGAGCGGCATGAGCAGCGCAAGCACCTCCGGCAGCACCCGGAGCGGCGAGTCCGTCCGCCTGGGGGACATCGCCCAGCTGGAGGAGACCGTCAGCCTGAACACCATCAACCGGGACCAGCAGCGGCGGTATATCACCGTGTCCGCCGACGTGGCCGACGGCTATAACGTCACCAAGGTCACCTCCGCCGCCGAAAAGGTCATCGGCCAGGCGGAGCTGCCCCAGGGCGTCACCGCCGCCTTCCAGGGGGAGAACGAGGCCATCATGGACGCCATCCGGCAGCTGCTGCTGATGCTGCTGCTGGGCATCGTGCTGGTGTATCTGGTGATGGTGGCCCAGTTCCAGTCCCTGCGCTCGCCGCTGATCGTCATGTTCACCATCCCCCTGGCCTTCACCGGCGGCTTCCTGGCCCTGCTGCTGGCGGGGGTGGAGGTCAGCGTCATCTCCCTGATCGGCTTTGTGATGCTGGTGGGCGTCATTGTCAACAACGGCATCGTCCTGGTGGACTACATCAACCAGCTGCGGCTGGAGGGCATGGGCCGCCGGGAGGCCATCATCGAGGCCGGCGTCACCCGTCTGCGGCCCATTCTCATGACCTCCCTGACCACCATTCTGGGCCTGATCGTTATGGCCTTCGGCAACAACGTGGGCACGGCGCTGATGCAGCCGGTGGCCCTGGTGTGCATCGGCGGCCTGCTGTATGCCACGCTGATGACCCTGCTGGTGGTGCCGTGTATGTACGACATTCTCAGCCGCCGGGACCTGCGGAAGGTCAACGAGGAGGAGCTGAAGCTCCTGGATATGTGAAAAATAAGCGCAAAAAAAGCAGCCTCGCGGCTGCTTTTTTTGCGCTTATTTTTTCGCTTACAGAATGATCACCGGCCCGGCAGCGGCCAGGCGGCCCTCCCGGACGGTGACGGACTCGCCGGTCAGGGCGTTTTCATAATTGCCGTCGGCCAGGGGGACGGCGGCCGTCCCCGGGCGGCCCGCCAGAGGGAACACGCCCACCGCCAGGTGTTGGCCGTCCCGGTAGTCGGCCACGGCCAGGCCCTGCTCGTCGTCGGCCTCCACATGGAAGGCGGCGTCTGTGGGCAGGCGCTTTTTGATGTCGTACAGCTTCCGCAGCAGGGGGGACAGGTCCTCCCCGGTCCAGTCGATGGGCTCCCGCTCAAACAGGGAGGGCGTATGGACGGCAGAGACCTCCTGCCCGGCATAGAGCAGGGTAGTCCCCTTCTGGAAATAGCTCAGGGCCGTCCAGGCCAGCAGGCTGTCCCGGTTGGGGAAGCGGTCCGCCGCCCGGCGCTGGTCGTGATTTTCCAGGCAGCTGAGCTTGTTGTACCAGGTGGGAAAGCTCAGCTCCTGATAGCTCAGGGCGGCAAAATACCGGCTCAGGGACATGGCCCCGCCGGTGGCCCCCTCATACAGGGGCCAGATGTCGTAGGGGTACAGAATGTCGAACACGTCAAACAGCTCGTTGTCCGTGGCGGCGTAAAAGCCCTGGCGGCGGAAGGCCAGGATGTGGTCCAGGTGGACGCTCTCCCCCAGCCAGATGGCCCCGGGGCGCACCCGTTCCACCGCCTGCCGGGCCTTGCGCCAGAACGCCACCGGCACGGTGCTGGCCACGTCGCAGCGGAAGCCGTCCACATACTGGGCCCAATAGCACAGGGACTCGATCTGATAATCCCACAGGCCGGGAACGGCGTAGTCCAGATCCACCACATCGGTCCAGTCCCCCACCTTGTTGCCCCGGCTGCCGTCGGGCTTGCGATAGTAATACTCCGGGTGCAGGGCCACCAGGGTGGCGTCCGGGGAGGTGTGGTTATACACCACGTCGATGATGCACTTCATGCCATTATCGTGAATGGCGTCCACCAGGTGGAGGAAGTCCTCCAGGGTGCCGTACTCCGGGTTCACCGTGCGATAGTCCCGGTTGGCATAGGGGCAGCCCATGCTGCCCTTGCGGTTGGCTTCCCCGATGGGGTGGATGGGCATCAGCCACAGGATGTCCGTGCCCAGGGCCCGGATCCGGGGCAGATCCGGCTCCACGGCCCGGAAGGTGCCCTGGGGCGTGTGGCTGCGGACGTACAGCTCATAGATCACGCTGCGGCGCAGGGCGGGATTGGTTTCAAGGGACATGGCAAATACCTCCCAGAGAATTATTTGAGACTGTCGAAAAACTCGGAAATCTTCCGCCATCGGAAAGGAAGATAGTTACGAAAGAAACCCATCAGGGGTGTCTTTCGTTTGCAATCACAGGTTTTTCAGAACTTTTTAAGTTCTGAAAAACCGCACTCAGCTTGTCAAAAAGGCTTTTTTGACAAGCTGAGAATTATTTCAGGGTGCTGCTGTTGTTCAGCACGCCGGTGCTGTACAGAAACAGCACGTCCTGATCGGTGAAGGTCAGATAACGGCCCAGCTGGGTGGGGGACAGATAGCGGATATCCACCAGAGTGACCCTGCTGTAGCCCTCCAGCAGCAGCGGGGCCAGGCTGGAGGCGAAGGAATCCCGGAAGATCACCAGCTCCCGGTCCGTCCGGGCGTTGGGACTCTCCACCGTCAGCAGGGACACGGACCCGGACAGGAACAGCTCATACGGGTCGCTGCCCCGGGCCTTTTCCAGGTCGTACACCGGGCCTTCCCCGCCGGTCTCGAAGTTGGTGACCCGGCAGGCGGCGATGGTGTCGTTGGTGAGATAGCGCAGGGTCTCCCCGGCCAGGGGCAGGGCCGCGTACCCGGAATACACCCCATAGAAGGGGCGGTCCAGAGTCACCTCCGTGTAGTCTGCGGCGGCGTCCGCCCCCATGGCGGCGGCCAGATACCGGGCCACGGCAGGAAGCCGCTCCTGCCGCCAGTGGGCGTCGGTGCGGTAATAGTCCTCCAGGGTCAGCCGGTCAAACAGGTCGATATACGTCATCTCCGGCGTATTCTCCCGCAGGCGGGCCACCAGAGCGTCATAGTCCATGGCCGGGCGGCCGGAGGCCGGGGCCAGGAAATACCCCTTGTCCGGGATCACGGAGAGATAGACGTTGGCCTCCGTCCCGGCCAGATAGGTGTCGTACACATACCGGAAGCGCTGGGCGGCCCGGTCCACGGAACCGGTGTTCAGGGGGAAGTCCAGCTTGGCGGCATAGCCCCCGGAGAGATACACCCCGTCCACGTCCCGCTGGCCCAGCAGGTCATAGGACACCAGGGAGCGCAGGGTACGGAACTGCTCCCGCAGGGGGAACTGGTCGGCGGCGGCGTCCTCCAGCTTGCCGGCATACTGGCCGGACAGGAAGCCGAAGACGGTAAGCTCCGGCCACTGGGCCAGGGGGCGGCGCTCCGCCTGGGACACATCCCCCGGGGTCCGCAGCAGGCCCCACAGGCCGAAGCCCGCCAGAAAGCCCGCCAGCAGGCACACGGTGATGATTTGCTTGGTCTTCATGTGCACCTCCTCAGAACCGGAAATACAGGAAGGGATTGGCGGAGCCGCTGACCAGAAACGCCGTGCACACCGCCAGCAGGGCCAGCAGCGCCGCAGGCTCCAGCGCGTCCAGCACCCGCCCGGCCCGTCCGGCGGCGATCCGGCGGCACAGGGCGGCGGGCAGCGGCGTGGACCCCACGGCAGCTGCCAGCAGCACCGGAGCGTAGCTGTGCAGGTAGTACAGGGCGCCGCTGTCCCACAGGGGCAGGCCCCCCAGGCCCAGCAGGCCCCCGGCGGTCCCCAGGGCGGCGGGGACAGACGCGGCGTCAAACAGCACGAAGCTGAAAAGCGCTGCCAGCAGCACATACACATGGCCCAGCACCGGGACACGCTTCAGCCACCGGCCCAGAAACAGCTTTTCCAGCAGCAGGAACGCGGCAAAATACAGGCCCCAGGCCACGAAGTTCCAGGCGGCCCCGTGCCACAGGCCCGTCAGGCCCCACACGATCACCAGGTTCCGCACCCAGCGGGCCTTACCCACCCGGTTGCCGCCCAGGGGGATATACACATAGTCCCGGAACCAGGAGCCCAGGGAGATGTGCCAGCGCCGCCAGAATTCCGTGAGACTGCCGGACACAAAGGGATAGCGGAAGTTCTCGGCAAAGCGGAAGCCCATGATGCGGCCCAGGCCGATGGCCATGTCGCTGTAGCCGGAGAAGTCGAAGTACACATGGAGCATATACGCCGCGGCGTACAGCCAGGTCAGCAGCACCGTTTTCTGCCCGCTCTGCTGATACACCGTCACCAGCTCATACAGGACGTTGGCAAGCAGTACCTTTTTCCCCAGGCCCAGCACAAAGCGGCGGGCCCCCAGAGCCGCGTCCTGCACCGTGTGGGTGCGGCTTCGCAGCTGGGGGGCCACGTCGGCGTAGCGGACGATGGGACCCGCCACCAGCTGGGGGTACATGGCGATATACGCCGCCAGGTCAATGAGGTTCCGCTGGGCCGGGGCGTCCCCCCGGTACACGTCGATGACATAGCTGAGGATCTGGAAGGTATAGAAGCTGATGCCGATGGGCAGGGCCATCCGCAGCAGAGGCACCGACAGCCCGGTGACGGCGTTGAAGCCGGAGATCAGGAAGTCGGCATACTTGCAGTAGGCCAGCATCCCCAGGCTCAGCACGACGGACAGGGTCAGCAGCAGCCGCCTGCGGGTGGGATACCGCTCCATGAGCCGGGCGGCGGCATAGCCCTGTAAAATGGCGGCGGCCATGAACAGCACAAATCGGGGCTCGCCCCAGGCGTAGAACACCAGGCTGCACAGCAGCAGCGCGGCGTTTTTCAGCCGCCTTGGGACTAAGAAATACAGTCCCAGGGCGCAGGGAAGAAAATAGAAGAGAAACGGCAGACTGGAAAACAGCATGGCTGCGGCGGATTACTGGAGGGGCTCGTCGCAGGCGGTCTGAACGCCGGTGTAGGTGGCGGTCATAGTGTTGACAAAGTCGTCCACCAGGTCGTCGGCGCCGAACAGCGCCACTACATACTCGCCGTAGGTGAGGACCACCAGCTTGTCAGGGAAGCCGCACATCCACTGGGTGTTCTGGACATTCTGGCGCAGAGCGTCGGCCACAGCGGAGACGTCGCCGCTGTTTTTCACATGGAACGCGCCGCAGGTAAAGCTGTTGGCGTTCATCATGTGGGTCAGCGACGCGGCGTCGTCAATGAGATCGGATTTGTCGGCGGGGAAGTGCAGCATATAGTCCAGATTGTCGGCATCGTCCACCGGGAAAGCGCCGGGGGCGTTGTCTACGGGGTTATCCAGGCTGCCGCCCACCACGGAGAACTTCTCGCTTTCGGGATAGGCGTTCCACACGGCGGTCAGCAGGTCCACGGCGCTGACGGGGAAGCCGCCGTTGACGTCGCCGCCCTTCTGGGAGGAGCAGGCCGCCAGGGACAGGACCATCACCAGGGCCAGCAGCATAGTGAGAAACTTTTTCATGGGTAAATACTCCTTTGTTATCGTTTTCAAAAGCCATCCGTGCATTTTTGAAGGGCTATTGGCAATGCATCATATCATATTCGCGGCGAAAAGGCAAGCCAGGACGCAAAGATTTTATCAAAAAGGTGTCCCCCACCCCTGTGCTCCCCATACTTTACAAATCTTTTACTTGACGCAGGGGGCCGGGCCTGGTATAATACTTTCAATTGATACCACCGTGAGGGAGTAATTCCACCCCGGCTTCGGGGTTAGGCAGCTTCGTCAGAACGGCGCGCCCGCGCCCGGACTGCTTTGAAAGAATGAGACTCATGCATAGGCTTTGGCCTGTGCATGAGTCTTTTTATTTCCCCAGGTGGGCAGAATCATTAAGAGGAGTGATCGTATGCACAAGGAATATGCCCAGACCGCCGATCAGGTCCTGTCGGACCTGCAAAGCGGCCCGGAGGGCCTGTCCGCCGCCCAGGCGGAGGGCCGTCTGGCGGAATACGGCCCCAACCGCCTGCGGGAGGCCCCCAAGGCCACCCTGCTCCAGCGGTTTCTGCAGCAGCTGCGGGACCCCATGCTGCTGATCCTCATGGCCGCCGCCGCCGTGTCCGCCGTCACCAACTACCTGTCCCACGAGCCCTTTACCGAGGTGCTGATCATCCTGGCGGTGGTGCTGCTGAACGCCGTCCTGGGCGTGGTCCAGGAGAGCAAGGCCGAGGCCGCCATCGAGGCCCTGCAATCCATGACCGCCGCCACCAGCAAGGTCCTGCGGGACGGCTCCGTCACGGAGCTGGAGAGCAGCCGCCTGGTACCCGGCGATATCGTCCTGCTGGAGGCCGGGGACGCCGTCCCCGCCGACGGACGGCTGCTGGCCTGTGCCTCCCTGCAAATTGAGGAGGCCGCCCTCACCGGCGAAAGCGTCCCCTCCGCCAAGTCCCCGGAGGCCCTTACCGGCGAGGTGACCCTGGGCGACCGCCGCAACATGGCCTATATGGGCTCCACCGTGGCCTACGGCCGGGGCCGCATGGTGGTCACCGCCACCGGCATGGACACGGAGATGGGCAAGATCGCCGGCGTCCTGGCCCGGACGGAGCAGGAGGAGACGCCGCTGCAAAAGAAGCTGACCCAGCTGGGCAAGACGCTGTCCTGGCTGGTGCTGGGCATCTGCGTGTTCATTTTCGTGTTTGACCTGCTGGTGGCCGGGGACTTCTCCCTGTCCGGCATCCTGAAGACCTTCATGGTGGCGGTGTCCCTGGCGGTGGCCGCCATTCCCGAGGGCCTGGCCACGGTGGTAACGGTGGTGCTGAGCATCGGCGTCACCCGCATGAGCCGGCGCAATGCCGTGATCCGCCGCCTGACGGCGGTGGAGACGCTGGGCTGCACCCAGGTGATCTGTTCCGACAAGACCGGTACCCTGACCCAGAACAAAATGACCGTGGTGGACCACACCGGCGACGCCGGGCAGCTGGCTGCCGCCATGGCTCTGTGCAGCGACGCGGTGCAGAACCCCGACGGCACGGTCCGGGGCGAGCCCACCGAGGCCGCCCTGGTATCCTTCGCCGCCCAATGCGGCCTGCCCAAGCCCCGCCTGGAGCAGGATAGCCCCCGCATTGCCGAGGCCCCCTTCGACTCCGGCCGCAAGATGATGTCCACCCTGCACAGCACCCCCGACGGGGTGGTGCAGTATACCAAGGGCGCGCCGGATCAGGTGCTGGCCCGCTGCACCCACTATTGGGAGGGCGGACAGGCCCTGCCTATGACGGAGGAGCGCCGCCAGGCCATCCTGGCCGACAACCACCGCATGGCGGCCCAGGCCCTGCGGGTGCTGGCAGCCGCCAGCCGTCCCTGGCCCGGCGGCCTGCCGGAGGACGTCTCTCCCCGGAGCCTGGAGCAGGACCTGTGCTTCATCGGCCTGGCGGGCATGATGGACCCGGTGCGGCCCGAGGTAAAGGACGCCATCGCCCAGTGCCGCCGGGCAGGCATCCGCCCGGTGATGATCACCGGCGACCACAAGGACACTGCCGTGGCCATCGCCCGCCAGCTGGGCATTCTTACGGACCCCTCCCAGGCCCTTACCGGCGCGGACCTGGACGCCCTCAGCGATGAGGAGCTGACCCAGACCGTGGACCGCTACAGCGTCTATGCCCGGGTCCAGCCGGAGCACAAGGTCCGCATCGTCACCGCCTGGCGCCGCCGGGGCGCTGTTACCGCCATGACCGGCGACGGCGTCAACGACGCCCCGTCCATCAAATCCGCCGATATCGGCGTGGGCATGGGCATCACCGGCACCGACGTCACCAAGAACGTGGCGGACATGGTCCTCTCCGACGACAACTTTGCCACCATCGTGGGAGCCGTGGCCGAGGGCCGCCGCATTTACGACAACATCCGCAAGGCCATCGCCTTCCTGCTGGCCAGCAACATGAGCGAGGTGCTGGGGGTGTTCACCGCCGCCCTGCTGGGCTTCACCCTGCTGAATCCAGTGCATCTGCTGTTCATCAACCTGATCACCGACTGCTTCCCGGCCCTGGCCCTGGGCCTGGAGCGCCCGGAGCCGGACATTATGGACCGCCCGCCCCGCTCTGCCAAGGACGGCGTGTTTTCCGGCGGTCTGGGCTTCGACATCGCCTATCAGGGAGTGCTCATCACCGTTATCACCCTGATCTCCTATCTCATCGGCCACTGTATGGAGGTGGGCTATTTTGAAATGCCCCGGGGAGTCTCCCCGGACGGCATGACCATGGCCTTTTTGACCATGAGCATGTGCGAGATTTTCCACAGCTTCAACATGCGGTCCCAGCGCCGCAGCGTGTTCACCCTCCGGGGCCACAACCGGGTCCTCTGGGCCGCTATGCTGGGCTCCCTGGTCCTGACCACCGTGGTGCTGGAGGTGCCGCCTATTGCTGCCGCCTTCGGCTTTACTCCCGTGGGCTGGGCGGAATACGGCATTGCCCTGGCCCTGGCCGTGCTGGTGATTCCCGTGGTGGAGCTGGTGAAGTTCATCCAGCGCCGCCGCGCCCGATAAACAGACAGAACAGGCCCCGGCGCACCGCGCCGGGGCCTGTTTGCCTGTTTCATTTATTTCTGCCGTTCCAGGCAGGTCTGATAGGTGTCCCACAGGTCGTCGTTCATCTCGAACACCGTGCGCCCCAGGCGCACGCCCTTGGCCGTCCGGCTGTGCAGGCACACGGCGCACAGCTCGTCCTCCTGGCTGCACCGGCCATAGGCCAGCAGCGTCCTGGGGTCCTTCCGGGCCCACTGGCCTAGTGTCACCGTCTCGCCGCAATAGGGGCATGCCGTCTCCGTCAGCGCCGGGTCCGCCTGGGCCTCCGCCAGAGACGCGTATTCACGCCCCTGCACCAGCCCGGCCTTCCGGTCCTGGGGATAGCCCACATAGCGCAGGCGGTACTCATCCATGCACCCGTCCAGGTCCATCTTTCCGCAGATCTGCACGGTGTTCCGTGCATCGTTCAGGGCATCGTGGGCCCGGTCCGGCGTCAGGTGCAGCAGCTCCATAGCCCGCTCCAGGGAGCATTGCCGGTCGTCCCGCATGATCTCGTGACCGAAGATCCGCTGCAAATCGTAGCAGCACGGCATCTCCGCATCCATTCCGTGCATCAGCAGGTTGTCCATCAGCACCGGAATGTCGTCCGGCCCCCAGGTACACAGGCAGCAATCCTCGCCGCACCACTGGGTAAAATCTGCATAGGCCCGGGGAAATTCCGGAGCGTTTTCCAGGTCCTGGGCGCGTATCTTTGTCAGACGCACCACATCCCCGTTCATGTGCGGGTAAAACCGGGGATGGATAAAGGTCTTGAAGCTGCCGGTTTCCCGGAACTGCTCATCCAGCCGCAGGGCCCCGATCTCGATGATCTCCGAGTCGAAGAAAAACGGCTCCCGGATGGTGCTGTCCCGGTCCAGAGGCTGGTTCCACTCCAGGTCCAGGACGATATACGAAAATTCAGCCATTTCTGGCAGCTTCAATGGCCTTGCCCTTGCGCTCAGCTTCCTGGTACTGCTCATCAGCCTGGTGGATGGCATCTGCCACCAACTGGTCCGCCACGGACTTCAGGTCCATCTCCAGCACCCGGTCGATGACCTGCTGCTGCTTCTCCTCCGGCACGCCGTAGATGGTCATGCTGCAGGACAGGAACCGGCGCAGCTTCTGCTCCATGGTGAAATTCCGGTCGCACTTCCGGGCCATAAAGCTGCGCACCATGCCGGAGGTAGCCAGCTCCAGCTCATAAAAATCCTGCCGGGTATACTGGGGATGCATCGCGCCGAACAGCTCCACCAGCTTATCCGTTGCCATCTGATGGATGTAGTTGGCCGTGGCTGCATAGGAATAGGAGGAGACATACAGCTCCCGCAGGGCCTCGGACTTCTCGGCGATATACATCTGGATCGACGGCTCCACGGCGTAAAACATTTCAGGCTCATAGCCCTCGCCCAGCAGCCGAGCGGTAATGGCAAACTGCTTTTCATACATCCACTTGGTCAGCTTCAGCAGCAGTGCCTCCTTGTTGGCAAATACCGCAAAAAATGCAGATGACGACATACCGGCTGCCTGCGCTATGGCTACGGTAGTCGTCTGCTCATACCCGTTTTCCAAAAACAGTTTGATGGCCGCATAGATCATCCGGCTTTCCCGCTCGGCGATCTTGGGCTGTGCTCCTCTCGGCATAGTGTCCTCCTTCATGTCGGTTGGTGTTTGTTTCCGTCCTGCTATTGTATATTATTTATGCGCATATACTGTATTGAGGTTAGGGCTGCTCCCTACTCAGTTAGTATTTTAACACACTTCTTTCTGTTTTTCAATGGACGACATAGAATTTTTATAAATTCTTTTTTTATAACATATTGTGCGATTTTATCTTGACACAGCCATATATTGTGGCATGTATGCCATCTGCCTGTCCTTCGCACATGCACAGCCCGTTCAATTATGTCTGCTTATCGAAAAATAGAGCAGCACCCACCGATTCCAATGGATGGAATCGGTGGGTGTATATACATGTGACTATGCAGCCATTTTCCAGTTATTTACTTGATGATCTCGCCGGCGGCCTCCTTGGCCCGGATCTCCTTCATGGCGTCCTTGTGGCTCAGGTTCACGCGGCCCTTCTCGTCGATCTCGGTGACCTTGACCCACATCATGTCGCCCACCTTGCAGGCATCCTCCACCTTCTCGATGCGCTTGTCGGCCAGCTTGGAGATGTGAACCAGGCCGTCCTTGCCGGGAGCCAGCTCCACGAAGGCGCCGAAGGTCATCAGGCGCACCACGCGGCCGTAGTACAGCTGGCCCACCTCGGGCACGAACACGATGTCGTCAATGCACTTCTTGGCGATGGCGCAGCTCTCGGCGTCGGGGGAGGCAATGTGGATGGTGCCGTCGTCGTCGATGTCGATCTTGGCGCCGGACTCGGCCACGATCTTCTGGATGACGCTGCCGCCCTTGCCGATGACCTCGCGGATCTTGTCGGGGTCAATGTGCATGGTGATCATCTTGGGGGCGTACTTGCTGACCTCGGGCCGGGGCTCGGCGATACAGGGCAGCATGATCTGGTCCAGGATCTGGCACCGGGCGTCATAGGTGATGTCCAGGGCGTTCTTGATGATCTCCATGGTCAGGCCGTCGTTCTTCAGGTCCATCTGAATGGCGGTGATGCCCTTCTTGGTACCGGCCACCTTGAAGTCCATCTCGCCGTGGAAGTCCTCCACGCCCTGGATGTCGATGAAGGTGGTGAAGGAGCCGTCGTCGTCCTGGATCAGGCCGCAGGAGATACCGGCCACCGGGGCGGAAATGGGGACACCGGCGTCCATCAGGGCCAGGGTGCTGCCGCAGATGGAGCCCTGGGAGGTGGAGCCGTTGGAGGACACCACCTCAGACACCACGCGGATGGCATAGGGGAACTCCTCCACCGGGGGGATCACCGGCAGCAGGGCCCGCTCGGCCAGAGCGCCGTGGCCGATCTCCCGGCGGCCGGGGCTGCGGGCGGGCTTGGCCTCGCCCACGGAGTAGCCGGGGAAGTTATAGTGGTGCATATACCGCTTCTCGGTCTCCTCCCAGATGGTGTCCAGCTTCTGGTTGGCGGACAGGGTATCCAGGGTGGCCACGCTCAGCACCTGGGTCTGTCCCCGGGTAAACAGGCCGGAGCCGTGGACCCGGGGCAGCACGCCCACCTCGGCGGACAGGGGCCGGATCTCGTTCTTCTGGCGGCCGTCCACCCGGTGGCCCTCCAGCAGCCAGGCCTTGACGATCTTCTTCTGGAACTTATAGGTGATCTCGTCCAGATACTTGTCCATCTCGGGATAGTCCTCCAGGAACAGCTCATGCCACTTTTCGATGAGCTGGTTCCAGCGGGCCTCGCGAACGTTCTTGTCGTCGGTGTCCATGGCGGCCTTGGCCTGGTCCATGGTGGCATCCACGATCTTCTGGAACAGCTCCTCGTCGAAGTCCGCGTGGGGATAGTCGAACTTGGGCTTGCCGATCTCGGCCACCATCTGGCCGATCAGAGTGATCTGCTTCTGGTTCTCCTCATGGGCCATGCGGATGGCCTCGAACATCACGTCGTTGGGCACCTGGTTGGCGCCGGCCTCGATCATGACCACCTTCTTGCCGGTGGACACAACGGTCACGTCCAGATCGCTGACCTTGCGCTGCTCGCTGGTGGGATTGAACACCAGCTTGCCGTCCACCAGGCCCACCTTCAGAGCGCCCACGGGGCCGTTCCAGGGGATGTCGGAAATGGCCAGGGCGGCGGAGGTGCCGATCAGGCCGCAGATCTCCGGGGAGCAGTCGTGGTCCACGCTCATGACGGTGCACATCACGGACACGTCGTTGCGGAAGTCGTGGGGGAACAGGGGGCGGATGGGCCGGTCGATGACGCGGCTGGTGAGGATGCCCTTCTCGCCGGGGCGGCCCTCCCGGCGGTTGAAGCTGCCGGGAATGCGGCCCACGGCGTACAGCTTCTCCTCAAAGTCCACGCTCAGAGGGAAGAAGTCGATGCCGTCCCGGGGACGGGGCGCGGCGGTGACGCAGCACAGCACGCTGGTCTCGCCGTAGGTGACCATAACGGCGGCGTTGGCCAGCTCGGCCAGCTTGCCCACCTCCAGGGTCAGGGGGCGGCCCGCCAGGTCCATGGTGTACTTGTGGTAATGGGGGAACTGCCGGTGGGTAATGATGGTAGACATGGTTTGGCTCCTTTTCATTTGGATTTTTCCGCATGGGAGCCGGGGCCGTTTAGCACTTGAAAAAATGCCGGAAAATCCGGAAATTCCGGCGTTTTTTCAACTGCTAAAGGCTTTGATCGGCTCCGCACACGGGCAGGGATGGTGTGAAAGAAGGGTGGTGCGCACGGGGCACACCACCCTGTTTTCAGCTTACTTACGCAGACCCAGCTTGGCAATCAGGGCACGATAGCGCTCGATGTCCTTCTTGGCCAGATAGTCCAGCAGGCGGCGGCGCTTACCGATCATCATCTGCATGCCGCGGCGGCTGTGAAAGTCATGGGGATGAACCTTCAGGTGCGCGGTGAGCTGGTTGATGCGCTCGGTGAGGATAGCGACCTGGACCTCGGGGGAACCGGTGTCGGTCTCGTGGGTGCGGTTGGCCTCGATGATGGAGGTCTTCTGATCTTTCAGCATCATAGTTGTGTTTCCACCTTTCTTTTATTGCGCCCGCATCCTGAGTGCCGGGACAGGCAGAGCATCCACGGGACTAAGGCAAGGGGCATGGCACGCACACAGCGTACTCTGATACGATAGCACAAAATGCGCCGGTTGTAAAGAATAAATTTTGGATTTCCGCCGGTTTTGGCCAAAATTGTCCCGGTTTCCGGCGGGACATCCCGCAAAAGCCGGGTTTTGTCCCGATTTTTCCCCGGGACAGGCCGGGACGCGGACCCCCGTCCCGGCGCTTTTTCCCTGGGATGCCGATTTTTAACAAAACGTTCACGTCCCCGGCATTGCAAACCACGGCCTTTTACGCTATCATGTAAAGTAGTAAATCAGGCCCAGCCGGGCCAACAAAGGAGAAAACAATATGAAGGGTAAGAGCGGCTACCTGAAATGGGGTCTGACGATCTTTCTCACCGTCTGCGCCATTCTGGTGTTTTACGACACGTTCTATATGAGCGGCGCACTGCAGCGGCTGCTGTCCAAGCTGGCGTCCATTCTGTCGCCGGTGCTGGTGGGCCTGGTGATGGCCTATCTGCTGGCCCCCATCGTCAACTGGTTTGAAAAGCTCATTCTTTCGGGCCTGCACCGGATCAAGGGGCTGGAAGGGAAGACCATCCCCCATGCCGCCGGGTGGCTGCGGGCCGTCAGCATTCTGCTGACCTGGGCCATTGTGCTGCTGCTGCTGTATCTGATGTTCAGCGTGGTGATCCCCCAGCTCATCGACAGCGTGGTGATGCTCATCAACAACGCCGAGACGTATTACAACAAGATTTACGGCTGGATCACGAACCTGCTGGATAAGAACCCCAAGTTGGAGGACTGGGTCAACGAGAATCTGGAGACCTATTACCAGAATCTGCTGGACCTGCTGACCAACAAGGTGCTGCCCGGCGCCCAGCAGATGCTCACCACCATCACCGGCGGCGTGATCTCCGGCATCTGGGGGCTGGTGAGCTTCGCCATGGACTTCCTGGTGGGCATCATCGTGTCGGTGTATATGCTGGCCATGAAGGAGCAGAGCCTGGCCCGCTGCTGCAAGCTGCTGTACGGCGTGTGCAAGGAGGCCCACGCCCGCTGGATCGCCCGGGCCGTTCGCCGGGCCGACGGCATCTTCAGCGGCTTCGTCCGCGGAAAGCTGCTGGACTCTCTCATCATCGGCATTCTGTGCCTCATCGGCTGCACCATTCTGGGCATGCCCTATGCCCCGCTAGTGAGCCTGATCGTGGGCGTTACCAACGTGATCCCCTTCTTCGGCCCCTTCATGGGCGCGGTGCCCAGCGCCTTCCTGATTTTGCTGGTCAGCCCCAAGAAGTGCCTGATTTTCGTGATCTTCGTCATCGTTTTGCAGCAGTTCGACGGCAACATCCTGGGCCCCAAGATCCTGGGCGATGCCACGGGCATCTCCAGCTTCTGGGTGGTGGTGGCCATTCTGGTGGGCGGCGGCTTCGGCGGCGTGCTGGGTATGTTCCTGGGTGTGCCGGTGTTTGCCTGTTTGCAGGTGCTGGTAAAGTATCTGGTGGACCGGCGTCTGCGCCGCCGGAATATGCCCACCGAGGCATATTGCTATGTGAACCGAGACCGGGAGTCCCAGCCACCGGAGCAGCAGTCATAAATGCATCAAAACCTCCGGCTTAGCCGGAGGTTTTGATGATTCTGTCCAAAAAGCCTCGCAGAGTTTGCCGCCCGCAGGCGGCAAATCAAGTGAGATCATTTTCGCCCGGGGCGTGTACCTGGGCGAAAATACTTCTCAGTCTGCAAGTGTGGAATTTGTTCGCTTTCAGCGAACAAATTATGCGCGCAGCAGACTGCAAGCCTTTTATCCCCAAAGGGCTTGCCCTTTGGGGATAAAAAGAAAAGCACGGCCGAAGCCGTGCTTTTCCGGTTAAATCGGTTGTTTACTTGCCCATGGGGGCGCCGCAGTGGGGGCAGAAGTTGCTGTCGGACACGGTGCCGCAGACGGAGCAACTCTTGGCGTCGCCGGACTCCTCCTGGGGCTCCTCGTCCTGGGTTTCCCCCTTGCGCTTGGCGGCCTCCAGCTGGGCGATCTTCTCCTTGGAGGCGTTGACGGCGGCCACGACGTCCTTCACGGCGTCGGGCAGCTCACCCTGAAACTCGGAGACGAACCACTCGCCGATGGCCCGGTAGTTCTTCTCGATCTCCCGCTGCTCGGAGAGAATTTCCATGTTCATCTTGGCGGCGTCGGTGGCAGCCTTGGCCTTCTCGGTGGCGGTCTCCGCCAGATCCTTGGCCTTTTCGGCAGCCGCACCGGCCACCAGCTGGGCCTTCTTGGTCAGTTCATCAAAAAATGCCATAGCAATGATCTCCTTTCAGATTCTGAATAATCATGATAAGTATATACCAATGCAAGGAATTTGTCAATGCTCAATCCAGTCGGATGCACGGGACACGGCGCGCTTCCACAGGCGATAGTCCCGGTCGCAGTCCGCCTGGGGCCGCAGGGGTTCAAACACCCGCTGGCTCCGGCGCAGACGGGTCAGCTCCTCCAGATCGCTCCACACGCCGCAGCTGAGGCCAGCCAGGGCCGCCGCGCCAAAGGCGGTGGTCTCCACCATCCGGGGCCGGTCCACGGGGATGCGCAGCAGATCCGCCTGCAGCTGCATGAGAATGTCCGACACGCTGGCCCCGCCGTCCACCCGCAGGGCGGTAATGTCGCACCCGGCGTCCTGCCGCATGGCCAGCATCAGGTCCGTCACCTGATAGGCGATGCACTCCAGCACCGCCCGAGCGATGTGGGCCCGGCCCGTGCCCCGGGTGACGCCCAGAATGGCCCCCCGGGCGTACATATCCCAATACGGCGCCCCCAGGCCGGTGAAGGCCGGCACCACCACCACGCCGCCGGAGTCCTCCACGGACTCCGCCAGACGGTCACACTCCGGGGCGGAGTCGATCAGGTGCAGCTCGTCCCGCAGCCACTGGATGGTGCTGCCGCCGTTGAAAACGCTGCCCTCCAGGGCGTAGGCCGTGCGGCCCTCCACCTGCCAGGCAACGGACGTCACCAGCCCCGCCCGGCTGCGGACGGGCTTTTCCCCACGTTCATCAGGGTGAAGCAGCCGGTGCCGTATGTATTCTTGGCCTCGCCCGGGCGGAAGCAGGTCTGGCCGAACAGGGCGGCCTGCTGGTCCCCTGCCGCGCCGCACACCGGCACCCCCGCCAGCTTTTCCAAACCGGGAATTCCCTTTTTCACCAGGCCGTATACCTGACTATTGGCCACGGGCAGGGGCAGAATAGACATGGGGACGCCCAACAGCTCGCACAGCTCCGCATCCCAGCACAGCCGGTGGATATCGAACAGCATGGTCCGGGAGGCGTTGGAGTAGTCCGTGACGTGGGCCCCGGTCAGCTGCCAGATGAGCCACGTTTCCACCGTGCCGAACAGCAGCTCTCCCCGGTCCGCCTTTTCCCGGGCGCCGGGGACGTTGTCCAGCACCCAGCGGATCTTGGTGGCGGAGAAGTAGGCGTCGATCAGCAGGCCGGTGGCGGACTGGATGCGCTCCTCCAGCCCCCGGCGCTTCAGTTCCTCGCAGAACTCCGCCGTCCGGCGGCACTGCCAGACGATGGCGTTATATACCGGCCGGCCGGTGGTCTTGTCCCAGAGAATGGTGGTCTCCCGCTGGTTGGTGACGCCGATGCCGGCCACCTCCCCCTCCAGCCCGGCTGCGGCCTGGGCCGCCGCACGGCGCTCCGTCTCCCAGATCTCCATGGGGTCATGCTCCACCCAGCCGGGCTGGGGATAGAGCTGGCGGAAGGGAAACTGGGCCTTGGACACAATGTCGCCCCGGCGGTCAAACACGATGGCCCGGGAGCTGGTGGTCCCCTGGTCCAGCGCCAGAATATAGGTTCCCATAGAAGTCTCCTCTTTCTTTTTGTTTCAGAGTATGCTAATATAGGGTATTATAACACAGAAAGGACAGGATTACCATGACGGATTTCCAGGAATTTACCTTTCTTTCCAGCGACGGCCACACCCAACTTCACGGGGCACAGTGGACTCCGGCGGACCGGGAGCCCATTGCCGTTTTACAGATCGCCCACGGCGTGGCGGAGCACATCCTGCGGTATGACGATTTTGCCCGGTATCTCAACGACCGGGGCATCCTGGTGGCGGGACACGACCACCTGGGCCACGGCAAGTCCCTGCCGGAGGGCGGCACGCCGGTGTATTTCGGCGACGGCAGCACCTGGGAGACGGTGGTGGACGACATCCACCTGCTCCATGACCGGCTGCGGGAGCAGTATCCGGATCTGCCCATCCTGCTGATGGGCCACAGCATGGGGTCGTTCCTGTCCCGGTCGTACCTGATCCGCTATCCCGGCACGGTGGACGCCGCCATCATCATGGGCACCGGCTGGCAGCCGGAGATGACCATCCGGGGCGGCCTGCTGCTGGCGGGAATTCTGTCCGGGCTCAAGGGGCCGGACGCCGTCAGCAAGCTGGTGACCAATATGGCCTTCGGGGCCTATAACAAGGCCTTCGGCGACAAGCCCCGGACCCCCAACGACTGGCTGTCCGCCGACACGGACAACGTGGACCGGTATATGGCGGACCCCCTGTGCGGCGCGGACGCCACGGTGGGCCTGTTCCGCCAGATGCTGCGGGGCCTGCGGTTCAATCAGACCCCCGGGAACATCGACCGGATGGACAAAAACGCCCCCATCCTGCTGATCGCCGGGCAGGACGACCCGGTGGGCGATATGGGGGCCGGTGTCCGGCGGACCCACGACGCCTTCAAGCGGGCGGGGATCAGGGACGTGACCCTGAAGCTGTATCCCGGCCTGCGGCATGAAATTCTCAACGAGGCCGCCATGCGGGACACGGTGTACGGCGACATCGGGGCCTGGCTGAACCGGGTGCTGGGCTAACGCAGAGACGCCAGCAGGTTGGGCAGGCCCAGCAGGTCCACGTTGTGGGTCCGGCGCAGCAGGCGGACGGTGAAGAAGCTGTCCGCCGTCAGCACCAGCAGCAGGGCCAGCCCCGCCCCGGCGGGGGCGTGCAGGGCGATGGGGTGCAGCAGGGGCTGCACCTGCCGGAGGGCGAAGGCCGTCAACGGACCCCATACCACCGCAAAGGGCACGCAGACCCGGCGGTTCAGGTCCATGTGGGTGCCGGAATAGTCCCAGAACATGACCCCCAGCAGCTTGTCATAGAGAAAGTGCACGGCGTATTCCACGGCGGTGGCCGTGAGGCCGCCGTAGAAGGCCAGGCGGAGGAAGCCTCGGGTCAGGTCGGCGGGCAGGTGCAGCACCGCCAGCATGGCCAGGCCGTACACCGGGCACAGGGGCAGCAGGAGAAAGCACTTGCGCACCTGATGCCGGGACCCGGTGACGGCGGCGAAGATTTTTTCCAGCAGATATCCCAGAAAGCTATACAGACAAAACAGCCACAGCCAGTACACGGCGACGCCTCCCTTCCCCCTCATTCTGCCCCGGGAGAGCTGCCGCGATACCCGGGCAAAGGCGGGGAAAGGGAGGAAAGATATGGACCAGTGGGAGCAGCTGCGGCAGCAGTGCATGAGCTGCCGGGCCTGCGGCCTGGCGGATACCCGGACCAACGTGGTGTTCGGGGTGGGGTCCCCCACGGCGGAGGTGCTGCTGGTGGGCGAGGCCCCCGGGGCCAACGAGGACCAGCAGGGCGAGCCCTTTGTGGGAGCCGCCGGGAAGCTGCTGGACGATATGCTGGCCATGATCGGCCTGCGGCGGCAGGAAATCTACATCACCAACAGCGTCAAGTGCCGCCCGCCCAAAAACCGGGACCCTCTGAACACCGAAAAGGACGCCTGCGCCGGATTTCTGCGGCGGCAGCTGGAGCTGATGCAGCCGAAGATCCTGGTGTGCCTGGGCCGCATCAGCGCGGCGGAGATCATCAGGCCGGATTTCAGGATCACCCAGGAGCACGGCCAGTTTTTTGAGAAAAACGGCATATGGATGACGGCCCTGTATCACCCGGCGGCCCTGCTGCGGGACCCGGGCAAGAAGCCGGAGACCTTCCAGGACCTGAAGCGCTTGCAGGCCAAGATCCGGGAGGTCTGCACCCGGACGCCCATGGAATTTGCATAATCGTGAAAGAGGCCCCCGTTTTCGCTGAGCGAAAACGGGGGCCTCTTTGACTGTCTCAAATCAGGGCTCCATATTGCGGATCTCCTCCAGCAGGGCGTCCAGGCTGTCGCGATCCAGGGTCTGGGGCTTGTCCTCCGGCTCCTCCGGGGCTTCGGGAGTGGGTTCCGGTTCCGGCACAGGCTCCGGTTCAGCCGGAGTTTCTTCTGCCGGGGTCTCCTCAGCCGGGACTTCCTCCTCCGGCGGCGTGACAGCCTCCGGGGCGGGGGCTTCCTCCGCCGGGGCGCTTTCCGGCACGATCACCGGGGGAACCGGCGTCTCCTCCGAAGCGGCGGGGACCTCCGGCTCCGGTACAGGTTCCGGCACAGACTCCGGCGTTTCCGGTACAGGTTCCGGCTCCGCCGGGGACTGGGGCGGCTCCATCTGGGCCGGATGGTCCGGCAGACGGCGGCGGCTGCGGGCAATGCCCACGGCCCGGCCGATAAAGAACAGCAGCACCAGCAGAATCACCAGACCGGCGGCCAGAATGGCGTACATGGGGAGCCAGCGGTTCAGGGGCAGGTCCACCGGGGCGCACAGGGCCGTCCACAGGGCCCGGAAGGGGCCGGTCTGGGTCTGCGGCTCCTCCGGAGAGGGATCCTCCGGCTCCGGCTGGCCGATCTGGGGCAGAGTTCCGGCAAAGGCCGGCATCCGCACCACATGGACCGTATAGTCCCGGGTAGCGCCGTCCTCGGCAGTGCAGGTGACGGTCAGCAGGTTGTCGCCCTCCTTCAGGGACGCATCGGGCTGGGTGACGCCCAGGGCCTTGCTGTCCTTGGCGGTGGCGGAAAGGGATATCTTGGCGGTCTCATAGGGGACGTACACGGCGTATTCCGTGATTTCCGGGGAAAAGGCCGGGGACAGCTGCCCCGTGGAGGGGGTCAGCTCCGACAGGGACGCGTCTCTGCTTAAGGTCACGTTGGGGTCCGGCTGCCGGGTGACGGAGATGGTGTATCGCCGGGAGGCTCCGTTGGCTGCGGTAACCGTCAGCACCACCGTGTTGACGCCAACGGACAGCTGGTTGCCGCTGACGGATACATCGGCCCCGCCGTCGGCGGCCCGGTAATCCAGGGGCAGCCGGGACACGTCATAGGGTACGGTGACGCTGTATTCCGTGGTTCCGGCGGAGAAGGCCGGAGACAGGGCATAGTCCCCGCAGGACAGGCCCGCCAGATTGGCGTTGCCGGAGGGGGGCGCGGCCACGCTGGCCGCCCAGGACGCGTCGTTCAGGGACTGGTCGCTGTTGCCGTCGGTGGCCACAATGTCGGTGATGGTGGCGCTGACCCGGGTCCCGGCGGCCACGCCGGACTTCACCTGGAAGGTGACGGCCAGCACAGCGGCGCTGCCGGTGATGGGATTGGACAGGGACTGGTCATAGGCCAGCAGGTTGCCGCCGCTCATATCCACGGACCAGCTGGAGCCCACCAGCTGGCGGGTGCCGGTAAGGGTCAGGGCGCTGCTGTCGTAGTGCAGCACGGCGGTGATGCCCTGGATGTTGGAGCCGCTGACGGTGAAGGTGACGGTGACGCTGTCACCGGCCCGGACGCTGCCGGAGCCGGAGAAGCTGGCCCCGGCGGCCTCCGCCGTTACCGGAGCCAGGCCCCACAGCAGCAGCGCCGCCAGCAGGCCCGCCAGGACGGATGAAATTCTCTTTCTCATGGGTCAAGCCCTCCTGCTCAGTTGGGTTGGATGGTGCCCCGGCCCAGCAGATACGCCTGCAGCCGGATCATGTCGGTGATGGTGACCTGGCCGTCGCCGTTCAGGTCCGCCGCCTGAAGGGCAGCGCCGGTGAGGGTGTTTTTGCCCAGCAGATGGGCCTGCAGCCGGACCATATCGGTGATGGTGACCCGGCCGTCGCCGCTGAGGTCGCCGGTGACCACGGTGGTCAGGGTCTGGAGGGTCTGGCCGTCCCGGGCATAGGTGACGGTCATGCCGGTGCCCACGGGGCCCTCACCCTGGACCGGCAGGGTGATGTAGTCGCTGGGGGACAGGCCCGCCAGCAGCTGCCGGGCGGTGGTGCCCACGGGGATGGCCCGCAGATAGCCGTCGGCGATGCGGTAGGCCCCGGTGGTGATCTCCTGGGGATAGCTCTCCACCGCCTTAGCCTCAAACTGGGCGGTGAAGGTGACGTTGCCGGAGATGGTCATGCCGCTGGTGTAGCCCTGCCAGCCGGTGAAGGTGTAGGTATACTGGCTGTCGGCGGGGCGGACCGGGGTTCCGGCGGGCTCGGGGATGGCCTGCCCGGCGGCCAGCTTCCCCTGGGCATACACGGAGCCGTCATAGTTCAGGAACTGATAGGTATACTGCCCCTGATAGTGGGCATAGAGGGTGATGTTGCCGGCCCCGGTGGTGCTGTTGGCGGTGATCTGCTGGCCGCCCTCCGGCTGGGTGAACCAGCCCACAAAGGCGCAGCCCTCCTTCACCGGGGTGGGCAGGGTGCCGTATTTCTGACCGGCGGAGACCAGGCGGGTGCTCTCGGAGCAGGCGCCGCCGCAGGGGTCGAAGGACACCACATAGGAGCCGTCGGTGACATAGAACCGGGATTCCAGGCGATAGTTGTC
>OHPR01000184.1_pt1 | contig 32165 bp, 39 predicted proteins | sample 1577761 | NCBI WGS metagenome assembly OHPR01 (sample SAMEA3879537, study PRJEB24766) | human gut metagenome | biome: human-associated habitat; feature: feces | place: USA | collected 1985/1987 | reverse complement strand
TCCACCCCGTTTCTTTGGGCAAGACCAAAGAAATGGGGTGGAACATGCAGCACAACCTAAAGTCCAGCAGAACAAATCGGCGAGTTCCTCCAACGCCACCCCCACAAAAGAAAAGGGAGACAAAGGACATGCGCATCATCTGCTTCGGAGATTCGAACACCTGGGGCTATGACCCGCGCTCGTACATCGGAGAGCAGTACCCTCGAAATGTGCGCTGGCAGGGGAGGCTCGCGGCGCTGCCGGGGCTGGACGTCGTAAATTGCGGCGTAAACGGACGCAGTATCCCGAACACGCCCGCACGTATAAGCGCCGCCTGCGCGGAGATAGGGCGCTACCTGCCCGCGGAGACCCTCGTCGTCATGCTCGGCGGCAACGACCTGCTCTCGCAGCCGGACTTCTGCGCCGAGGACGTCGCAGAGCGCATGGAGAGCTTCCTGCGCGTGGCCCTGTCGGAACTCGCCCCCGCGCGGACGCTGCTCGTCTCGCCGCCGCCCATGCGCCCGGGGGCCTGGGTGGGAGAGGGGCGGCTCGTCACCGAGTCGCAGCGCCTGGGCGCCTGCCTCGCGGAGACGGCGCGCGAGCTGGGTATAGACTTCGCAGACGCCGCCGAATGGGACCCGGAGCTCTGTTTCGACGGCGTGCACCTCTCTGAGCGCGGTCATGCGGCCGTTTTCGAGGGCATGCGCCGCGCACTGGGCGTTTAAATGCGCGGGAGCGACAAATCCGCTCTTTATTTTCGCCGCGCGGCGTGGTATACTGTATTGCCATTATCTGAAGGAGGTAAGCGCATGGGCGAGAACTACATTACCTGCAAGGAAGAAAAGGGCAGCATCAACATCTCGGAGGACGTCCTCGTGTCGATGGTGCGCGCTGCCGTGAATGAGATAGACGGAGTTGCCTCCCTGGTGAATAACGCCGGGGCCGAGCTGGCGGAGCTGCTGGGCATCAAGTCCCCCTCCAAGGGCGTGAAGGTCCAGATAAACGACGGCGTCATCACCGTGGACGTTATCATCATGGTCCGCTATGGCTCCAACGTCGTGAGCGTGGCCAAGCAGGTGCAGGACACCGTCACCGGCGCCGTCGAGTCCATGACGGGCATGGGCGCGCCGGTCGTGAACGTCCACGTCTCGGGCGTGGCCTTTGACAAATGACCAGGACGAAGGCCAGAGAACTGGCGATAAGGCTCATCTATGCCCAGGCCGCCTCGGACGAGGCCCCGGAGGATCTGCTCGGCGGCTTCTTCGAGGAGGAGCACTTCGAGACACTGGCAGGGGAGGACGCGCTCTTCGGTGAGAAGCCGGACGAGGGCAGCCTCGCCTACATACGCGGCCTCGTCTCCCTCTGCGCAGAGCACCGCGCGGAGATAGACGCCTATATCGAGAAATACGCCATAGGCTGGCGCACGGAGCGCATAACGCGCACGGCGGCGGCCGTTCTGCGCTGCGCGCTGGCGGAGCTGCTCTACGTGGAGGACACGCCCCCCTCGGCGGCGATAAACGAGGCGGTGGAGCTCGCCAAGAGCTATGAGGAGCCGGAGACAGTGGCCTTCATAAACGGCGTGCTCGGCGGCTTCATGCGCGGGGAGCGCCCCGCGCCGGAGGAGACATGACCGGGCGAGAGCCGATAAGCGTAACGGAGCTGAACGCAAGGATAAAGGCTCTTATTGAGTCGGACGCCCTGCTCGGCTCCGTCTGCGTGCGCGGCGAGCTGTCGAACTACAAGGTCTACCCCTCGGGGCACCACTATTTCACGCTCAAGGACGCGGAGTCCAGCCTGCGCTGCGTCATGTTCCGCTCCGCGGCCTCGAAGCTGCGCTTCCGCCCGGAGAGCGGCATGGGCGTCACAGCCTGGGGCCGCGTCTCGGTCTATCCGAGGGACGGGGCCTACCAGCTCTACTGCGAGGGCCTCATGCCCGAGGGCGCGGGAGATCTGCAGGTGGCCTATGAGCAGCTGAAGGAAAAGCTCCGTCAGGAGGGCCTCTTCGACCCCGTGCACAAGAAGCCCATCCCGCGCTATCCTGAGCGCATAGCCGTCATCACCTCCTCGGCGGGCGCGGCGGTGCACGATATCATCCGCGTCCTGCGCAAGCGCTGGCCGGTGGCGAAGGTCGTGCTGCTGCCCGTGCGCGTGCAGGGCGTGGAGGCCCCGCCGGAGATCGTCGGCGCCATCCGCTACGCCAACCGCCACAGGGTAGCGGACGTCATCATAACCGGCCGCGGCGGCGGCTCCATAGAGGACCTCTGGGCCTTCAACGACGAGCGCGTGGCCCGTGCTATCTACGAGAGCGAGCTGCCCGTCATATCCGCCGTCGGCCACGAGCCGGACGTGACCATCTCGGACTTCGTCGCCGACCTGCGCGCGGCCACGCCCTCGAACGCGGCGGAGCTGGTCGCGCCGGACGTCTCGGAGCTGAGGCAGGCGCTGCTCTCGGCCCGCGCGCGGCTGGACCAGGCGGTGGACAGGGGGCTTTCCCAGCGGCGCTCCGCGCTGACGGAGCTGGCCTCACGCCGGGTCATGCGCAGCCCGACGGGCTTTATAGACCAGCGGCGGCTGGAGCTGGACGCCGTGCGCATGCGGCTCGACGCGGCGGCGACGCGGCAGCTGAACCGCCAGCGGCAGGAGTTCTCGCGCCTGGCGGCGAAGCTGGACGCGCTCAGCCCGCTCAAGGTGCTGGGCCGGGGCTATTCGATAGCGCTGGACGCCGAGGGCCGCGCTGTGCGTGAGGCCGGGGCGCTGAGGCCCGGCGACAAACTGGATCTGAGGCTCTCAAAGGGCGGCGCGCGCTGCCTGGTGGAGAGCGTTTACGGAGGGACAGAGGATGGCAGCAAAGAAAAAGAGCTTTGAGGAATCCCTCGCGCGGCTGGGCGAGGTCGTGCGCACGCTTGAGCGCGGCGACGCGCCGCTGGCCGACTCGCTCAAGCTGTTTGAAGAGGGCGCGGCGCTCATCACCGCCTGCACCAAGGAGCTGGACGAGGCCGAGCAGAAGGTCGTGAAGCTCCGCAAAGGCCCGGACGGCGAGCCGGAGGAGCTGCCCTTCGAGGAGGGCGCGGAATGAGCTTTGACGAGCGCTGCGCCGAGTACCTGGGCATGATAGAGCCCGCGCTTGCGGGATATTTCGGCCGTAAGGAGGGCCTGCCCTTCGACGGCCTGCTGGAGGCGATGGACTACAGCCTCATGGCAGGCGGCAAGCGCCTGCGGCCCATGCTGGTGCTGGAGTTCTGCCGCGTCTGCGGCGGCGACGTTGCGGCGGCCCTGCCCGCAGCCTGCGCCGTCGAGATGCTGCACACCTACAGCCTCATCCACGACGACCTGCCCTGCATGGACGACGACGACCTGCGCCGCGGCAAGCCGACCAACCACAAGGTCTACGGCGAATGTACCGCCGTCCTGGCTGGCGACGCGCTCCAGGCCGAGGCTTTTGGGACCATCCTGCGCTCGGAGCTTCCCGCGGAGCGGCGCGCGAGGTGCGCGGAGCACCTGGCAAACGCCGCCGGCGTGGACGGTATCTGCGGCGGGCAGTTCATGGACATGCTCGAAAACCCGCCCGCGGACGAGGCGTGGATAGCGGACCTCCAGGGCCGCAAGACCGGCAGCCTGCTCTCCGCCGCCTGCGCCATGGGCGTGGCAGCGGCCGGAGCGGGGGAGGAAAAAACGGAGCTTGCGCTCCGTTACGGCGCCGCGCTGGGCGCAGCCTTCCAGATACGGGACGACATGCTCGACGTCCTCAGCACCGAGGCGGAGCTGGGCAAGCCCATCGGCTCCGACGCCGAGGAGGGGAAGGTCACCTTCATGTCCCTCTACGGCGAGGAAAAATGCGCTTCGATGGTCGCGCGGCTCACAGGACTGGCTGTGGAGCTGGCCGGAGAGTTGGGCTCGGACTTCCTTGCGGAGCTGGCATCTCGCCTCTCAGACAGAAGAAGCTGAGAAAAGTTAGGCAAGATGTATGAATATGCAGATAAACCGCCCGGAGCGTATTGAAAATCCGGGCGGTTTTTGATACATTGTTATAAAGAGCAGTTTTGCCCTTGAAGGGAAAAAGGTAATAAGAGGTATTAGCCTTGTCAATACTTGAAAATGTTAACGACATAGCCGCGCTCCGTGCGCTGCCGGAGGAACAGCTTCCGGCCCTGTGCTCGGAGATACGTGCTTTTCTCATAGAAAATGTTTCTAAAACGGGCGGCCATCTGGCCTCAAATCTCGGCACGGTGGAGCTCACCGTGGCGCTCGACAGGGTCTACGACCCATTCCGCGACAGGATAGTTTTCGATGTCGGCCATCAGTGCTATACCCACAAGCTGCTGACCGGGCGGCGGGAGGGCTTTGCAGGGCTGAGGCAGTATGGGGGGATCTCCGGCTTTCCCAAGCCCTCGGAGAGCCGTGCGGACGCCTTTATCGCAGGCCACGCTTCTAACAGCGTCTCCGTTGCGCTGGGCATGGCCCGCGCGCGCACGCGCCTGGGGGAGGATTATGACGTGGTCGCCGTCATAGGCGACGGCGCGCTGACCGGCGGCCTGGCCTACGAGGGCCTCTCGAACGCCGGGCAGAGCGGTGAGCCGCTTGTGGTCATTCTGAACGACAATGCGATGTCCATTGGCTCAAACGTCGGCGGCATGGCGAAATTGCTCAGCCGTATGCGCGTGAAACCGGGCTACTTCGCCTTTAAGCGCTGGTACCGCAGCACCGTGGGCCGCGTGAAGCCGGTGTACGAGCTGGCACACAGGGTCAAGGAGGGCGTGAAGGACGCCATCCTGCCCGAGAATATGTTTGACGACCTGGGCTTTTACTACCTCGGTCCCATAGACGGGCATGACGTCGCCGCGCTGGAGAGCGCCATCGCCTGGGCGCGGGATATGCGCGTGCCCGTGCTGCTGCACGTCATTACCCGCAAGGGCCGGGGCTATCCGCGCGCGGAGCTGGACCCGGAGCTTTACCACGGCGTCGGCCCCTTCGACCCCGCCAAGGGCGTGGCCAGAAAGAGCGGCGGCAGTTTTTCCACTGCGGTGGGCTCGGCGCTCTGCCGCGCTGCGGAGCGGGACGGGCGCGTCTGCGCGCTGACGGCGGCGATGGCCGACGGCACCGGCCTTGCAGGTTTCGCTGCAAAGTACCCGGAGCGCTTTTTTGATACGGGCATCGCCGAGGGCCACACCGTGGCGATGGCGGCGGGCATGGCAAAAGAGGGGCTAATCCCCGTGGCCTGCGTGTATTCGAGCTTTTTGCAGCGCGGCTTCGACATGCTCATCCACGACGTGGCGCTCCTGCGCCTGCACGTTGTGCTCGGCGTGGACCGGGCCGGGCTGGTCGGCGAGGACGGGGAGACGCACCACGGCGTCTTTGATATCGCCTACCTGGGCGCGGTGCCGGGCATGACGGTCTGGTGCCCCGCCTCCTTCCGCGAGGCGGAGGACATGCTGGAGCGAGCGCTTTTTGCAGAGAGCGGTCCCGTGGCTGTCCGCTACCCCCGCGGCGGCGAGGGCGAGTATCGTGAAGGCGGCGCACAGGCGCTAGAATGCCTGCGCGAGGGCGGGGACGTGTGTATCGCCGCCTACGGAACGATGATAAACGAGGCCTTGGGCGCGGCGCGCGCGCTTGAGGCGGAGGGCATATCCGCCCGCGTCCTCAAAATAGGCCGCGTACTGCCGCTGGAGGCGGAGCCGCTGCTGGCTGCGGCGCGGGACTGCGGCAGGCTGGTCGTGGCGGAGGAGGTATGCGCCTCGGGCTGCATAGGCGGGCGTATCCTCGCCGCCGCCGGAGGCCAGGCGGGCTTCAAGTGCCGCCTGCTGAATCTGGGCGAGGGCATAGTCGGCCAGGGCGGGACGGAAAAGCTCCGCGCTCTGGCGGGGATCGACGCCGCGGGCATAGCTGCGGCCGCAAAGGAGCTGATGGCATGAGCGGCACGAGACTGGACCAGCGCCTGGTGGAGCTCGGCCACTTCGAGAGCAGGGAGAAGGCGCGCGCCACGATAATGAGCGGCCTCGTTTTCGTGAACGGCCAGCGGGCGGACAAGCCCGGCATGCCGGTAAAGGAGGACGCTGCCATAGAAGTGCGCGGCTCGGCCTGCCCCTATGTCTCCCGGGGCGGCTTCAAGCTGGAGAAGGCCCTGCGCGTGTTCCCAATATTGCCCGAGGGCCTCACCTGCATAGACTGCGGCGCCTCGACGGGCGGCTTCACGGACGTGCTGCTCAAAAACGGCGCGGCGAAGGTCTACGCTGTGGACGTGGGTTACGGCCAACTGGCCTGGAGCCTGAGGAGCGACAGCCGCGTCGTGGTCATGGAGCGCACGAACGCGCGCGCTCTCACGCCGGAGATGTTCCCTGAGGCGATGGACATGGCCGTCATGGACCTCAGTTTCATTTCGGTGCGCCTCGTGCTGCCCGCGGTGCATACGCTGCTGCGCGAGGGCGCGCCGGTGGTCTGCCTCATAAAGCCGCAGTTCGAGGCGGGGCGCGAGGACGTTGGGAAGAAGGGCGTCGTGCGCGACGCCGCCGTCCATGAGCGCGTGCTGCGCGATTTCCTGGAGGCCGCCCCCGGCCTGGGCTACAGCGTCATGGGTCTGGACTACTCGCCCGTGCGCGGCCCCGAGGGCAATATCGAATACCTGGCTTACCTCAAAAAGGGCGCCTTCGAGGCCCCCATCCCGGACGCTGCCGAGATAGTCGCCGTGTCCCACAGAGAGCTGGCGAAGTGATGAAAAAAATCGTCCTGGCCCCGAACCCCTACCGCGACAGGGGCCTTGTCCTCACCAACCGCGCAAAGGAGCTGCTGGAGCTTGACGGGCGCGAGACGGTGGTTTCCCCGGTGTTTGTGGACGTGCCGGGGGACTCGAACATGGTCCCGCTGCGCCGCGCGGCGGAGGAGGCGGAGCTCATAATCTCCTTCGGCGGGGACGGTACCTTCCTGCATGTCGCGAGGCAGACCTTGGGCATGAGGATACCCCTGCTCGGCGTCAACGTCGGCACCAAGGGCTTCATGGCAGGGCTGGAGCCGGAGGACATAGAGCTCGTCCGCCGCGCCGCTGCGGGCGGCTACCGGCAGAGCCTGCGCATGATGCTCGACATCGAGCTCCACCGCGCCGACGGCGAGATAGTCCGCGACTGCGCCCTGAACGACGCCGTGGTGAAGAGCGACGTCAACTGCATCGGCCTCACCGTCCGCGCGGACGATACGGAGATAACGGATTTCGCCGGCGACGGCGTCATCATCGCGACGCCCACCGGTTCTACGGCCTATTCCATGTCCGCCGGCGGCCCCATCGTGGAGCCGGAGGCGGCCAATATCATCGTCACGCCCATCTGCGCCCATATCATGGCGGCAAAATCCTTCGTGCTCTCGCCGGAGCGGACGGTCACGGTCATCCCTGAGCGCCTGCGCGGCCGCCGCGCCGTGCTCTCGGTGGATGGATCGGAGGGGCTTGTCCTCGGCAGCGGCGATGAGGTGCGCGCGCGCTGGTCGGGCAACACGCTGATAATGGCCGATATGGAGGTCAGAAGTTTTTACGACACCGCGCTCAGCAAACTTACAAGAGCCTGATAGCCCCCCAGGGGCCAGCATGACCGGAAAATAGGAGGGTTTGGAATGAAAAGAGCAAGGCAGAACATCATACTGGAGATAATAGCGGCCAAGGACATTGAGACGCAAAACCAGCTAATGCAGGCGCTCTCCGAGCTCGGGGTGAAAAGTACGCAGGCCACGCTCTCCCGCGACATCAAGGAGCTGCGCCTGGTGAAAGAGCTCTCGCCCAGCGGGCGCTACCGCTACGCCCAGCCCGCGCAGGACGAGGCCGCCAGTCACAATGAGAAACTGCGCAAGATATTTAAAGAGGGCGTCGTGTCCTGTGACACGGCCATGAACCTCATCGTGCTCAAGACCCTCCCGGGCCTAGCCTCGGCGGCCAGCTCCGCCATGGACGGCATGGAGCTGCCCTCGCTCGTCGGCACCGTCGCCGGGGACGACACGGTGTTCCTGGCCATGCGCGACGTGAAGAGCGCGGAGCAGTTCTGCGAGGAGATAAGAAAGCTGTTCTGAGAGGGAAAGAGGCAAGAGCGGGATGCTGACGGAGCTCCACATTGAGAATATCGCAGTCATAGAGCGGGCCGACATAGAGCCGGGGCCGGGGCTTAACGTCCTGACCGGCGAGACGGGCGCGGGCAAGAGCATAGTCATAGACTCGCTTGAGGCCATCCTCGGCGCGAGGGCTAGCCGGGAGCTCGTGCGAACCGGCGCGCAGAACGCGGCCGTCTCCGCCGTCTTTGACGACGAGCGCGCCGCGCGCTGGCTGGTGGAGCACGACCTCGAACCCGTGGGGCAGTACGACCCGGACACCGGCGAGGGCGAGCGCATAGTCATCCGCCGCCGCATAAGCGCCGAGGGCAAGAGCTCGGCGCTCGTGAACGGGGAGAACGTCACTGCGGCCGAGCTGCGGCAGCTTGGCGCGCTGCTGCTGGATATCCACGGCCAGAACGACGGCCGCCAGCTGATGGACGAGACGCGGCACCGCGATTACCTGGACGGCTTTGCGGGGCTCGCGCCGCAGCTGGAGCGGCAGGGCAGGCTGTACGAGGAATACAGGCAGGCCCTTTCGGCGCTCAGGAAGCTGGAGATGACGGAGGCCGAACGCGAGCGGCGGGAGCGCGAATACCGCATGACCGCCGACGAACTGGCGGCGGCGAACATCCGCCCGGGCGAGGAGGAGCATCTGCTGGCCCGGCGCGAGCTCCTGCGCAACTCCGAAAAGCTGACCGAGGCCCTGGACGCGGCCTATGAGGCGCTCTACGGCGGGGAGGACAGCGCGGCGGAGCAGGCGGGAAACGCCTCCGGTTGGACGGAGCGCGCGGCGTCCCTGGCTCCGGAGCTGGACGAGGCCCTGGCTGAAATAGAGAGCGCCCGCGCCTCTATAGAGGACGCGGCGGAGTGCCTGCGTGATTTCAGGGAGAGCCTGGACTTTTCCCCCGGCGAGTACGACGCGCTGGAGACGCGCCTCAGTCAGCTCCGGCGGCTGGAGAAAAAATACGGCGCAGACGAGGCCGGCCTCGCCGCGCTGCTGGAGGCTGCGCAGAGGGGCCTGGAGGAGCTGGACGGCTCCGAAGAAAAGCGCCGCGAACTCGAAGCCGAGCTTGCAAAAAGGAAGAAAGCGGCGTATAATTCCGCAAAAGAGCTCTCGCAGCTCCGCCGCGCCGCGGGTGAAGAGCTCAGGCAGCGCGTAGAGCAGGGCCTGAGGGAGCTTTCCATGCCCTCCGTGCGCTTTGAGACGGAGATAGTCCCCCTGGAGGGCGAGCCTGGCTTTGACGCCACTGGCATGGACGAGGTGCGCTTCCTCATGTCCGCTAACGCGGGCGAGGCGCCGGGGCGGATATCGAAGATAGCCTCCGGAGGCGAGCTTGCGCGCATCATGCTTGTGATGAAGGACGTGCTCTCGGAGCGGGACGGCACGCCTGCAATGGTGTTCGACGAGATAGACGAGGGCGTTTCCGGCGTCGCGGCCCAGCGCGTGGCCGAGAAGCTGGCGCGGCTCTCGAAAAAGAAGCAGGTCATTTGCGTGACGCACCTGCCCCAGATAGCCGCCATGGCCGATACGCACTTCCGCATTGAGAAGACGGAGCGGGACGGCAGGACGTATACCAAGGTCACACCGCTGGAGCGCGAGGGCCGCATCCGCGAGTTGGCTCGACTCCACGGCGGGGCGAACATAACGGACACGACGCTGGCGAGTGCTGCAGAGCAGCTCGACGCGGCGAGCGAATACAAAGGGGGAATATAGAAATGACCTACGGCGAGAAGGCAAAAGAGCTGAAGGATACCCTCAACTGTGCGCAGAGCGTCGTTGTGGCGCTGGATGAGCTGACGGGTCTGGATGAGAAGACCTCGAAGGCCCTGAGCACCGGCATGGGCGGCGGCCTGCGCTGCGGCGAGGCCTGCGGCGCCTATTGCGGCGCGGTGCTGGCCATAGGCATGACCGTCGGCGCGGACGGCATGGGCAAGCCGGGCGGCAAGGTCGCCATGGCGACGAAGCAGCTTGCCGCTGAATTCAAAGAGAAGTTCGGCGCCATCCGCTGCGAAGATCTGCTGGCCATGAGCGATGATGACCACAGCGTATGTTATGGTTTCTGCGAGTGGTGCGCCGACAAGGCGGCGGAGATAATAGGCAAATAATCTAAAGGCAAAAATTGAAATATGAAGGGGAAAGATCGATGCAGATTTACGAGGAACTCAGGGCGCGCGGGCTGATCGCGCAGGTGACGGATGAGGAGGAGATACGGGAGCTCATAAATGCGGGCAAGGCTACGTTCTATATAGGCTTTGACGCGACGGCGGATTCTCTCCACATCGGCCACTTCATGGCCCTTAACCTCATGCGCCGGCTCCAGCTCGCGGGCAACAGGCCCATAGCCCTGCTGGGCGGCGGCACGACCATGGTCGGAGACCCCTCGGGCCGTACCGACATGCGCCAGATGCTGACGCAGGAGAAGATACAGGAGAACGCCGCCAAGTTCAAGGTCCAGATGGCGAAGTTCATAGACTTCTCCGAGGGCAAGGCCCTCATGCTGGACAACGCCGACTGGCTGCTCGGTCTCAACTATATCGAGCTGCTGCGCGACGTGGGCGCGCACTTCTCCGTGAACAACATGCTGCGCGCCGAGTGCTACAAGCAGCGCATGGAGAAGGGCCTCTCCTTCCTGGAGTTCAACTACATGATAATGCAGTCCTACGACTTCTACCACATGTTCAAGGAGTACAACTGCGTCATGCAGTGCGGCGGCGACGACCAGTGGTCGAACATCCTGGGCGGCACGGAGCTCATAAGGCGCAAGCTGGGCAAGAACGCCTACGGCATGACCATCACGCTGCTGCTGACGAGCGAGGGCAAGAAGATGGGCAAGACGCAGTCCGGCGCGGTGTGGCTCGACCCGAACAAGACCAGCCCCTTCGAGTTCTACCAGTACTGGCGGAATATCGACGACGCGGACGTCATCAACTGCCTGCGTAAGATGACCTTCCTGCCTCTGGAGCAGATAGACGAGATGTCGAAGTGGAAGGACGCGCAGCTGAACGAGGCGAAGGAGATACTTGCCACGGAGCTGACGGCCCTGGTCCACGGCGAGGAGGAGGCGCAGAAGGCGAAGACCGGCGCGCGCGCCATTTTCGGCGGTGGCGGCACGGAGCACATGCCTGAGACGGAGATAAGCGCCGAGGACCTCACCGACGGCGCGGTAGATATCCTGACGCTGCTGGTAAAGACGGGCCTGTGCAGCTCGAAGAGCGACGCCCGCCGCAACGTCCAGCAGGGCGGCGTGACGGCAAACGACGAGAAGGTAGACGACATAGCCAAGGCCTTCACCGAAGCCGACCTGAAAGCCGGCGTCGTCCTCAAGAGAGGCAAGAAGAACTTCAACAAGGCGATAATGAAATGACAAAAACGCCGCCCGAAAGGGCGGCGTTTTTTACCTGTCGCAGAGCGGCCCCCGGGCCGGGCTACCGCTTTATCTCGATCTCCCCGTTTTCCTTCTCATATTCCCTGACGCAGTTGCGGATGAGGATGAGCACCTGGCTGTTGGCGGAGCGGCCCTCGTAATCGGCGACGACGTGGAGCTTGTCAAGCAGCGTGTCGTCTATTCTTATCGTCAAACTCTTGATTGCCATAAAATAACCTCATATTACACACAATTTATGTTCATTTTATGTGTGAATTGTGTTAATATGCAGTTATGACGTCAATCAGACGTCAAAACATGTTCGGGAGGCAGGAGAGATGCCGGATTTTGAGAGGCTGTACCACATACTTTTCAACGCGATGACGGACGCGCTCAGGAAGCTGGAGGCAGGCGAGCCGCTGGAGGCGGCGCGGCTGCTCATGGAGGCACAGAGACGCACGGAGGAGCTGTATATCGAGGCGTGAAAAAAACCGCCGCCCGGCCGGGCGGCGGATTTTATATCACTCGGGCAGTTTGCAGACATCTATCCACTCCAGGGCGTTGGAGTATTTCCAGAGCTCGTCCATGTTGAGCTCGATGGCGCTGGCGCCGCTGCCGACGGCGGGGTAGACGGTCTCGAAGCGCTTCAGGCTCTCGTCCAGGTAGACGTCCACGCCCTCGTTGATGCCGAAGGGGCAGACGCCGCCCACCGGGTGGCCGACCAGCTCCAGCACCTCGTCGGCGGTCAGCATCTTGGCCTTGAAGTGGAACTTCTCCTTGAACTTGTGGTTGTCTATCCTCGCGTCGCCGGCGGCGAGGATGAGCAGCGCCCCGCCCTCCGGCTTTTTGAAGGACAGGGTCTTGGCTATCCGCGCGCCATCGACGCCCAGGGCCTTGGCCGCAAGCTCCACCGTTGCGCTGGAGACCGTGAACTCTATGACGCGGTCCTCCATGCCGAACTGGCGGAAATACGCGCGCCCTCTCTCAATGGACATGTCTTCTTCTTCCTTTCAAGTTATTTGCAGAACCATTCCAGCAGGTCCAGCGTCCCGCTGCCCTGGGCCATTGCCAGGCTCTCCGTGAGCAGCACGTCGTCTATGTCGTAGTACTGTACGAAATAGCTCAGGGTCATCTCGCTGTACTTGCGGTAGTCGATGACGTAGACGTTGTGGTAGTGCTGGCTCAGGTAGGGCGCGAAGGGATTCCCGAAGGAGTCCTTGATGACGACGCAGTTGGGGCCGTCCGGAAGGTCGTTGTTCGTGATGGTGACGAGCGGGTGGTCGCCGCCCAGGAAGGTCATGTACTTCGAGTAGATGCTCGACTTGGACATATCCGTCAGCACCGGCCAGGGGAAGGAGCTGCCGTTGTCCTTCGTGATGGTCATGCTGATGTCGCCCGGCGGATCGTAGGCGAGAACGTTGTCCTCGCGCAGCTTGGAGCTCTGTGAGCAGCTGCCGTAGAAGGAGCCGAGGAAAGGCCCCATGTCCAGCTCCTCGAAGTCCTCCAACGGTACGGGCTCGAAGCCCGCGACGGCGCAGAACTGCTCGTAGGAGTAGTAGGCGCCCAGGGCCGTCCAGTGGTGGTCGGTGCGGAAGTAGAGGTACTCGTCGTTGTGCTCAATGAGCGTGTTGAAGACGTTTACCTTCTGCACCTTGTCGCTCTCCTGGGAGAAAATGTAGCTGATGGTCTGCCCCTGGTCGGTGCATTTGAGTTTCTCCATGTATTCGGAGGAGACGACGACGCCGACGCTCGTCGGTATGAGGATGTCGTAGAGCTTCGCGTCGTATTGTTCGAGCATCTCGGCGCAGGAGTTCACGAGCTTCACGTGCCTGTCGGAGCCGTACTGCGAGAAGCCGTAGTAGGCGAAGGCGGCGTCGCCGATTTGCAGGACGTTGCCGTAGATGACCTCCGTCTCGTCGTCCACCTCCAGGCCGCCCCAGTGCTCGACGGACTCCTCCGGCGGGGAGGTGAGCACCACCTCGGGCGTCGGCGGGGGAGTAGGCGTAGGCGTGGGAGCGGGGGTCGGAGTGGGTTCGGGCGTGGGCGTCGGCTCCGCGGAGGCGGCGGGCGTCTCGTCCGCCGGTGGCAGCTCATCCGCCTCGCCAATTTCGCCATAGATGACGACGTCGTTCAGCCCGTGCAGCTCGCCCAGGCGCGCGGAGGCAGCCAGCCAGTAGTCGCGGAAGGGGAAGGTGTCCGAAAACCACAGGCCGATGCCGTCAAAGTACTCGCCCGAGAGCAGCGTGTCCACGGAAAACTCGGGGAACTCTGTGAGCTTGCGCTTCTCGCTGGCAGACTCCGTGGGCCGCAGGGGTATGATGAAGGCGACTATGGCGAGCGCAAAGAGCAGGGTGAAAAAGGGCATGGCAAGGCGCCGCCTGCGCTTTAAATCCTCGCGCCGCTTCGCGCGGGGTGACTTGTTCTTGTCGTCTCGGCTCATTCACGCACCTCAGAACTGGAAGTAGATGAAGGGGTTGTAGCTGTCGCCCACGAGCGAGGCCGTGGAGAGCAGCAGCAGGAGAATGGGGAAGAGGATGTAGGCAGCAAAGTCGTGCAGCCTCGTCCCGGCCCGGCTCCGCCGGAGCCGCCTTGCCGCGCCGTTTGCCATAGTCTTTACGAGCGGCGTGCAGGCGATGGCGGAGACGGCGAGAAGGAAGACGTTGTTGCGGAGCAGCGTGACGGAGACGAAGTCCGTCCCCGCGTTGCCGTTCGCGCCGAAGAGGCCGAGGAATACCGTCCAGCCCAGACGCACGTCCGTGAAGTGGAAGAGTATCCAGCCCGTGAACACGACGAAGAGCAGGTAGATGTGCGGCAGGATGTGCAGCTTTTCAAAGAGCCGCTTGAGGAAAAGACGCTCTATGAGGATGAAAACGAAGAAATAGAGCCCCCAGAGGACGAAATTCCAGTGCGCCCCGTGCCAGAGCCCGGTGAGCGCCCAGACGATGAAGAGGTTGAGCACCGAGCGCGCCTTGGAGCACTGACGCCCGCCGAGGGGGATGTAGACATAGTCGCGGAAGAAGGTGCCGAGGGAGATGTGCCAGCGCCGCCAGAACTCCGTGACGGTCTTGGAGAGGTAGGGATAGTCGAAGTTTTCCAGGTAGTGCAGTCCGAGCATCCGGCCCATGCCTATGGCCATGTCGGAGTAGGCGGAGAAGTCGAGGTAGATCTGCATCATGAAGGCCGCGACGCCCACCCAGGCGCCGAGGGCCGAGAGGCCCGAGAGCGAGGCGAGGTTCTCCGAAAAGAGCGAGGCGTTGGAGGCCGCGTCCGTCGTCAGCAGCAGCTGATCAGCCAGCGCGCCGCAGGGGTTGGCGAGCAGAGTCTTTTTCGCCAGTCCGACGGTGAAGCGGCTGATGCCGGGCAGGATGTCCCGGCTGTCTCGCTCGACAAAGAGCTCGTGCGCGATGGTCTTGTAGCGCACTATAGGCCCCGCCACGCACTGGTGGAAGAGCGAAGCGTAGAGCAGGACGTTCAGACAGCTCGGCTGCGCCTCGGCATCGCCGCGGTAGACGTCCACGACGTAGGTGAGCAGCTGGAAGGTGTAAAAGGAGATGCCTATGGGCAGAGCTATGTTCGCGACGAACTCCGGCACCTGCCCGAAGACGGAGCAGACGAGCCCCGCATACTTGAAAAAGCCGATGAGCGCGATGTCTATGGCGCAGGAGACGGCGACCCAGAGCTTCCTGCGCCCCTGCGAGTCCGCCTTTTCTACCCTCAGCGCGCAGAACCAGGAGCAGAGGGACATGAACATGAGCAGCAGGACGTATTTCGGCTCGCCCCAGGCATAGAAAATGAGGGAAAAGACCAGCAGGGACATATTTTTTGCCTCCCTGCCCCTGCACAGCACGTACACCAGGAGCGAGAGGGGCAAAAAGGCGTAAAGGAAGATGAGGCTGGAAAATACCATATATAAGCTCCGTACCGTCAGATTTGGCATCACAGGAAAGCATAGCCAATACAAAGGTAATTATATACCAGCCGCGCCCGCCCCGCAAGGCTGAATTCGACAAAGCGCGCAAAAAGGCCGCGCCCGGGAGGCGCGGCCCGTTTTTCCGGTTCAGCTTTCGGCCTCGTAGAGCAGCAGGGAGCCATCCTCGCCGCTCTGGGCGATCTGGAGCGCCGTGCCGTCCTGGAGGACGAGGCAGTAGTGCGGCGTGTCGTAGAAGACCAGGCTGAGGTCGATGAACTCGCCCTTGGGCAGGCGGTTTATCCAGAAATACTCTCCGCCTGTATCGTAGAGCACCAGCGCGTCGCCTGCGGCGAGGGTCGAGCTGCGCAGGGAGATGGAGCCCATGTCCGCCACCGCAGTGACGCGGCATTTCACAAGGTACTGCGCGTCCTCTGAGGCGGGCAGGACGACGACCGAGGCGAGCGGCTCGCTCTCGTCGGCCTCGTCGGCAAAGTCGATGGTGAGCCCGCCGCTGCCGCCGCTGTGCGGGCCGTCGGGCAGATACTCGGCGCGGATAAGGCCGCCCAGCTCCTCATAGGGCACGGCGAAATCGACCCTGCCCCGCGCGCCCGCGGCCACCTCGCCCACCTGGGCGAAGATGACGAGTGCGTCGTCCGTGAGATACCAGGCGTCGGTGTCGAAGACGCGCTCGGTGAAGCCCTCAATGTCGAAAAGCTCCTCCTCGTCCTCCCCTGCGTCGGCCAGAATGGCTTCTGTCAGCGCTTCGCGCAGGGCGGCGGGGTCTGTCGCAAGCTCGTCGAGCGAGATGGCCTCGCCGGTGACGGTGCTGAAGGTCTGGCCGAAGTAGTCGTAGCTGCCGTGCGCGCCGCCGGAGTAGGAATAGGTCCGGCAGAGTAGGCTGAGCACAGTGCCGTCGCCCCGGGTGACCGTCCCGCTGCTGCTCCAGCCGTGGGCGAGCCAGGTCTCGCGCCCGGCCTCGTCCAGGGCGTTGAAGGCCTCGCAGGCGGCCTTGTAGGCCTCACGCGTGCTCTCCTCAGTGGCTTCGAGCGCGACCTGCAGGGCATCGGTTATTGCCTTGGCGGCCTCGTCGCGGCCCTCGATGCTGACCGTGGGCAGCAGGGCGTCCGCCTTGAGCACTATGTATCCCTCGTAGGTGTTGGCGAGCCCGCTTTGCTCGCAGCTGACGAAGATGGTGCCGTCAAAAGGCTCGGGAGTCTCCAGCGGCTCGGGCGAGGCGCTTGGCGCAGGCGCGGCCGTGACAGTTGGCGTCGGCTCCGGCGAAGCCGAGACCTCCGCCTCCCGCGTCCCGCAGCCCGCCAGCGCGGTCAAAAGCCCCAGCGCCATAAGTAATGCAGCGGCTTGCCTTTTCAAGCGTAACACCTCCAATGTGTCAGCGTTATAAGCCCGTATTAAAGACAGCAAAACCGCTGCCTTTGTTCCCGTTCCGCTGTGCGGCAAAAAATAGCTATACAAAAGCGCTTTTTGCGTATATGCTTGTAGTCGGAGCAGAGCTCAAAGAGGAAAGGAGACGACAGCATGTCAAAGAAAAAGATGACAGTACCGGATTTCAAGAAATACAAGCAGGAGGGGCGCAAGTTTACCTATGTCACGGCCTACGACTACACCACGGCCTCCATCGTAAACGAGAGCGAGACGGAGGTCGTGCTCGTGGGCGACTCGCTGGGCATGGTAATGTTGGGCTACGACACCACCGTCGGCGTCACGCTCGACGACATGATACACCACATCCGCCCCGTCGTTAAGGGCGCGCCGGACACCTTCGTCGTGGGCGACATGCCCTTCGGCAGCTATCAGGAAAGTCCTGAGCAGGCCATACGCAGCGCCTGCCGCATCCTCATGGAGACGAACTGCGACTGCGTCAAGCTGGAAGGCGGCGCGGCCATGGCAGAGACCATCCGCCGCATGGTAGAGGTGGGCATCCCCGTCATGGGCCACATCGGCCTGACGCCGCAGTCGGCCTCCAGCTTCGGCGGCTTCAAGATGCAGGGCGGCACGCCGGAGGGCGCGGCAAAGCTCGTCGCGGACGCGAAGGAGCTGGAGGCGGCGGGCGTCTTCTCCATCGTGCTTGAGTGCGTACCGAGCGGCGTCGCCAAGGCCGTGACCGAGGCCGTGGGCGTTCCCATCCTGGGCATAGGCGCGGGGCCGTACGTCGATTGCCAGGTGCTGCTTACGCACGACCTGCTGGATATGTACGGCGACTTCACGCCCCGCTTCGTCAAGCAGTTCGCCCACATCCGCCGCGCGATGGTAGAGGGCCTGAACGCCTTCCACGAGGAGGCGCTCTCCGGCCAGTTCCCAACGCCGGACTACAGCTTCAACCGTGTCGTCGAGGGCTACGAGGTCTGAAACGAGCGCAAAAAGCCGCCCATTGGGCGGCTTTTTGCGTTACGGGGCCTGTTTTTCCGTCAGGTACTGCCTTATCTCGGCCTCGACGGCGCGGACCTCCTCCTCGAAGTTCTGGGATGAGCCGCGCGTTGCGCCCGCGCCGAGGATTATGAGCTGCTCCGTTGTGTCCGAGGTGACGACGCGCGTGGGATACTTCCCCGCGATCTCGTGCGTCGTCTTTTCAATGTACATGTCCGCCGTCTCGGCCTCTTTGGTGTATACGACGTAGAGGTTGTGGTATTTTTCCACCTCGCGCTCCGCGCCCTTGACCTTGTAGGCGTCAAAGACGAGGATGGGTACGATCTTGCGGTAGCCAGCGTAGTTGCAGAGGATGTCCATGAGCCGCCCGCGCGCGGCGTCGAGATTGCCCTCGGCTATCTCGCGCAGGCTGTCCCAGGCGAAGATGACGTTGTAGCCGTCCACCAGCAGGTGCTCCGGCCCCTGCGGGCCGGGCCTGGCCGCGCGGCGGGAGGTGGAAGGCTGCTCCGGGCGGCGCACCGGGCGCATGGCCTGGACGCTGTCGCGCCGGATGGGGCCGTAGGTGCGCTCGAAGATTGCCATGAGCTCCTTGTCCGCTGCGAGCATGCCCCGGTAGTCCGCCGCGCGCGCGGCGCGCTGCTCCGGCTCTTCCCGGGAAATGCGCTCCTCGCGGGCAGATATGCTCGGCAGATGCATCCGCGCCGGGGCCTCGTCCCAGCGGACGAGCACGCCCGCGCCGTGGCTGCAAAAGACGGAGTCGGCCGTGTTCTCCGTGTCGGCGTCCGCGTCGTAGCCCGAGGCAGCGATGACGGCCTCGGCGTTGTGACAGGGAGCGTAGCCTGCGGGCAGGCAGCTGAGAGTGCCGCGCCCGCGCGTGTAAGCGGCCAGTTCGCGCGCGTAGCCCCGCAGTTCCGAGACCGGCGCGCGCCCGCGGATGACCGTACCCTCGGCCTCCGTCTCAGGCGGCTCAAACTCGGCGCAGAGCCGGGGCATGTCGGCCAGCGCGCGGCCTACGGCCTCCTGCGGCAGGCGGAGCGTAAACTCGTACCAGGGCTCCAGCAGGACGCAGCCGCCTCTCGCCGCCGCCGAGCGCAGGCCCTGGCGCACGGCGCGGTAGGTCGCCTGGCGGAAGTCCCCGCCCTCCGTGTGCTTCGGGTGCGCGCGACCGGAGCGGAGGGTTATCTTCACGTCCGTAAGCGGCGCGCCGGTGAGCGGGCCGAGGTGAGATCTCTCGGCCAGGTGCGTCAGTATGAGCCTCTGCCAGTTCGCGGCCAGCTCATCCTCCCGGCAGTCGGCTGAAAGCTGCACGCCGCTGCCCCGCGGCCCGGGCTCAAGCAGCAGGTGGACCTCGGCGTAGTGCCTGAGCGGTTCAAAGTGGCCAACGCCCTCGACGCGGGCGCTGATCGTCTCGCGGTAGAGGATGCCGCCCTCGTCGAAGCCGACCTTGAGCCCGAAGCGCCGCTCTATGAGGCTCTGCATGATTTCGAGCTGCACCTCGCCCATGAGCTGCAAGTGCGCCTCGCCCAGGCGCGAGTCCCAGACGACGTGGAGGGCCGGGTCCTCCTGTTCCAGCTCCCGGAGCTGGCGGAGCGCCGTCTGCGCGTCGCAGCCCTCGGGCAGCAGCACCCGATAGCTCAGCACAGGCTCCAGCGCGGGGGCCTCGGCATCGGGCTCAAAGCCCAGGCCCTCGCCGGGGCGGCTCTCGGCCAGGCCCGTGACGGCGCAGACCGTGCCTGCCGGCGCGGAGTCCAGCAGTTTGTATTTCGCGCCGGAGTAGAGCCGGAGCTGATCGGCCTTGGCGCGCCAGGGACGGCGGGCGTCGGGCCGGGAGGCGAGCTCGGCCTTGACGCGCAGCACTCCACCGGTTACTTTGAGCCAGCTGAGGCGCTGCCCGTCCTCAGAGCGGGTTATTTTGAATATCCTCGCCCCGAAGTCTTCCCGCTCAGGCAGGGCAGGGGAGAGCCGTGGCAGGGCGTCGAGCAGCTCGTCCACGCCATCGAGCTTCAGCGCCGAGCCGAAGAAGCAGGGGAAGAGCTCACGTCGTGCCACGGCCCGCGAGAGCTGTTCGTCCGTCGGCTCCCGGCCCTCAGTTATCGTCTCAAGCAGCTCCTCGCTGCACAGGGCAAGCTCCTCTGCCGAGGCCGGGTCGGAGACGTCTATGCAGCCGGAGCCGAAACGGCTTTGCAGCTCGGCCAGGCGCAGGTCCCGGTCGGCGCCGGCAAGGTCCATTTTGTTGACGAAGATAAAGACCGGGACGCCGTAGCGTTCCAGCAGCCGCCAGAGCGTCTCCGTGTGGCTCTGCACGCCGTCAGTGCCGCTGACCACAAGCACGGCGCAGTCGAGCACCTGGAGCGTGCGTTCCGCCTCGGCGGAGAAATCGACGTGTCCGGGCGTGTCGAGCAGCGTGAGCTCGGCCCCGGGCAGGCTCAGGACCGCCTGCTTGGAGAAGATGGTGATGCCCCGGGCGCGTTCAAGCTCGTCCGTGTCGAGAAAGGCGTCCCGGTGGTCCACGCGCCCGAGCTTCCGCAGCGCGCCTGCGCGGTAGAGCAGCGCCTCGCTGAGTGTGGTCTTGCCCGAGTCCACGTGCGCAAGTATACCGATAACCAGCCTCTTCATCCGTTCCTATCCTTCCCGACGAGCGATCTGCCCACATTATAGCGCAAAATTTGCAGCCTGTACAATAGCATTTGCTTGCCCTTCCCGGCGGGTCTGGTATAATGGTGACGGAAAGCAAGAAAAATCGGAGGTTTGCGCATGAATATTGCAATGGTCATGATACCTAAGGTCTCGACGGTGTTCCTGCACGAGAACGACACGGTGCGCCAGGGACTGGAGCGCTTCACGGTACACGGATACACGGCAATACCGGTGCTCAACGAGCACGAGCAGTATATAGGCAGCGTGACGGAGGGCGACTTCCTACGCCATATCCTGGCCACGGGCACGACGGACCCCAGGGCGCAGGAGCAGTTCCGCATAAGCGGCATAGTCCGGCGCGACTTCTGCCCGGCCCTGCCCATCGACGCCGACTTCCGCGAAGCGGTGCAGGCGACGCTGAACCAGAACTTCGTTCCCATTGTGGACGGCCGCGGAGCCCTCTGCGGCATCCTTACCCGTAGGAGCATGATAGAATATCTTGCCAAGAGCCTCGTGGAGCAGCGCGGCGGCCAAAACTGAAAACAAGCTGAAAAGAATCGCCCCAGATTTCAGTTTGGGGCGATTTTTTTGCCTCTAATCGGCGATTGGCACAAAATTGATATTTGAGAAGTACAAAGATTTGCGCGCCGCCACGTCCTCCAGCTTCTTGTAATTGAACACCATGCTGTGTTATTATATATAATTAGGTATTAAACTAAATCCGAGATCCGCAGCCCTGGGGGGGAGCCGGGACTGCAAGGGGAGATGTGTATGCAGGATGGAGCAGGATAGACAGAAGAAAGAGCGGGTGCCGTGGCTCAGACCGCGGCATCGGGTCGTGAGGAACATAGCGTATGCGGTTTTGTATCCTTATACAAAGCTCAAATACAATATAAAGATAGAGCCATTCAGAGAGCAGGGGGACAGGGCGTATCTCATCCTCATGAACCACCAGACGGCTTTCGACCAGTTTTTCGTAGGCATGACCTTCCGGGGACCGGTGTACTATGTAGCGAGCGAGGACCTTTTCTCAAACGGCTGGATATCGTCGCTGCTGCGCTGGCTTGTCGCGCCGATACCCATCAAGAAACAGACCTCGGACGTAGCGGCGGTCAAAAACTGCGTCCGCGTGGCCAAGGAAGGGGGCACTATCGCCATCGCGCCGGAGGGGAACCGCACCTACAGCGGCCGGACAGGGTATATGAACCCTGCCATAGCCTCCCTGGCAAAGCTGATAAAGCTGCCCGTCGCCCTCTTGAGAATAGAGGGCGGTTATGGCGTTCACCCCCGCTGGAGCGACGTCGTCCGCCGCGGAAAGATGCGGGCCTACGTGTCGCGGGTCATAGAGCCGGAGGAATACGCCGGACTCTCAAAGTCTGAGCTGCTCGCCATCATCGAGGAGGGCCTCGCAGTGGACGAGGGCGTGGCCGACGGGCTCTACAAGTCGGGGAGGCGGGCGGAATACCTGGAGCGGGCGATGTACGTCTGTCCCTGGTGCGGGCTCTCGGAGTTTGAGAGCCACGGCAACGAGATAGAATGCAGGCGCTGCCGCCGGAAGATAAGTTACGGAGAGGACAAACGCCTGAGTGGTGTGGGCTTCACCTTCCCCTTCGAGTTCGTCACGGACTGGTACGACTATCAGGAACAGTTCGTGCGCTCGCTGGACCTGACGAAGTGGACGGAAGAACCTTTGTACCGTGACAGTGTCCGGCTTTCCGAAGTCGTAGTGTACGAGCGCAAGGCGCTGCTGCGCCGCGATGCCTCCGTAAGCCTATATGGCGACAGGATAGTCATAGATGAAGGCAGCGGGGAGGAGCTGGTTTTCCCCTTCAGGGAGGTGGGCGCGGTATCGGTCCTGGGGAGGAACAAACTCAATATCTATCACGGTGAGAGGCTGTATCAGCTAAAGGGCGGCAAGCGTTTCAACGCGCTCAAATATGTGAACATATATTACCGCAGCAAAAATATGGGCAGAGGTGACAAGAGTGGAGAATTTCTGGGATTATAGTGTATGGAGCGGGTTGAATCTGGCGGCGGTGCTGCTCATGAGCTTGCTGGCGGCGAATGTACTCAAAAAGACGATAAAATTCCTTCAGGCCTCGCTGATACCGGCCTCTGTCCTGGGCGGCGGCATCCTCATCGTCGTCGCGGGACTGTACAAGTATTTCACGGGCGACGTAATGTACGACACCGCGTTTTTCGGAGGAAACGGCACAGAGGCGCTTGAGATCATTACATATCACACCCTTGCGCTGGGTTTCATAGCCTCTGCGTTCAAGCCCTCGGCCACAAAGATGACCAAGAAGCGCACCGTGGAGATATTCAATACAGGCGTGACCACCGTCTCGACATATCTGCTCCAGGCGGTGTTCGGCCTTGGCATCTCGATAGTCGCGGCTCTGGTGGTCTCGGGCTTTTTCCCGGCGGCTGGCATCCTGCTGCCCTTTGGCTACGGCCAGGGCACCGGCCAGGCGCTCAACTACGGCGGCATTTTTGAAAACGACTTCGGCTTTGTCGGCGGCAAGAGCTTCGGCCTTACCATCGCGGCCCTGGGCTTTTTGAGCGCGAGCATAGGTGGCGTTATACATCTGAACATCCAGAAGCGCCGGGGAAAGATAAAGTTCATGAAGGTCGAGGAAAAGGCCTTGCGCTCCGAGCAGATACAGTCCGACGACGAGATACCCATGCAGGAGAGCATCGACAAGCTGACCATCCAGATAGCCCTCATCGCGCTGGCATATCTGTTGGCCTACCTGCTCATGGACGTTCTTGGCCTGCTGCTGCCGAGCATGAAATCCGTCATCTACGGCTTCAACTTCCTGCTGGGCGTCCTGACGGCGACGCTGGTGAAGCTCCTTATGGGCTGGCTGAAGAAAAAGCGCATTATAAAGAAGGAATACACCAATGCCTTCCTGATGACCCGCGCGAGCAACTTTTTCTTCGACATCATGGTCGTCGCGGGTATCGCGGCTATACGCTTCAGCGTCCTCAAGGATTACTGGGGCATCATCCTCATCATGGGCGTCGTGGGCCTCGTGATAACGTATGTATACAACTACTTTGTGGCGAAGAAGCTCTTTCCTGAGTACGTGGAGGAACAGTTCCTCACCATGTACGGCATGCTGACCGGCACGGCCAGCACCGGCGTCATCCTCCTGCGCGAGATAGACGGCGAGTTCAAGACCCCGGCGCTGGACAATCTGGTGTATCAGAACTTCCCGGCAATAGTTTTCGGCTTCCCGATGATGCTGCTGGCGACCCTCGCCCCGGTGAAGCCCCTGCTGACGCTGCTGATACTCATCCTGTTTTTCATTGTAATGAACGTCATACTTTTCAGGAGCTATATATTCAGGCGAAAAAAGTGAGCGCCCGCGCGTAATAAGGCGCCCCGATGTACTCGGGGCGCCTTGTTTTTTAGCCCAGCCCCACGCTGGGCGCCGTTATTTCGAGCGTGCACAGGCCGTAGCTTTGCAGCAGCTTTATCTGCCCGCGCTCAGTCTTCCAGACCTCCCAGGAGCTGCCGGACTCTGTGGATTCCCCCGCGCTGTCCGCATCGGGTTCGCCGTAGAGTTCGGTGAGCCGTTCGGCGTAGGGGCCGGCTTCGGCGCCGGCGAGGTAGATGGAGACGGAACTGACCTTGCCCTCCGCGTCGTATACCGTGCTGGGCTCAGTCTCCTCACCGAAAAGCTCGGCGCTGTAGATGCAGCCGATGAGCGTCTCACCGTCGGCGGCGATGTTCTCCTTGCTTGTTTGTCGTATCGCCGGGATCACCGGCTTCAGTTTTCGGGCGTATCACCCGGTGCGCCGGATGCGACGAAGAAGCCGCTTTCGCCGTGCATCTCGTTCAGCGCGGCCAGCGCTTCCTCGGCCTCAGCGCGCGTGGCGTACTGGCCTATGGTCACGATGTATTCGCCGCTGAGCGTCCGCAGCTGCGTCGCCGCCTCGGCGTGGTACTCCTCGCATAGCAGGCCCAGCTCGTCAGTATAGGTCATGGCCTCGGAGCGGAGGTAGTATACTTCATCCTCACCGGAGGGGGCGCTTTCAATAAAGTTCAGCATCAGCGCTCCCGGGTCGGAGTATTCGGTGATCTCACAGCTCCAGCCCTCGTTGAGGACTATGACTATGCCGTAGGACGAGTCGTCGAGTACCATAATGCGGTAGGCGTCGCGGACAGCCTCAGTGCCGAGCAGGCTCTTAAAGAGCGCGTCAAAGTCGATTTTCCGCACGCCACTGAGCGTGAGCTCCAGCCTGTTCGGAGCGGAAAAGCGGGTAACGCTGTAGTGAGGCGCGGCGCTCAGCTCGCCGGAGGCGCCCTCGAAGCTGAGCAGTACGCCCTCGCCCCGGTCCTCGACTTTGCCCTGCGCGCCGTCTGTAAGCTCGCCGCCGCTGCCTATCTGGAGCACCTGCACGATGCTCCCTAGTATGGGTATCTGCGCTGCATAGGTGTAGATGGGCATGATGTTTGCGCAGGCAAACAGCACGCAGACGACCGCCGCCGCGCTGGCCGCGAAGCGTCTCAGGCTCCGCAGGCGCCCGGCTCTTTCAGCGCGGCGCATCGACGCTGTGATTACAGCGTCGAGCTCGGCGGGGATGGGGATGGCGTCGTATTTTTCCTTTCCAATGTTCATTGCTCAATGCTCTCCCTTCTGCAAGAACGTCCGCATTTTTCCAAGCGACCTGTAAACGCGCGATTTTACAGTCGATTCCGGCTCCCCGAGTATCCGGGAGACGTTTTCGTAGGTGTAACCCTCAAAGAAGTGCAGGATGACGCAGGCGCGATCCCGTTCCCAGAGCGCGTCGAGCGCGGTATAGAGGTCGAGCGAGTCCTCCGGCGCCAGGGCGGCCTCGTCAGGCGGCTCCGACTCCGGCGGCAGCGCGTCGTCGAGGAAAGTGACCCGTGAATTTTGCCGCAGCAGGTCGAGCGCGCAGTTGATGACGATGCGCGTCATCCAGGAGGAGAAGTACTCCGGCGTTTTGAGTGCTTTGAGGCTGCGCAGCGCCTTGTAGGAGGCCTCTCCCATGACGTCGAGGGCATCGTGCTCGTTTTTGACATAGGAGTAGGCAATGCGATAGTATTTTGCCTTGTCAGCCTGAAAGCGCTGGGCAAATTCAAATTTGTCCATGAGAGGGAACATCCTTTTCGCAGTTGTGAAGAGCAGCTGCTCTGTATATTAGACAGTCTGCGGACGAAAATAGTTGAAAAGAGAATTAAAAATTTAATCGGCCCGGAAAAGTACGTCGCGAGCGCTAAAATTTGCATAAAAGAAGCCCGCATATAAGCGGGCAGAGCGGCAAGAATATAAGCGAGCCAAGGCTCAAAAGAGAGAAAAGGAGATGCAATTCGATGTCCACCAGGAGCAACAACCTCGTAAACCCGAACGCCCGCGAGGCCATGAACCGCTTCAAGATGGAGGCGGCCGGTGACCTTGACGTGCATTCACCACAAAACACTTATTAAAAACATACAAATTACCGTCCGTACATACAGCTATTTAGCACAAACGGCCTCTCATTGAGTTTGAGAGGCCGTTTTTATGATCAAGGAGGGAGTATGCCGGCAGGGAAGACCGAAAACATCAAACAGGTGCGGTTAAGTCAGTTGTTCCCGTTTGAGCGACATCCTTTCAAAGTGAATAATGATGCAGAAATGCAGAAAATTGTCGAGAGCGTGAAACAGTACGGCGTCCTGTCCCCGGCCATCGCCCGGCCCATGCCTGACGGCGGCTACGAGCTTGTATCCGGACACAGGCGCAAGCGGGCCTGTGAGCTGGCGGGGCTGGAGACTATGCCGGTAATCGTCCGCGAGCTGGACGACGACGCGGCGGCGATCCTCGTCGTGGACAGCAATTTGCAGCGCGAAGGGCTGCTTCCGAGCGAGAGAGCGTTTGCGTACAGGCTCAAGCTTGAGGCAATGCAGCATCAAGGGCAAAGGAAAGATTTAACTTCGGTTCAAGTTGAACCAAAGTTAAGAGCAAGAGACGTTATTGCACAGGAAGTCGGTGAAAGTAGCGGTGTTCAAGTACAACGCTACATCCGCCTCACCGAGTTGATACCGCCGCTGCTGGACATAGTAGACGAGCGCAAGATCGCGTTCAACCCGGCCTATGAGCTTTCGTTTCTGACCAAGGACGAGCAGCGCCTTCTTCTCGACGCGATGGACAGCGAGCAGGCGACGCCGTCGCTGTCACAGGCGCAGAGGCTCAAGCAGTTCTCCCAGCGCGGAGAGTTGACCGCCGAGGCCATGAGGGCCATCATGTCAGAGGAGAAAAAAGAAGCGGAGCACATCACCATCAAGGGCGACACACTACGCAAATACTTTCCTGCCAGTTACACGCCAAAGCGTATGGAGGAGACCATTATTAAGCTGCTGGAACAGTGGCAGAAGCGCAGAAAGCGCGAGGCAGAACGCTAATCGTCTAATTGAATACAAAAACCTAACCGGACAGTGCATTAACTGCCCGGTTTTTTTATTGGAGGTTAATCGTATGTACCAGTACAAACCTGAAGATGTGGACTGCAAATACTGCGCCGAGTGGCGTCACAGGCAATGCCAGGCGGCGGGCTGCCCTTGGCTGGCGGAGCGCATAGAGGCCGGGAAAGTGAGCTATGCCACTGTTATCCTCAAGCTGTTCAGGAACGTCAAAGACGTGGATATTGTCGGGCGGTTCGGCCAGCTGGTGCAGAGCTTCAGCGGCTCGCTCTGGCTGAGCGCGGAGCATGAATTTAATACCCGCCAGCTGCTGCAAAGCGTTGGTTACGGAGCGTGGAGAGACCCACGCTATTTTTCTGCCCTTTATCTGTTCGGCTCCAACCGCACGCTGCTCAAACGGGCATGGAACGCCTGCCTGCCGAAAAGGTTCATACCCGAGTACATAACTCACGTCGGCATCTGCGTCGGCGACGGCTGGATGATCCACGCCGGAAGTCCCATCAGCTACATCAAGTTTATGGATTCGTATTACTCAGATAACTTTGTTGGATTCGGCAGGCTTCCTGCCCCCTGAAAGGAGAGATAACTTGGACGCAAGAATACCGAAGCTGCGCACTGAGGCCGCGAGGCTCAAGGCGCGCATAGAAAATCTCACGGCGCGCTACGACGCGACAATAGATAAAGTAACCGAGCTTGAGAACCTCGAGATTGTGGGCCTCGTGCGCGCGGAGAACATGAGTATCGAGCAGCTCGCCGCGCTCATCAAGGGAGGTGCCGCCGATGCGTAAACTCGCACCGCTTCTGTGCGCCGCCGCGCTCACGCTCTCGCTTGCCCTGCCTGCGGGCGCGTACTACGCCTCGAACGAGGACGGCGCGAACGAACCGGGCGGCCCCATGACGAGCATCAGCGTCACGACGGAGCCGGTCTCGGAGCCTGAGCTGCCCTCGCTCGGCGGGCTGACGCCGGACGGTAACCTCGCGCTCATAGACGACATCCTCGACGGCAGTTACTACTCCAGCGAGGAGATTGGCGAGAGCGGCAAGATGCAGTTCGTGACAGTTGAGACGAAAAGCGGCAATGTCTTCTACCTCGTCATCGACCACAGCACCGGCGACGTCTACTTCCTGAACCTAGTAGACGAGTCCGACCTGCTCGCACTGCTGGAGGATGAGGGCTACGAGGCCGAGCGCGACTGCAAGGTCAAGTGCGAGGCGGGCGCGGTGAACACCGACTGCCCCGTCTGCCGCACAGACCTCAAGGGCTGCAAGGGCGAGGAACCCGAGCCGACGCCCACGCCGACCCCGGCTGCTGACTCCGAGCCGGAAGATGAAGGCGGCTTCAACGCGGCAGCCATTCTTCCCATCGTACTCATCCTGCTGCTCATCGCGTGCGCTGCCGCAGCCTTTTTGAAGTTCCGCAAGAAGAAACCCGACACCAGCGGCGACACCGACCTCGACGACTACGAGTTCCCCGAGGACGACGAGGAGGACGAGGCCAAGTGAAATACCGCTTCACGAGCAGCCCCTTCGGGGCGCTGATGACAAAGATACCGCCTGCGCCCAAACCCGACCCGCCGCCCAAACCTCCCGAGGGCCACTTCTGCTACGGCTGCGCAAGATATGGGCTGGGATGTGTCAGGCCGTGTTACAGGGACGCAGAGAGGAAATAAAGTGTGTTGTTATTATGCTGCTATTATGCTATAATAACGTACAAAGGAGGCGACGCATATGCCGCTTATACGTCCCATTACGGATTTGCGCAACACAAATGAGATCTCGGACTTCTGCCATGCGCAGCGCGAGCCTGTGTTCATCACCAAAAACGGCTACGGCGACTTGGTGCTGATGAGCATGGAGACCTACGAGGATATGTTTGAAACTGCCCGCACCGACGCCGCAATAGCGGCTTCCGAGGCGGAGTACAAGAGGAACGGACGGCTCCACGACGTGAAGGACACCTTTGACGAGTTGAGGAGCAAGTACCTTGGATGAGAATGCTGCCTACACTGTTGGGCTGACCGACGAAGCCCGGCGGAATCTTGAGGGCATCTTCGCTTATGTGTCGAGGAACCTCCAGGAACCCGGCACCGCAGCAGCCCTTATTGACGAACCTGAGGCCGGTATCCTCTCGCTTGGCAATATGCCTCACCGCTGCCCCGAGCGGCGCAAAGGCATCTATGCCTGCAAGGGCTACCGCCAGCTGCTGGTGAAGAACTACACAATAATATACAGCATCGACGAGCTGAACCGGAGGGTCGTAATACTGACCATCCGGTATTCACGAAGCAGCTTCTGAGATGCCGATACAACGCCGAGAGGCCAGCGAGAGCTGGCCTCTCGGCTGCGTCCGCCCATGTTTCAAAGAATAAGCTGTTGCATATCTGGCATAATTCTGATAATATAATGCCAGATAGGAGGCTGAGACTATGTTGAACATTCGTCCGGTTTCCGACCTTCGGAACAAGTTCTCGGAGATCGAGGAGACCGTCAAACGCGGGCAGCCCGTGTATCTCACGAAAAACGGCTATGGCTCCATGGTCGTTATGAGCCTTGAACAGTATTCGGCCCTGACCGAGAACGTGGAGGCCAAGCTGGACGAGGCTGACCGCGCCGCCGCCGAGGACACGCGCCGCTTTTCGTCCGACGAGGTGTTCTCGCGTGTGAGGGAGCGCATTGATGGACATAGGAAGGTATAAGCTGCGGATACTTCCTCTGTTTGAGGAAGACTTGAACGAGATAGTGGATTATTTCTCGCTACAGCTTGAGAACCCCGTCGCCGCGCTCGCGCTCGTGGACGATGTCGAACGCGCCATCAAGGAGCGCACCTCCTGCGCCGAGGCATTTGAGCCGTACAGGTCGGCTAAGGAGCGCAAGTACCCATACTACCGCATCTATGTGCGCAACTACGTCATCTTCTATGTCGTCATCGACGACGTGATGGAAGTCCGGCGCATATTGTACAACAGGCGGGACTTGCAGTCCCTCATATAAACCAAACACAACGCCGAGAGGCCAGCGAGAGCTGGCCTCTTTTATTTTGCACGAGCTGCGTGCGGCCATGCTACAGGGATGCGGAGAGGAAATGAAACGAGAAGTGCCGCCCACACGGGCGGCACCTGTTATAGCTATTGAAGTTTGTCTAAAACTTTTTGAACCTCCGGCAAATCCTCGCTTATTATCTCCCAAACGAGACGGAGATTCACGCCTTCATAGTCGTGGACTATGCGGTTTCTCAAGCCGTACATCTCATGCCACGGCAGCTCCGGGTGCGCAGCTTTGTAATCCTCGTCGGCTATACGGCAAAGCTCCCCGAGCTGGCTCAAATTGAACACGCAGGCTTCGACCAGCTTGCTGTCCACGATGAAACCGTCGTAAGTGCGACCCTCACAGTAGCCCAACACCTTTGAAACGTAGACGGTCATCTTGCGGACTATAACTTCATTTCTCATAAATCGTCACCCCTGTGGCACGTATCTCGCGGTCTATCAGCGAGCCCTGCTCTATGTGTGACGGCGCGAACACATCCACCGGCATACCGGCTGCGGCGCGGATGTCCTCCATCATGCCGACAAAGCGCAGCCCGCGTAAATTGCTGTCCACGAGCAGGTCAAGGTCGCTTTTATCAGTTGCAGTCCCTTTCGCTACGGAACCAAAAAGCACAGCGCGGTTCACACCGTGCGCACGGAACACCGGCGCAAGCGTCGTGCGTATTGCATCTATACTCGGCATGAGAACACCACCTTTCATAAATAGTATATATCATTTTGGGAACGGAATAAAGAACTATTTTGTAAATGAAAAAGGAGAAATACATATTGAAAACACTCATAATAACCGAAAAGCCCTCCGTTGCGCAGGCAATAGCCGCGGTGGTCGGGGCGCTGGCGCGTAAGGACGGGTACTTTGAGGGGGGCGGGTATATCGTCGGCTGGTGCCTGGGGCATCTGGCGCAGCTCGTAAGCGCCGAGGCCTACGACCCGCAGTTCAGCCGCTGGCGTGTCGCCGACCTGCCCATACTGCCCCAGGACTGGCGCTACAGGGTGCCGCAGGACAAGCGAAAACAGTTCGGCATCCTGCGCGGCCTAATGCTCAGAGACGACGTCGCCCAGGTCATAAACGCCTGCGACGCCGGACGCGAGGGCGAGCTTATCTTCCGCAACCTCTACGAACTCACGGGCTGCACCAAGCCCACGGTGCGCCTCTGGCTCAACTCTATGGAGGAAGCCGAGATACGCCGCGCCCTCGCAGACCTTCGCCCCGGCTCGGACTATGACCGGCTCTTTGCCGCCGCGCGCTGTCGTGAGCGCGCCGACTGGCTCGTCGGCATCAACGCCACGCGCCTGCTCTCCGTCACCTACCACCGCACCCTGAACACAGGCCGCGTAGTCTCGCCCACGCTCGCCCTGCTCACTCAGCGCGAGGCGGACATTGTGGGCTTTGTACCCGAAGCCTTCTACACCGCCGAACTGCACCTCGGCTCCTTCACAGCCGAGAGCAAGCGGTTCAGCAACAGGGCTGAGGCTGAGTCAGCCGTGGTCTCGGCTGGCGGCAAGTGCGTCGTGACAGCAGTCAGCACCAAGGAGAAATCCGAGAGCGCCCCTGCGCTCTACGACCTGACCACGCTCCAGCGCGATGCGAACCGCGTCCTCGGCTACACCGCCCAGCAGACGCTGGACTATGCGCAGAGCCTCTACGAAAAGCGCCTGTGTACCTACCCTCGCACGGACAGCCGTTTCATCACGGATGGAATGGCAGACGGCGTGAAGTCCCTCGTCCTCTGCGCGGCGGGCATATGCGGCCTTGAGCCGCCGTTTGCCGTCTATGCTGACCAGGTCTGCGACAGTTCCAAGGTCACCGACCACCATGCTCTTGTTCCCACCATGAGTTCCGCGGACTGCGAGCTTGATGACCTGCCTGCGGGCGAGTGCGAGCTGCTCCGGCTCATGGCGGCGCAGGTGCTCCGGGCCGTTTCCGCGCCCCACCGCTGGCTGGAGACGAGCGTCGAGCTTGTCTGCGGCGGATTCACATACAGCGTCAAGGGCAAAACTGTACTTGACCCCGGCTGGCGCGCCTACGACAGCACCGAGCGCCGGGACAGCTCCCTGCCTGAGCCGCACGAGGGCGATGAGCTGCCCGTCCTGAGCGCCGAGGTCAAGGAGGGCCAGACCTCGCCCCCTGCGCATTTCACGGAGGGGACGCTCCTGACGGCCATGGAGAACGCCGGGGATACGCCCGACGAATCCGAGCGCAAGGGGCTGGGTACGCCCGCGACACGGGCAGGCATCATAGAGAAGCTGGTGGCTGCGGGCTTCATAGAGCGAAAGAAGGCAAAGAAGAACACGACCCTCATCCCTACGCAGACGGGCGCGGCACTCACGGCTGTGCTGCCGGAGCAACT
>OHPR01000174.1_pt1 | contig 32949 bp, 32 predicted proteins | sample 1577761 | NCBI WGS metagenome assembly OHPR01 (sample SAMEA3879537, study PRJEB24766) | human gut metagenome | biome: human-associated habitat; feature: feces | place: USA | collected 1985/1987 | reverse complement strand
AACGGCAGCGGCCGCAAACAAAAAGCCGGGGAAGCCTTTCGGCTTCCCCGGAAACATCTCGTTCAGCTTACAGCAGCATGCCCGCAAAGCACTGGCACGCCAGATACATCACAGCGCCTATGCACACCGGCGCGAGAAATCCCGCCTTGCCGGAGTTCAAACGCTCCCAGATGGAGGTGAAGAGGAAGGCCATCGCCGTAAACAGCAGCCCGGCAATGACACCCAGACGCAGCGCCTCGCCCACGCCGGAGCACAGGCCCGCCGCCCAGGGCAGCAGCCAGAAGGTCAGGAAAGCCAGCACCGCCGTCAGCGCCCAGTTGCGCTTCGGCACCTGCTTGCGCCCCAGATAGCACTCTATCACCAGCGCCGCGGCGCACACCGCGGCCAGGTTCGGGATGTCAATGAGCGGCAGTATCGCCTGCGGCATGAAGGTGCGCACAAGCAGCAGCACAAGGCAGACAGCGCCCACGACCCCGGCCAGTACAGTATTGAGCTTAAAAGTCACAGCTTTCATAGCTTTCTCCTTTCAGCCGTCTCAGCCCAACGTCAGGTCCACGTTGACCATGTTCTCAAAAGAGGCCCTGATGGCCGAGAGGATGTCGCCGTGGCTGTCGTTCAGGCTCATCGTGGCGGAGCTCGTGACGTCGGCCAGCATGGCCTTCTCCTCGTCCGTCAGCGCCGCATACTTCTCCGCGTCGCCTTCGCCGCTGCTCGACTCCTTCAGGGGTCTGCCGTTGGCGTCGGAGCAGTACTTCGCAAACCACTCCTCCACCTCGTCAACCGTCTTGCCGACGAACAGCTGCTGGAATGCGTCCATCTGCTCGCTCCAGGTACCGGTACCCATAACGTAGGTCTCGCCCCTGTCGCGCTTCGTCGCCCAGCCGGCGACCTCCTCGGTGAACTGCTCCTCCGTGTCCGGCGTCGTGCCGTCCACCACGGCGTCGTGGTTCGAGTCGTTGTTGTAGCCGCCCTGGCCGGGCCAACCGCTGAAGTGCGGCATCTCCGCCCCGTCATAGTTCGGCGTCGCGTACTCAAGCTGGTCCACGTAAATGGCGAGTATCTTGCCCTCGCCGTCAAACAGCGTGTTGGCAAACACCTGGTTGATGCTGTATACCGGCGTACCCGTGTCGTCGGAGCCGGGGCCCATGCGCACGGTGTTCGAAAGGCCGAAGCCCATGCCCGTCGCCGTCATCGCCCCGAGCGGGACGCGGTTCTCATAGGCCTTGCGGATGGCCGAGAGGATGTCGCCGTGGCTGTCGTTCAGGCTCATCGTGGCGGAGCTCGTGACGTCGGCCAGCATGGCCTTCTCCTCGTCCGTCAGCGCCGCATACTTCTCCGCGTCGCCTTCGCCGCTGCTCGACTCCTTCAGGGGTCTGCCGTTGGCGTCGGAGCAGTACTTCGCAAACCACTCCTCCACCTCGTCAACCGTCTTGCCGACGAACAGCTGCTGGAATGCGTCCATCTGCTCGCTCCAGGTACCGGTACCCATAACGTAGGTCTCGCCCCTGTCGCGCTTCGTCGCCCAGCCGGCGACCTCCTCGGTGAACTGCTCCTCCGTGTCCGGCGTCGTGCCGTCCACCACGGCGTCGTGGTTCGAGTCGTTGTTGTAGCCGCCCTGGCCGGGCCAACCGCTGAAGTGCGGCATCTCCGCCCCGTCATAGTTCGGCGTCGCGTACTCAAGCTGGTCCACGTAAATGGCGAGTATCTTGCCCTCGCCGTCAAACAGCGTGTTGGCAAACACCTGGTTGATGCTGTATACCGGCGTACCCGTGTCGTCGGAGCCGGGGCCCATGCGCACGGTGTTCGAAAGGCCGAAGCCCTGGTACGCCTCGGCAGCGACCTGGGCCTCCTGAGTCGGCCGAGGGGTGGCCTCCGGCTCGGGCTCGGAGCTGCCGCCGCCCGCGAGGGCATTCTTTACAGCGTTGATTATACCGTTGCTGGTATAGGTCGCGCCGGAGACGACGTCCACGTCCGGCGAGTTCGCCGCGACGATGGCCGCCGGGATCTGCTCAAGCGCGCCGCCCGCTATCTCGATGGTCTCGCTGTTGGAGATGACCTCGACGGCGGTGATGGTGTCGCCGTCCATGGTGACGGCCACGGTGATGGGGCCTATGAAGCCGTCGGCCGTGCCGGTGAGCGCGCCGCTGCCGCCGCCCGCGCTGTCAAGCGCGTTCTTGACGGCGTTGATTATGCCGTTGCTGGTATAGGTCGCGCCGGAGACGATGTCCACATCCGGCGAGTTCGCCGCAACGATGGCCGCCGGGATCTGCTCAAGCGCAGTGCCGGCTATCTCAGGCGTCTCGCTGTTGGAGACTATCTCCACGGCGGTGATCTTGTCGCCATCCATGGTGACGGAGACGGTGATGGGACCGCCGAAGCCGTTGGCCGTACCGGTGAGCGGGCCGCCCGCCGCACCGGACTCCTGCACGTACTTGCTCGCCGCGTTCACGCAGGCGACGACGGCGGAGGAGCTGATGGTGGCGCCCGTCACGGCGTCGATGTTGCTGTTGACGGCCAGGTCGCCCTTGGAGTTCATAAGGCCCACGAGGAAGAAGAGATCGTCCTGCACTCCGAGGCCGAGGCCGTAGGTGTCGTGGATGTCGCGCACGGTGTAGCCCTTGACGACGCCCTCGTTGTCCACGGCGACGAGGAGCTTTATCTCATCCACGTAGCCGTTCGCGGTCATCGCCAGGACGTAGCCGCCCTCGCCCTTATAGACGTTCGTGATCTTGGAATCGGTGCCCTTGTACTCGATCTCCTCGAACTCACCGCCGCCGGGCAGGAGGTAGGAGATCATCTCGCCGAGCTCTTTCTCGGCGTTTGCCGCTGCTGTGCCTGCGAGGCCGGCGCCTGCCGCCGCGAGTATGACGGCGCAGGCCAGTATCACGGCGACGGGGACAAGTAGTTTCTTACTCATTTCCCGGCACCCCCTTTCACGCCGAAGCGCTTCACGGGCACGGCCTTGTCAAGCGCCCAGGCGCAGGCGTTCATGATGAGGATAGCGTAAGTCACGCCCTCCGGGAAGAGCCCGAAGTAGCGGAAGATGACGGTCAGCACGCCGCAGCCTACGCCGTAGACCAGCTGGGCCGCAGGCATGGCGGGGCTCGTGACGTAGTCGGTGGCCATGAAGATGGCGCCGAGCATGACGCCGCCGCCCATGACGCTGTAGAGCATCCAGAGCATGGGGTCGTCGCCCTTGCTGAACACCAGCGTGAGGACGGCCACCGCGCCTATGTACGCGGCGGGGATGCGCCAGCTGATGACCCTGCGGTAGAGCAGGTAAGCCAGGCCTATGAGCAGCGCCAGGGTGCAGACCTCGCCTATGCAGCCGCCGATCTTGCCGAGGAACATATCCAGGAGGCTCGCATCGGGCAGGGCCGGGCGGGCCATGGTCTGCAGCGGGGTGCTCGATGAGACGATGTCCACGGCTCCGAAGTTCAGGGCGGAGACGCTCTCGGTCGTGTACCTGGTGATGGTCGCGGGCCAGAAGAGCATTATGAGCGCCCTGCCGCCGAGGGCCGGGTTAAAGACGTTCTGGCCCAGGCCGCCGATGAGGCCCTTCACGACGATTATCGCAAAGGCGTCGCCCACGAGGACGACCCAGTAGGGGCAGCTCGCAGGCAGGGAGAAGGCCAGCAGCACGCCGGTGACAACAGCGGAAAGGTCGCCCACCGTGGGCTTTTTCCGCATGACAAGGTTCACCAGCAGCTCGGCCACAACGCAGCCCGCCGCCGAGATGACGGTCAGGACCAGGGCGCGCAGGCCGAAGAGCACGACCCCGGCTATGAGCGCGGGTACGAGGGCTATGAGCACGTCCAGCATGGTCCGCTGCGTCGTGTTGCCGCTGCGGATGTGGGGTGCGGAGGTCACGGTCAGGTTCATTACCTCTTTCCCTCCTTCAGCAGTTTCTTGCCCGCCTTGAAGGTCTCGACAAGGGGCAGGCGGCCGGGGCATACGTAGGCGCAGCAGCCGCACTCCATGCAGTCCTCAAGGTTGAGGCGCCCGAGTTCCTCCTTGTCGCCGCAGTTCACGTAGCGGTAGAGGTTCAGGGGCTGCAGGCCCATGGGGCAGGCGTCCATGCACTTGCCGCAGCGGATGCAGGCGGGGTCCTCCGCCGCAGGGGCGGGGTCGGTCAGGCAGAGCAGGGCGTTCGTGCCCTTGACTACGGGGACGGCCAGGTTCCCCTGCGCCACGCCCATCATCGGGCCGCCGCAGACGACCTTGCAGGTCTCCTCCTTCACGCCGCCGGCAAAGTCGAGCACCTGCTCTATGGGCGTGCCGACGCGGACTATGACGTTCTTCGGCTCATTCGCGCCCTCGCCGGTGACGGTGACGACCTTCTCCGTGATCGGCAGGCCCTCGTATACGGCGCGGCAGATGGAGTAGACAGTCGTAACGTTGAACAGCGCGCCGGTCCTCGCGCCGGGGGCGACTTCCTTGCCGGTGACAGCGAGGATGAGCTGCTTTTTCGCGCCCTGGGGATAGCGCGTGGGCAGCGCGCGGATCTCGATGTCCTCCTGGCCCTCGGCCTTGGCGCGCAGGGCCTCGATGGCCTCGGGCTTGTTGTCCTCGACGGCGATGACGGTGTGCTTCGCGCCGATGACGTCGGCCAGTATCCGGGCGCCCAGGATGACCTTTTCAGGCCAGGTGCACATCACCATATCGTCGGAGGTGATGTAGGGCTCGCACTCGCAGGCGTTTATGAGCAGGGTCTCGGTTTTGCCCGCGGTGGAGAGTATCTTGGAGTTCGTGGGGTAGGCCGCGCCGCCCATGCCGCAGATGCCCGCCTCGCGGACTATGGCGGCGAGCTCCGCGGGGCTCAGGCCCTTGTGGCTGGCGCGGGGCTTTATGGCGGGGTCGGGCGTGTCCTTGCCGTCGCTGTCGATAACGACGCAGACGGCCTGCCTGCCGCCGGGGATGGGCAGCTGCTCCACAGCCGCCACGGTGCCGGACACCGAGGCGTGCACCGGGGAACACACGCCCTCGCCGTCGCCTATCTTCTGACCCAGCTTCACCGTGTCGCCCACTTTGACCAGAGGGGAGCAGGGCGCGCCGATGTGCTGGGACATGGGTATGATCACCCTGGAAGGCGCCGGCATCGGGACAGGAGCTCCGCCCCGCGACAGCGCCTTGCCGTCGTTGGGATGGATTCCGCCCCTGAAAAGCTGCTTCATACTTTCACCTCTCTACTCTTATTTCACATTTTCACTCTTTTATATAGCCGGAAAAGCCCGGGCTGTACAGCAGCTGCCCGTCGGCCGCGACCCAGAGGGCCTCGGCCCCGAACTCGTCCAGCAGCGCCTGGCCCTCGTCCTGCGTCATGGTGAAGAGGCTGGTCGAGAGCGCGTCGGCAAGGCCGGAGTCCTCGCAGACCACCGTCACCGCGCGCCACAGCGTCGCGGGATACAGCGTCTCGGGATCTATGATATGGTGGTACTTCACGCCGTCCACATAGTAGTAGCGCTGGTAGTCCCCGCTCGTCACGACGGAGCCCTCGCTGGCCCAGAGCGTGTGGAGGTAGTCCTCCGCGCCCCCGTCGGGGTCCTGCACGCCCACGACCCAGGCCTCGCCGTCTGGCTTCGGCCCCGTGGCGCGCACGTTGCCGCCCACGCTCACCAGGTAGCCCGAGGGCAGCTCTTTGCAGACCTGCTCCGTCGCATAGCCCTTCGCGACCGCGCCGACGTCGAGTCTCGTCTCGGCGTCCGTGATCTGCACCGTGCCCTCCTCGGCGTCTATTATGACCGCGGAGAAATCACAGTGCTTCGCCGCCTCCAGGAGCGCGGCGGCATCGGGAAGCTCGCCTTCCTCCGAGTATTCGCCGGCCTCCCTCGCGTCGTGCCAGAGCTTCAGCACGCCGCCCATCGCGGCGTCGAGCTTTCCGCCCGTCTTTTCATACATCTCGCGGCAGAACAGCAGGAGGTCTATTATCCTCCCGTCCACCTCTACGGGCTCGCCGCCCGCCGCATCGTTTATCGTCTTTATGTTGTTTACGCCCTCGTAGTCGTTGTAGATGTCATAGAGCTCGTGATATTCCTTCAGCCCCGCCTTGACGCTCTCTGCGACGGCGGTGAACTCCTCCTCGCTTTCGGCGTAACCGACAACGGTGGTCAGCGTGTCGAAGAGGTCGAGGAAGGTGGCGGTGTATCTCGTGAGCTCCGGCACCGCCGTCTCAGACGGCTGCCCCACGTCGATCACCTGAGTCGTGGAGCAGCCGGTGAGCATCAGCAGCGCCAGCGAGAGCGCCGCGAGGCGCGGCAGGAACCTTTCGCGCCGCGCCCGCGGTCTTCTCAGCCTGAGCATGGATTTACTTTATGACCGCGATGAAGTCAACGACGTTCATGGTGCAGCCGGAGGTGATGTCGGCGGAGGTCGGGTGGCCGTTCTCATCGACGGCGACGCCGGCTATGTCGGCCGGGGTCTTGCCGGTGGCGTAGGCGGCGAAGGACCAGGCCTGCTCATCCCACTCGGCCCCGATGGGGCTCGCCTTGCGCATGTCGTAGGCGTCGTCCAGGACGAGCTTGGAATCGTAGGAAGTGCCGACCTCGGAGGCGATCTCGCCCGCCGCGGTGACGGCTATCTTGGCCTGCACGCAGTCGAGGTAGCAGCTGGTGATGACGCCGGAGGCGTCGAGGGTGTAGGCGCCCACGGTGACGTCGGCCTGGGCGTTGCCGTCGCCGTCGGCGGAGGCGGCCTTGGAGCTGCTGGAGACGATGGCGTTGCAGTTCATGTACAGGGTGTCGTCCACGCCCGCGCCGAGGACCTTCGCGTTCGCGACGGCGTTCTCGACAGCGGTGAGGATCTCGGCTATGTTCATGGTGCAGCCGGTGGTGATGTCGGCGTCGGTGGGCTTGCCGCCGTCGTCGATGGCTATGCCCTTGACCTCGTCGAGGGTCTTGCCGGTGACGTAGTCGGCCAGGAAGTTGGCCTGCTCATCCCACTCCGCGCCGATGGGGCTAGCCTTGCGCATGTCGTAGGCGTCGTCCAGGACGATCTTGGAATCGAACGCGGTGTCCGCGGCGGTGAGTATCTCGCCCGTGGCGGAGACGGCTATCTTGGTCTGCACACAGTCGATAAGGCAGTCTTTGATGACGCCGTCGCCGTCAACGAGGACGGCAGCGAAGGTGGTGTCGGCCTGGGCCAGGCCGTCGGCGTCGGCGGAGGCGGCCTTGGAGCTGCTGGAAACAACGGACACCAGCGCGAGGCCGGTCTTCAGCTGGCCCTCGGGCAGCGGGGTATCGTCAACCACGGGAGCCGCAGTGTTTTCGGCAGCAGGCTCGGTGGCCTCAGGGGTGGCCTCAGGGGTGGTCTCGGGCGTGGCTTCGGCGTCGTCGCCCATGTTCACGATGATGGTGGTCTGACCGCAGCCGGCCATAAGGCCAAGGCAGAGTATCGCGGCAAGAACGATTGCAAGAAGTTTCTTCATTTTTTTACCTCCCAAATGGATGGTTTTATATCTGCTCGCCCAGCTGGCGTGGGCGTAAACAGCTCTGTGGGGCCCGGGATTAGTCAAAATTATAACAATTGAAATATAAATTTGCGCGGCCGCGGCTAATGTATTCGTTGATGATCACGCCGTTCCGCGCCCGCGGGGTCTGACTTTGTCAAACCAAACACAAATTACTCTTATACTATAAAGGATTTCACGCGATATGTAAAGGGGTAAGCTTCAAATACCGCTCATAATGTGCAAAAACTTACTGTGTGTACGCTCATTGAGTCCAGATCCGCCATGAGGAGCCGTCCCCAGAGCCTCGGCTTCTCCCCCGAGAGGAGGCGTTCCGCCTCGGCCGCCTGGACGGCGGCGCAGGCAGAGACGACCTGGCTGTGGGTGCGCGAGCGCTCCGGCTCGCGGCCTCCGGGGTAGAGCCGCTCGAGCATGCCGCTTCCGGGGGGTACGGTGCCGGCCTGGAAAAACCAGCCTCCGACGGCGCCGTGTACGAGCGGTATGCCGAGCTCGGCGCAGCCGCGCTCGAGCGTGAGCCTTCCGGCCACGTTGTCCAGTCCGTCGAGGGCAAGGCAGCAGCCGCTCAGCAGCTCGGTGCAGTTTTCCTCCGTCACAAATGCCGGCACGGCCTCAAAGCGCAGTTGCGGCGCAACGAGCTCCGCCCGTTCCTTAGCGGCGGCGGCCTTGCTGCGGCCTATGAGCGTCTGGGCGGAGAGCAGCTGGCGGTCGAGATTCGATTCGTCAAAGACGTCGCCGTCCGCGGCACGGACAAACTCCGGGCCGAGCCTGAGCATGTGCTCAAGCAGCCAGCCGCCCAGTCCGCCCAGGCCCGCTATAAAGACTCCGCCCGACATAAGCGCCATATAAGCCGCCCCCTTTTTCTTTAGTTTACCTGAATACGCCCTCCCGCGCAAGAGCCGCTCTTGCAAAAGGGGCTTTTATGGATTTATACTCTATTATAAAGGAGGAAATGCCATGCTGAGTACCGTAACGCCCGACGAGGCGCTGAAAATATTGACCTCCGCCTTCGGCGAGCTGAGGACCCCGGCGGAGAACTGCCCGCTCTCCGCCGCTCTCGGCCGCGTGCTGGCGGAGGATGTCGAATCGCCCGAGTACATCCCGGGCTTTGACCGCTCCTCAGTGGACGGCTACGCCGTTGCGGCGGCGGACACCTTCGGCTGCGGCGAGACCTCGCCCGCGCTGCTGAAGCTGCGGGGGCGTGTGAAAATGGGCCGCGCCCCCGATTTTTCGCTTGCCCCCGGCGAGTGCGCGGCCATACCCACGGGCGGACAGCTTCCCGAGGGCGCGGACGCCGCAGTCATGCTCGAGTACGCCGAAGACTACGGCGGCGGGCTCATCGGTCTCATCAGGAGCGCCGCGCCTGGACAGAACGTGGTTTTCCGCGGCGACGACGCGGCCCCGGGCCGGGTCATCCTCCCCGCCGGGCGGCGGCTGGGCGCGGCGGACATAGGCGCGCTTGCGGCCATGGGTATCACTGAGCCCCTCGTGCGGCGGCGGCCGATCGTCGGCATACTCAGCACCGGTGACGAGCTGGTGCCTCCCGATCGCGTTCCCGGCCCCGGCGAGGTGAGGGATGTGAACGCCCCGCTGCTGAGCGCCCTGGTGCGCGGCTGCGGCGGTGAGCCGAAGGAGCTGGGCATAATCCGCGACGAGGTGTCGGAGCTCGACTCGGCGCTCAGCAGCGCCGCGCACGGCTGTGACCTCGTCATCGTCACCGGCGGCAGCTCCGCCGGGGCCCACGATGCCGTGAGCCGGGTCATAGAGGCACGCGGCCGCCTGCTCTTTCACGGCATAGCCATGCGCCCCGGCAAGCCCGCCATGCTCGGCGACATCGGCGGCACGCCGGTGTTCGGCCTGCCCGGCCACCCCGGCGCGGCGTATTTTACGGCGCGGCTGCTCGTAGCAGCGCACATCCGCTCCCTGCTCGGGCTTGAGGCGCAGCCCCGGACAGTCCGGGCCAGGCTTACGGAAAATCTCCCCGCAAACGACGGGCGGGAGCTCTTCTGCGGCGTACGCCTGCGTATGGAAAACGGCGAGCTCTGGGCCGAACCCATCCGTACCAAGTCCGGGCTCATAAGCGCCCTTGCCGCCTCGGACGGCACGCTCCGCGTCGCGCGCGACTGCGAGGGAGTGCACCGCGGCACGCCCGTGACCATAGAACTGGAGGACATTGACTGACATGGCCTTTCATTATCTCACGAACACGCCCCTCGACGAGGCGCGGGAACAACATTTAGGTGCCTTGCGAAATAACGGCCTGACCCCCGAGCCGGAGACGGTGCGCACCATGGACGCCTCCGGCCGCGTGAGCTATCGCGCGGTGTATGCGAAGATCTGCGCGCCGCACTACCACGCCTGCGCCATGGACGGCGTGGCGCTCGCGGCCTCCGTCACCTTCGGCGCGACGGAGACGACGCCGGTCGAGCTCACTGAGGGGCAGTACATACCCGTTGACACGGGCGACCCCCTGCCCGAGGGCTGCGACGCCGTCATCATGGCCGAGGACATCGAGACCCTGCCCGGCGGCATACGCCTTCGCGCCGCGGCCGCGCCCTGGCAGCACGTGCGCCAGATCGGCGAGGACATCTGCGCGGGCGAGATGATACTCCCCTCGCGGACGGAGATCAGCCCCTCTGCGGTGGGCGCGATGCTCGCCGCCGGCGTGCTCGAGTGCGAGGTCTGCCGCCGGCCTGTCGTCGGCATCATACCCACGGGTGACGAGCTGGTCGAGCCCTGCGCCGACCCCGGCCCCGGCGACATCGTGGAGTTCAACTCCTCCATCTTCTCTGCCATGCTCCGGGGCTGGGGCGCTCTGCCCCGCTGCTATCCCATCGTCCGCGACGATGCGGACGCGATATATTCCGCGCTGGAAACTGCACTCGCCGAGTGCGACGCCGTCATATTGAACGCCGGCTCCTCCGCCGGACGCGAGGACCTGAGCGCCGCCGCCATCGCGCGTGTGGGCGAAGTGCTCTGCCATGGCCTCGCTATCAAGCCCGGCAAGCCCGCAATACTCGGGCTGAGCGGGAAAAAACCCATCCTCGGCGTCCCCGGCTACCCCGTCTCGGGCATCATCGTGCTCGAGGAGCTGATGCGCCCCATTCTTGGGCTCTACACTGGCGTCACGCCCGACGGCGAGGCGCAGGAGGTCCCCGCCCGGCTGGGCAGGGGGCTCGTCTCCGGGCTCAAGTACCGCGAATTTGTCCGAGTGCGCCTCGGCGAAGCGGGCGGCGGTTTCACGGCCTCGCCGCTCGGCCGCGGCGCGGGCGTGGTGAGCTCCTTCATGCGCGCCGACGCGATGCTCGAGATACCGCAGGGCGTGGAGGGGCTCGAGGCCGGCGCCGAGGTCACGGTACGGCTCCTTCGCCCGCTGAGCGAGCTGCGCGACGGTCTCGTCGTCATCGGCAGCCACGACCCGCTGCTTGACGAACTCACGGACCTGCTCCGGCTCTCGGAGCCGCCGCTGCGCATGGTCTCCAGCCACGTCGGCTCCATGGGCGGCATTATGGCCATCCGCCGCGGCGAGGCCCACGCCGCGGGCGTGCACCTGCTGGATGAGAGCGACGGCAGCTACAATGAGAGCTATGTGAGCCGCCTCTTCCCCGAAGGCGGCGTGCGCCTTGTCGAGTGCGTGGGCCGGACCCAGGGGCTGATGCTGGCCCCCGGCAATCCCCTCGGCCTCGCTGGTTTTGCCGACATAGCGTGCCCCGGGCTGCGGTATGTGAACCGCCAGAAGGGCTCAGGCACGCGCATACTCGCGGACTACCTCTGCCGGAAGCACGGCATCGATCCCGGCTCCGTCTATGGCTACGGCCGCGAGGAGCTGACCCACACCTCCGTAGCGGCGCAGATCGCCTGCGGCTCCGCCGACGCGGGCATGGGCATATACTCCGCGGCGAAGCTCTACGACCTGGACTTTCTTCCCGTCTGTACGGAGCAGTACGACCTGCTCATCCCGGACAGCGCCTGGGAGAGCGCGGCGGTGCGGCGGCTCATCGAGACGCTCGGCTCGCCGGAATTCCGCGCGCGGCTCGAGCGTCTGGGCGGCTACACACTGGACGCGCCCGGCCGGGTGCGCAGACATTGGGAGGCGGTAAAATGAGATTTCAGGCAGTTATCTTCGACCTCGACGGCGTGCTCGTCTCCACTGACGAGCAGCACTATCAGGGCTGGAAGGCGCTCTGTGACCGCTTGTCCATCCCCTTCGACCGCGAGACGAACAACCGTTTCCGCGGCGTGAGCCGGATGGACTGCGTGGACATCCTCGAGGAGCTCTCCGGCCGTAGCTTCACGCCGGAGCAGAAACTCGAGTACGCCACGTGGAAAAACGAGCGCTACCGCAGCCTGCTCAGCACCCTCTCGCCCGAGTCGGTGACGGCGGAGGTGCGCACGACGCTCGACGCGCTCCGGGCGCGCGGGCTGCTCCTCGCCGTCGGCTCCTCTAGCAAGAACGCAAAGTTCATCCTCGAGCGCATCGGTCTCGGCGACTGGTTCGACGCGGTGTCCGACGGCACGAACATCAGCCGCTCCAAGCCCGACCCCGAGGTTTTCCTCAAGGCCGCCGAGTTCCTCGGCGTACCCGCGGCGGACTGCCTCGTGGTGGAGGACGCCGTCTCGGGCGTCGAGGCCGCGCACAACGCCGGCATGGCCGCCGCCTCCCTCGGCGACGCCGCCGCCCACGGCTGCGGAGACTATGTGCTCGCAAGTTTCGGCGGCTTGCTCGACGTCTGCGTGTGAATATGAAGAATTAAATAGTTAGGTACCTTGACGTTTGCGCCTAGAGCTGGTATAGTGCAAATCACAAGGTACCTAATTATTTTATGGAGGTGCAATACCATGACGACCGAAAACGGAGCGGGAGTGTGCCCGCGCTGCCCTCGCGGCTGCCCGCTGGACGCCCCCGGCTGTCTGAGGGGCGAGATATACGCCCAGTCCCTGGACTCCGGTGCCGGGCCCGAGCCCGGCGCTGACCTCGATGCCGGCCCTCTCGGTCCCCGCGAACACGACCACCTTCAGGAGCGCTCCCCTGGTCCCCATCCCCACGGCCACGGCGCTCCCCCGCCCCCGCCGCCGCATGGGCACGGGCCTCACGGTCGCGGCGCGAAGCCGCTTCCGCCGGAGCCGGAGCCGGATCGCGACAGCCTGACGGGGCTGATGCGCCGCTGTGTTCATATCCTGGTACATCGCTCCGGCATATCGGGCACGCGCGAGCGCGTGCTCCGACTCTTGGCAGAGCGCGGGGACATGAGCCAGAGCGACTTTGTGTACTTGCTCGAGCTGCGCAGCGCCTCGGTGAGCGAGCTGCTGGGAAAGCTCGAGGCCCAGGGCCTCGTCACCCGCCGCCGCAGTGAGACCGACCGACGCGGCGTGACGATAAGCCTGACCGACGCCGGCCGCACCGCCCTTCCCGCCCCTGCCGACCCCGACGCAGCTTTCTCCGCCCTGACGGACGAGGAACGTACCCAGCTCCAAACCCTGCTGCAAAAGCTCCTTACCTCCTGGGAGAAACCGAGGGAATAGTACAGAATATGCAAAACGCCCCTCACGCCAGTCGTGAGGGGCATTCTTTGCGTATCAGAAAAACACTACGCCTTTTATATAGTCCTCCGTTGGATTCTCGAGCATCTCGAAGCCCTTGTCAAGCTCCTCAAAGCTGAATCGGTGCGATATCATTTCATCCATTGGAATACTGCCGTCAGCAAAGGCTCTCACAGCCTCCTCGTCATTTTGCAGTACCGACACTCCGCACATGGGGTGAGCCGCGTCGAGTATAGGGCAGCGCAATACCAGCTCATATCCCAAACTCATCGGGAACACCTCCTCAGATGCATAAACGGAGGTAATAACTATTCTTCCGCGGCCGTTGTATTCTCCCGTGGGCAAACCGTTTTTCTTTGCAAATTTTATGATAGAGCACGCGCTGTCAAGGCCCTTGAGCGTTCCCGACATCTCTACGACACTGTCCAGGAATCGTCCATTCGTCAGCTCATACACCTCGTCAACGATATTCTGCCTGGCTGAGTTAAGGCAGCAGGTCGCACCGAATCGTCTCGCCAGCTCAAGCCTTGAGTCGCGCAGGTCCACCGCCACAAGATCTCTTACCCCCTGAGCGCGCAGCGCCGAAAGCACCATGAGGTTCATATAGCCGCAGCCTATAACTCCGACGGAGTCCATTTTGTCCTGGGCCATGTAGTGCAGAATATTGGTTACACAACCCATTGGCTCAGCTATGCAGAGTCGGTGATCCGTCCGGAGCTCAGGCAGCTTGACCAGCACTGTATCATCCGGAACAACGCGGTATGTCGTGAACGCCTGAGGGTAATTTCCGGACACGCGGTCGCCCACGGCAAACCGTGTGACCTCCCTACCTGTCTCCACCACAGTGCCCACCGGCTCATGGCCCAGCTTTGTAGGTCCGGAAAGCTTCTGGCATTCGCGGTACCCATGTTCTGATATGCCAAAGGCCTGCCTGAACTGATATACCGGCAGATCCGTATGGCAGAGGCCTACGGAATCCGTCTTTATAAGTATGTCGTGCGGACCGAGCACCGGGAGTTCTTCTTCTATGTACTCTATCTTTCTCTGGCCGGTGATCACGGCCGAAGTTGTTTTCATATTCCGTTCTCCTTCATGTCAAGGTCAGAAACGCGCCCATCATGGCCGTATAACCGTACAACAGCAGCGCTACCGTCCTGCGGTTGAGCTTCTCAAAAGACCTGAGCCCCAGCAATGACCCCAGCACCGTCGCCAGCATGGCCGCTGCCATTGGTCCCATCACCGTTCTTTGAATGTTGCCGTATAGACCATGTATTACACAGCCCGCTATGCCGGCCGGGACAAAGGACACGTTCATGCAGGCCGAATACTCGTTTTTATCTTTGCACGCAGGGAAAAAATACACTGCGGCAAACGGACCGGATATGTTGTATAGGCCTCCCACGATCCCGGCCAGCAGGCCAAGAACGAGGCCCTTTGCCGGCGTCGGCTTTATGTGTATCCTGTCCTGAAGGAAAAAGAAATAGAGACTCATTGCGATGAGAAATATGCCAAGCGCACGTTTGAAGGTCCCGCCCGAAATGTTCATGAGCAGTACCACGCCCAGCAGCTTTCCCACCAGCATCCCCAGGGCGGGCGGCCAGGTTATCGCCCAGTTGACATGCCTTATAAGCTTCGCATCTATAACAGCCATCAGGACCAGGATGCAGAAGCAGCCGATAACGGCGCTCTGGACCGGCTCCATATAAAAGCTGGTAATCACCGTGAACAGCATGGCGAAACCCATACCCGAAGTGGTGTGGATATAAGCCGAGGCCACCGCCGTGACCGCCGTCAGCGCCATAAGCGCCGGGCTGAGCTCCATCGCAGCTATTACCAGATGGTATAGCCGCCATCCACCACAAGGTTCGTGCCGAGGCAGTAGGCGGACATATCAGTCGCAAGAAACACAATAGCGCCGATTATCTCGTCCAGTGAGCCGAAACGTCCCAGCGGAACAGTGCTTCTGCTGTAATCGAGTGCCGCATCACTCTGAGAGGAATGCAGGCCGGACTCGATGTATCCAGGGCTGAGGCTGTTGAACCTGATGCCACATTCGGCATAGTTTATAGCCATTGCCTTGGTAAGCTGCATGACACCGGCCTTTGTTGCTGTATAACCCAGGTTTGCAGTCATGGTCGGCCTGCGGTTAACGACAAAGCCGGACATGGACGCCATGTTTATAATACTGCCGCCATGGCCGTGGCGCTTCATCAGCTCCGCAGCTTCACGGTCTATCAGCAGCATGCCGGTGAGGTTGATGTCCAGCATCTTCTGCCACTTGTCAAGCGGAATGGCGGCGTTGTCATCGTTGGGCATTATTATGCCGGCGTTTGAGAATACCACGTCGACGGTGCCAAGCTCCTCCTCAATTGTGGCGTAGAGCTGCTTTACGGAGGCCTCGTCGGATACGTCGCCGGTGACGCCGATCGCGCGGACGCCGAATTTCTCGCGCAGATAGGCGCAGTACTCGTCCATGTCGTCCTTGCGCGGCGGGATGTCCATAAGCGCGATATCGGCACCTAGCTCTGCAAAGGCCACCGCGCAGGAGCGGCCTATTCCGCCGGCTCCCCCGGTAATCATCGCTACCTTGCCCTTGAGAGATATCATCTCACGGATGCTCTTTATCTGCTGCATATTTTCGGGATTGTATGCCATATCTATCAGCCTTTCATATGTTTGTGGTTTACCACCACTTGATCTGGTCGGTAATATGTTTCCTCATCTCCACGAAGTCCGGGCTGGATATATCTCTGGGATAGGGCAGATTGTTTTGGAGGCTTTCCTTGATTGTGGCGGGCTTGTTCGAGAGTATCAGCACACGCTCTGAAAGATATACTGCCTCCTCTATGTTGTGCGTGATGAACAGTACCGTAGTGCCGATCTCGCGCCAGAGCCTGAGCACCTCGTCCTCGAGATAAAACCTGAGTTTGATGTCCATCTGGCCATAGGGCTCGTCCATCAGCAGCAGGTCAGGCCGCATGGCAAAGGCTCTGCCGATTATTATGCGCTGCTCCGTGCTGGTAGAGAGCTCGCTGGGGTAAGCGTGGCGGAACTGCTCAAGGCCGAGGAGCTTTATTATTTCCTCTACGCGCTCGTGTATCTCATCCGCGGGCAGCCGCTTTATCTTGAGTCCGAATTTCAGGTTTTCCTCAACGGTCAGCCAGGGATACGCAGAAGGCTCCTGGAAGACGAAGGCCAGATTATGCTTCTTCGGATTCGCCGGTTCTCCGTCTATCAGCAGTTCACCGGATGTTGGTTCGTGGATCTTTGTAAGCAGGTTCAGGAAGGTGGTTTTCCCACAGCCCGTGGGGCCGACCACGCAGATGAACTCGCCCTTTTTGATGTCGAAAGTAATGTTGTCAAGAACATGCAGCTTGCCGAAGCATTTTGTGAGGTTCCTGACCTGTACTTTCACCGGTCTGTTGTCTTGAGTCATGTATGTGCCCCTTTCCCGCCGATCAAAGCGCAAGGTCCGAGTTGTCCGATATCGTCCCGCGCAGCTTCATGAACTCGGGAGAGACCATGTCTCTCGGTCTCGGAAGGTCATTTTTATAAATCTCCTTGATCCTGGCGGGGCGCTCGCTGAAGAGCACGATCCTGTCGCCCAGGTATACGGCTTCCTCGATGTTGTTGGTCACGAAGATGACCGTTCGCTTCTCCTTCTGCCAGATCTTTATGACCTCTTCCTCCATGGCATAGCGAGTCTGGGCGTCAAGCGCACCAAAAGGTTCGTCCATTATGAGTATCTCAGGGTCATTAGTATAAGCTCTGGCTATTCCGACGCGCTGCTTCATTCCGCCGGAGAGCTGAGACGGATATGCATTTTCAAAGCCCTGAAGGCCAACTAGATTCAGATACTCCTGCGCCTTTGCCCGCCTTGTGGCCTTGTCCACGCCACGGAATTTGGGGCCTATCTCGGTGTTCTCCATAACCGTCTTCCAGGGAAGAAGGGACCATTTCTGAAATACCATGCCTATTCTCGGGTCGTTGCCCTGCAGTGGTTCTCCATCCAGAAAGATCTTGCCTGAGCTGGGCTTCTCCAGTCCGGCCATAATGTTCAGGAACACCGTCTTGCCGCAGTGGCCCGGCCCGAGCAGTACCAGGAACTCATTGTCGTACACATCCAACGAGACATTGTCCACTACCAGTGCGGAGCCATCCTTGCCCTGGAACTCTTTGCTCAAGCTCTCGATATGCAGCCTTACTTTTTCCTGTCCCACGGGCAGAGCCTCCTTTCTATGAATCCTGTTATCACCGCCAGCAGAGCGCCTATAACGCCTATGGTTATCATTGCCACGAGTACGAGCGGGAGGTCGTTTCCCTCCATGCCACGCACGACAAGGAAACCCACGCCCTTGTTTGCGCCGAGCATCTCCGCAGCCAACACGACCATCCATGCCGTGCTCGTAGAGGTCCTGATTCCGGCAAAAATTTGCGGGTATGATGCCGGGATGGCTATCTCAAGAAGCATCTGGCGCTTGTTTGCGTTGAACACTTCTCCCACGTCAAGATAGAGCTTCTGGACGTTCTTCAATCCGTCATGAGTGTTTACGACGACCGGCATTACGGCGCCAATAAAAACTATAAGGACCTTTGGAAATTCGCCTGTGCCCAGGGCTATCGTGATGAGGGGGATCCACGCTATAGGCGGAATGGGGCGGATAAAGGAGAAAATAGCTCCAAAAAAAGCGTCCATTTTTCTGTTCCAGCCTATAAGCACGCCGAATGCGATACCTATTGTCCAGGCAAACACCAGTGCAATGACAACTCTCTGAAGGCTGGCGGCTATGTGGGCCGGGAAACTTACTCGCATTATGGGGTACTCAAGCAGAGTCACAAAACGCTCATACGTCACGGCCGGGGACGGAAACAGTTCAGGGTGCAGTGTACTCACCCTTATCCACAGCCCAATAAGAAGAAGTATGGACGCAAACGGCAAAATCTTGTATATGACATCAAGCGCCGTTATCTTCTTCACTTCCTGAACAACGGGCTTATCGTTATTATTCATCGTCAGGTCCTCCATTTGATCACGCGGCGCTCAATAAAGCCCAGAGTTCCTGTAAACAGAGCTCCCAAGGCACCTATCAAAACCATACCCAGAATAACGATGTCCGCCCTTGCATAATTGCGGCCCATAAGTATCATGTAACCCAAGCCGGAGTTTGCAGCCAGCATCTCTGCAGCCACGAGAGTAGCCCATGCGTTGCCCAACGCGACTCGGATACCCGCAAACATGATCGGCAGAGCTGAGGGGATACCTACCTTAAAAAATATCTCAACATTGGAGGCTCCGCAGGTCTTAGCCACATTTATGAGCGTCTTGTTCGTCTGTTCAATGCCTGTTGCGCTGTTTATGACGCAGGGAATAAACGCGGCAAAGAAAATGATGAACGCCTTGGCCTTTATACCGATGCCAAGCCAGAGTATGGTCAGCGGTATCCAGGATATCGGCGGGATAGGTCTGAGTATCTCAAATACAGGCTTTATGAATTTTCTGAAGCCTGTATACCAGCCCATAAGCAGACCGATGGGCACTCCCGTGACAATCGCCAGCAGAAGACCCACTATGGCGACCTCAAGGCTTGCAAGTGTACTGACGGGTATCGTGGAACCGTCAGGATTGGTATTTGTCATCTTGTAGATGAAAAGCGTTACTATTTCAGTAGGCTTTGAAAGATATCGTCCGGATACTACGCCAAATTCGATAAGCAGCTGCCATATAAGGAAAAAACTCAGAACGCCGGCGACGGACAGCATGGCATACGCAAAATTGCTGAGTCCCCTGCCTCGTCCGAGCGGGTCCTTGACGGACGTCTTAAGTTTTTTGTTTTGTTCGCTCAAAGTGTCTCCCTCCTCGACCGGCCGCAGAGAGAACGGTTTGCGGCCGGTCAGCCATGCGCGCCCTCCGCCGCGCTTTCTCTCCATCTTTGCAGTCGGCCCCGGTTTTAGCCCCGGGGCCGGTTTCATTGAACGTTATTCTCCCAGCTTTGCCTGGACAGCTTCGGCCACGATGCTGGTAATTCGGTTGTTCTCAAGCACTGCCGCTCTATCCTCTGCAGTATAACTGCCAAGGCTGACAAGGAAGTCCATGGTGTCAAGCACGTCGAACTCGCCTCCGGATATCTGGCGGTCAAGCAGGCCGAGCGGATCATCCACATATGTGGTCATACGTTCGATCGCCTTCTCGAGGCCCAGCCCCTCATACATTTCCGCAGTGTACTGGGCACAGCTTTCGCTGCAGGAGATTCCCTCGACCTGGCAGGCAGCATAGTACATGTCCGCCATTTCCTCTTTGTTTTCCATCATCCAGTCTTCGGTGCAGAAATACAGCTGGAAAAGCGTGGTGACTGCGTCGAATTTGGTTTCGAGTGCCTCATCGGTGGCCATCAGGCAGGTAGAGTACACACCGTTGACATCGTCACAGGTGCAGGCGGTGACATAGCCCTCCTCCATTGCAGTAACGTTGGTGCTGGTCCAGAGGATCATGCCGTCTCCCTCGCCAGCCCTGAAAGCTGCAAGGGCGCTGCCTACGTCCATATTAGTCATGGTCACGTCATCTGTGGTCAGCCCGAAGTAGTCCAGATAAAGAGCCAGGGTCTGCTGTGCCGTGGTCCCGAGAGGAAGCAGCCAGGTGCTGCCCTTCAGAGACTCCGCGTCTCCGTATATGTTTGGTGCCTCGTCAACGTTGCCCTGACCAGCGTTATAGATTTCAGAGCCCTCACGGATATAGCAGCCAAGTATGTGCTCATATTGCGAAATACCAATGACGTTGACGTCGTAGCCGACGATGCCGTTGATCGCACCCGCCGCGCCGGCGGTGCCGACATCCCAGCTTCCGCTGGCTTCCATCATGGCCGGGCCAGCGCTGAAATACTGCCAGTTGAACTCGATATTCAGTTCTTCAGCCCAACCCATTTCATCCATAATGTAAAAAACAAGACCGTGTTCCGCGCCGGAGAAGTAGGCCAGATCTATGGTCGTCTTTTCGGGAAGAGGCTCTATGCCGAAAGTTGTCTCTGCGGTGCCCCCAGTCTGGGCAGGAGCTTCACTCTCAGGCGGTGCGGTGGTTTCTTCGGCGGGCTGCCCGCAGGCGCTTACGCTTAGCAGCATTACGACAGCCACAAACAAAGCTAAGAACTTTTTCATTTCTTTCCTCCATTCTTGTTTTTCAAATTCCCACATTTCGGCTTTCCGGCAGTTTTTTGCCTGCGCGCTTGTTTTTATAGGCCCTGTTTGTTTTCTTGCGCATTTATGAAAAATGTCCTGCCGAATCCGGTCTGGAATCATGCTATCACAAAACAATTCGTCTAAAACGCAAATTTTATGAAAACGATTGTTGGAGCATTTAGCGCAAATGTCCAAATACATTTTGTTGTTTGTGCTAAACAACAGTAAAACAAGCAGAGCGCTCATTTACTGGTCAAGATTAAGAGCCGTGCAACAAAGCGCATCATTTCCCCATTAAAAGGATATTCAAGCTTTACCCTGTGGCTTCAGCCGGGCACAGCTGTCTCTTGCCTCCAGGTGGAAAGGCAATATCAGCTTTACCGGAGTTCGGTGACCGCCTCGTATTCTGTCTATCAGTATTTTTGCTGCAAATTTCCCCATTTCCTCAATCGGTATGTGTATTGTAGTCAAAGGCGGAGCAAGGTACTTTGAACTTTCTATGTCGTCCACGCCAATAACTGAGATATCCTTCGGAATGGACAGCCCGCTGTCACGAAAAGCCCTCATGGCCCCAACAGCTGTGATATCGTTTGCACAGAATACTGCAGTAATGTCGCTTGCGCAGGCCACCAGTTTTTTAGCCCCTTTATATCCTCCCTCATATGACTGCAGCACGTTGGCAACATATCGGCTCTCCGTTGTAAGCTGGTTTTCTATCATGGCATTGCGATAGCCCACATACCGGATCTCATCCATAGCCTCGCCGATATATCCGATCTTTTTGTGACCGAGGCTGATGAGATAGTTTACAGCCGCCTTACTTGCCTCCATGCCGTCGCATATCACCTGGTCATACTCGGGCTTGAAATAGTTCAAACCCACGCAGCAAATATTCCGTATGGACTTCTTTATTGCCGCTATTGTTGACTTGTCGCAGCGTCCGAGGATGACCACGCCGCTCGCCCCGCCATCTGAAGCAGAATACATGGCGCTTCCATTTTTGAGTGCCGCAGCATTAAAGGAATACGCAAGCACATAATTCATCAGCAGCGCCTCGACCTCCACGCTGCGGGCCAGCTCAGAGAAAAACTGGTCTTTTGCCGCAAACGGTGTACGAGCAAAAAGGCATTCTATGCTTCCGGGCGTTTCATTGCCCTCAGACACAGTGCCGCTTCTGAGCTTCTGGGCGTGGTCATTGGGAATATAGTTGGTTCTCCTTACTATCTCCCAAATACGGTCACGCACTTCTTTGCTTGCCACATTGCCGCCCTTGTTGTTAATGACCCGCGACACGGTGGAAACGGAGACATTTGCCTCTCTCGCTATATCTTTCTGGGTCATCTTCTCCTCCAAACCGCATCCTTTCCGCGAGTTCGCGGGCCGGAGCTATTTTAATCATCTGCCATGCAAAGGTGTACTGCAGCTGTTGTGAAAGTTTTTGGAAGAGCAAGAATATTGGGATTGGGACCGGTAAACTTGCGCATGGCGTCCTCCAGAGCCTCCTCAACCGTAGCGCGGGTCTTTAATCCCATCCCCCTTGCGTACTGCGGGCTATGGGCGCCAACAATATAAATTGCAGAGGTGTTTTTTTCAGCCAGATGACCGCAGCTCATCATGGAAAAACCATGATAGGGATGAAATGCGCCGTGAAAACGGTATTTTTCAATATATTCGGGTCTCTTTGCAAAGCTTTCGCCGTATTTCGCCATGTCCGGAAGTGTATTGCAGGTATCTCCAAACAGTCCGTACAGCTCTCGGGCATACGGCCATCGCTCATCGTTAAAGAATCCATCACAGGCGGAAGCACAAATAAACACGCAGTTATCGCTCATTATCCGCCTGTGCCTTATGACCTGGGCTGAGAGAGCCTGCATCATCTGTATCGGGTTAGTCCCCATACCATCGCCGTAATGGAAGTTCTGAGGCATCCCGAACACGATGATGTCATACTTCTTCTTTGCCCAGTGGACATAGGTACGCTGGTCCGCGATCTCCCAGGAGGCCGGCTGCATGACCTTTGCCCAGCCGCTGAATATGGCTATCTGCCTGGAGCGGGAATCAAGCACTGCATCGCAGCAAAAAAACTTTTTCCCCATCCGCTCCTCCATATACATACCTATCTCATCAAACTTGGAGCGCATGAGAGAGTGTGTAGACACAGGGACGAAATCCTCCCTGTGCATTACCTCGGGAACATGGTGAGTTGCAATGCTTCGCCAGTGGGTTATGCCGGTCGCGCAATGCTTATATCCCCCGGAGTATCCGCCGTAGGGGTTGCCTTGAGTATGTCCAATAAGTATGGCAAGGTCGCAGTCATATACGGCCTTGTTCATTATCACCCGGTCCCCGCGTGGAGTGGTACCAATGTCCACGAGGTTATCGTAGTCTTCGCTGTCGTGGCTTTTTATCTGACCACTGGGATAGAACTCGTCGAAAAGCGTCTGGCCAAGTATTTGCAGCATTTCGCTCTCATTGGTTCGCGGATGCAGACCGTTTGAGAAGAGGAGAGTAACGTCGCTTTTCCTGACGCCAGCGGAGTAGAGCTCTTCAAGAATGATGCTTATGGATACACGGCGGTGGGATGTGGGCTGGCAGCCGCCTTTTACAATATCGGGTATTATTATTACTACCGTACTGCCCTCGTGCGCCAGCTCCGTAAGAGGAGGCATACCCATCGGCTCACGCAAAGATTTGAGAACCGCCTCCCGTAGCTTCTCCTCAGGTATCGCTGGCGGGTCCGGAACGGTCTCACCGGGTATAAAAACATCCGTACTGTCGGGCAACTCCGCTTGCAGCATTTGCTTACCATACTCAAATTCGATTTTCATGCTTGTATTCCCTTTCGCAGACGTTTGTTGCGCAAACCGCCACGGTTCCGCAAAGTTTTTACAAGCCTATAATACTAGAACAGCGCCCCTGGCTGCGCAAAACTTTGAGCAAACGTTTGCGTTAAGGGCTGCGTATGAACACGCCGACAATAGTCGTATGTCTTTATGCAACCAGTCGGCATTACTACGTATTGCTGCCTTAGCAATTGACGTAATTGCTGATATAGTTTTGGCTTTTTGCACTAAGTGATTCAATGCAGAGCAAACGTTTTCATAAAAAATCCAGCTCCAAGCAAAGCGCTAATGTATAATTTTCATTAGTCTCAGGCCCTTTGCCGCTTGATTTTGCGCTTTGCGCACTCTTAGAGCGGCTGGAATACGAAAAAATACGAATTGGAGGAAGGCAAAGTGCTCTCAAAACAGGAAGCTGATGAGCTGCGAGGATTTGCGATCGACATCCGCATTCGCTGCATGGAGCAATTCAAGTCCATAGGCGTCGGCCATGTCGGCGGAAGCATGTCCATATGCGACCTCATGGCCTGTCTTTACGGGAGAATAATGAGGATCGACCCCGACAGACCCCGTTGGGAAAAACGCGACCGTATAATCATGTCCAAGGGCCACGCGGGCCCTGCTATGTACGCAGCACTTGCTCTAAAAGGGTATTTTGACCCCGAGGAGCTCAAGACGCTCAACCGCTTGGGCACTCATCTTCCCAGCCACACGGACAGGAACCGTACACCCGGCGTAGATATGACCACCGGCTCGCTGGGCCAGGGCTTTTCCAGCGGTCTCGGCATTGCACTCGGCTGCAAGCTGAAGGGACTTGACAACTACACATATATCATTCTTGGCGACGGCGAACTCGGTGAAGGCCAGGTATGGGAGTGCGCCTTGTTTGCCCCTGCCAAAGGCCTGGAAAACGTCATAGTTTTCGTTGATGCAAACGGCTATCAGCTTGACGGCACCACGGAAGAAGTGTTGTCCCTGGGCGATATTTCACAGAAATTTTCCGACTTTGGCTGGGCTGCCTTTGACGTAGCGGACGGCAACGATGTTGAGGCCATTTGTTCTGCCGTTGAGAACGCAAAGTCCGTGGTAGGAAAGCCAAAGCTCATCGTTCTGCACACCGTCAAGGGCAAGGGTTGCGCCGCCGCTCTTGACCCCAGCATACCCACAAACCACAACATGCCAGTTTCCAAAGAGCTTGCAGACGAGACCATTGCTGAGCTGCTGCGTGAAAAGGAGATGCTTAAATGAGTGTCAGGCTTTTGAAGGAAAACATGCGCGACGAAAAACAGATGCGCGCATATTACAGCGAGGCTATCGTAAAAATGATAGACGACGGCAAACCCGTTGTAGCTCTGGACGCAGATTTGATGCGGGCCGTCGGCCTTTTGCCCTACCGCAAGGATCACCCTGACAGGATCTTCGACTGTGGCATCGCAGAAGCAAACATGATGGGTGTGGCAGCCGGACTTTCTGCTGAAGGCTTTGTACCTTTCGCGCACTCCTTTGCGGCCTTTGCCTCCAGGCGCGCTTTCGACCAGGTATATATGAGCGGAGCCTACGCCAAGCTGAATGTCAAGGTCGTAGGCAGCGATCCTGGCGTAGGCGCTGCGCTCAATGGCGGCACACATCAGGCAAACGAGGATATGGCCCTGATGACGTCAATACCAAACATGACCGTTGTGGAGCCGAGCGACCCCGTCATGCTTCTTGATCTTTTGCCCAAGATCGCGGACACCTACGGCATGTTCTACCTTCGTCTGTTCCGGCTTGAGAGTATAAAGCTTTACGAACCCGGCAGCACATTTGAGCTGGGCAAATCCGTCATGATTAGGGATGGCAGCGACGCGACGATAATCGCCTGCGGCATCGAGGTCGCCGAAGCTGTAAAAGCTGCGGACATTCTCTCCGGCGAAGGGCTGAGCGTGCGCGTGCTCGATATGTTCACCGTCAAACCGATAGACAGGGAAGCCGTTCTCGCTGCGGCTGCCGACACCGGAGCCATAGTAACGGCAGAGAACCACAACATCATAGGCGGTCTCGGAGACGCCGTGGCACGCGTGCTCTGCGAAGAACGCCCGACTCCTCTCGGAAGGATAGGCATCCAGGACATATTTGGAGAAGTAGGCTCCACTCCCATGCTTATGGAGCGCTTTGGTCTTACCGCCGAAAGCATCGCAGCAAAGGTCCGTGAAACCGTTGCTAGGAAATAGGAGGCAATAACTATGCAGCAAACCCTCAAGCGTACTGTGAGCTCGGCTCTCGGAAACACCCCCTTCGTCCCGGGCGACGAGGAGTACGCCGGCCGCGTACTCAGCCACGAAATGTCTCCCGGGCTCTGCCGGGATATACGTGAATCAAAACCCGTAGCCTTCGGCGTGACGGCAAATTTCAGAAAGGTAATAGATGACTTCAAGGTTCCCGCCGGCGAGACACCCGCAGGCTACAGGGTGGAGTACGCCATAGACTCGGAAAATGTTGTTCGTGCCGACCTCAAGCGCGACATCTCATATGAGAAAAACGAAGTCAAGCGTCCCACAAATGTTCTTTTTTCAGCGGACTCGGCCAACCCATACGAGGTAGAGCATGTAAAAGATATGATTTCCAACCTCACCTGCAACCCGGCGATCATATACAACATGTTCCTCAACAATCCCAAGGCCAATGTCGGAGGCAAATTCAAGGACCGCGATGAGGTCATGCGCGCAATAGCCGAGCTGCTGGGCCCCGGCTGCGACATAAGCGTTGAGCTCAACGACCCCTTCGGCTCCAGCGAGAGCCAGATACTTGAGGAAGCAGCCAGATTCAAGGAAATACTCTCCGAGCACCGCGTAATAATCAAGGTCCCCCACACCGGCGCGGTCAATGCCTCAAATGTCGGTGAGCTCATGACCGGGGACAAGCTCTTCCACCGCCGCTACAATGAGGGCAGCGTAGAGGACTTCTTCCGGGGCCACAATCTGGCGCTCATGCTGCACGAGCATGGCTACCGCGTGAACTTTACGCTCATGTACGAGCCATATCAGACGCAGCTCGCCCTTCAGGCGCGTCCGACCTTCATAAACAGCTTCATCATGTTCCGGCAGGCTCAAAGCGAGCAGCTGCTCAGCTTCACAAGCGCCTATGAGGCCACAGGCGACGCTCTTTATCTTGAGCAGCTGCGCGACTACATGGTCAAAAACGATTACCTGAGCGCTCTGGAAACCGGCTGCGACCTGCATCTTGCCTACTCCAGGGCCAAAGACCTGCTCAAATACCGCGGCTACTCCTCCGGTCAGCACTCCGACGGTCTGGACGGCATAAGGCACAACCTGCGTGCACTCAAGGCTGCAAACCTGCCCGATACCCGGCTCATCATCTGCAACTTCCAGAGCGAGTACACTTACCCCTACGTTGATCGCATGCTCATGGAGCCGGAGTTTGCCGACATGACCCAGCGTGTCGTCGTAACCGCGCCGCCCTCTCTGCTGGGAGAATACACTACAAACGCCATCGTAACTCAGTTCCACAGGCGTTTCATGAACGCCGCGAACGGCGCAAAATAAGCACTGTCCCACAGGCGCGGCCTAAGGTGCCGCGCCTGTACATGACCGCGAACCAATAATTACATAATAAGGAGCATCTGCTTTGGAACACATATTTTTGAATCTGAAACGCTTTGACATTCCCAGCAGTCTTGGCGGCGTCAACTCCATCGCTCCTCCAGCCAAGTGGGCAGAATATATAATAAGCTCCGTCAAAGGGGAGCTTGCCGCCATGTCCGCCGATGCGGAGTTCACCATCTTTTTTCCTGAAGCCCACATAATAGAAGCAGCTGCGGCCGGGAAAGAAGGCTGGCTGCTTGGCTGCCAGGGAGTTCACCGCTTCGATGTCGCACCCGGCGGTAACTTCGGCGCTTTCACCACCGGACGCACAGCCAAGAGCATGGCCGCACTGGGTTGTGACTACACCATAATTGGGCACTGTGAGGAGCGAAGGGATCTCGGAGAGATAATATCCGAGGGCGGCGGTACTGATTTGGACGCCGTGAACCGTATTCTCAACCAGGAGGTGCTGCGCGCTCAGGAGGCAGGACTCAAGGTCCTCTACTGTATAGGTGAGAAGGCTGAGGAAACTGGACGCTGGATAGAGGTCATCGAAAACCAGCTTAAGGTCGGCCTCGAAGGCGCTGATTTGTCAAAAGTGGTTATCGGTTATGAACCCCTCTGGGCCATAGGCCCCGGCCGCCCCGTACCCACGGCAGAGGATATACGCAAGGTGGCCCTTTTCTCCAAGAGTGTCGTCCCCTGCCGCATCGTTTACGGCGGCGGGCTCAAAGAGGAAAATGCTCCCATGATCGCCTCCATCGACGAGATGGACGGAGGGCTTATCGCCCTCACCAGCTTCAGCGGTGACATTGGCTTCTATCCCGACGGCTATCTGAGAATAATCAAAAGCTACTTTGCCGGACGGCAGAGCCACTCCGTCTGACGTTCCATGTATGCAAAAAGGCAGACGCTTTGCAGCGCCTGCCTTTTTTACGTCCAGCGGCATTATTTGAAGTTTTCTTTCTCAACAGCCTCAAGCTTTTGCTTTTCCTCGTGAAGGAAATCCACTCTCCACTGCGGGAAATCCTGTACAAAGGCGGTATCTATAAAACTATCCACTATCTCGCAGCCCATTGTGGGGCCGATTATGAAGCCACCCATGCACAGGATGTTTGCATCGTTAATCTTTCGTGCATATTCCGCAGCATATTGGCTTTCTACGACAGCGGCACGAACTCCTTTGAACTTGTTTGCCGTAATGGCCATTCCCATGCCAGTACCGCAGAGTAATATGCCGCGCTCAGCCTCGCCGCGGCTCACGATGCCAGCAGCACGCTCGGCCACAGATACGAAATCCATGCATGCATCAAGAGACACTGTACCGACGTCTTCAAAGTCTATGCCGCGCTCGGCAAGTCTGGCCGCTATCGCCTCCTTGAGCGCAAAGCCTCCCTTATCCGCTCCAATAACTATTTTCATGTGCACCTCCGCAAAGCTTCTCCGTCCCGACAAAAGGACACGGTTTTCTACTTTCATTATACTACGCATTTTGTCCGTTCGGACATCGTTTGGCGCAATCGTTTTATGCAGCAGCTTTCTTTTGCTTTTACAATATATTCTTGCTAAATAGGCTTGTTTTGCCCAATAATCGCACATGATTCGAACATGTTGGCTGCAAACGATTGAGTAAAACTCCAACAACGCGTCCTGTGCGCAGTGCTACCATTGAGCTATAAACAACGGAGGTGCTGCGTATGCTCGTCTTGCTTTTTGCCGTCTGTCTTGCAGCTTCGACGATTGGAGCCATTGTCGGCGCCGGAGGCGGGGTCATCGTAAAACCGGTCCTTGATGCTTTCGCCGTGCTGCCTGTCAGCACTGTGAGCTTCCTATCCTCCGTAACCGTGCTCTGCATGTCCGTCTCCTCTTTGATACGCACGAGACACAACGGCGTAAAGCTTGATTATGCAGCAAGCACCCCGCTCGCAGTTGGAGCAGTTATGGGCGGTATTCTTGGTAAGGCACTGTTTGAATATGTACGCAGTTCTTTTGGCAATGAAAGCACTCTCGGGCTCATACAGTCTGTATGCCTCATCACAGTTACTGCTCTGGTGTTGTTATACACCTGTTTGAAGCGGCGGCTCCCATCCTATCATGTGCGGGGCCTCCTGCCCTGCTCGGCTATCGGACTCGCACTCGGGCTTCTTTCGTCCTTTCTCGGCGTCGGTGGAGGGCCATATAATGTCTCTGTGCTGTTTCTGTTTTTCACAATGGAGGCGAAACATGCCGCAAAAAATTCGCTGTATATCATTGTTTTTTCGCAAACCTTCAGCATACTGTCTGCGGTCATATCCGGAACGGTGCCGGCTTTCTCCTGGGCTGAACTCATTGCCATGGCCCTTGGCGGAGTCGGCGGCGCCATCACCGGAGCTGCTGTCAGCGCACGGATGCGCTCTGCGGGTGTGGAAAACGCTCTCAAGCTACTTTGCGCCGTCATAATACTAATAAGCGTATTCAACGTCTTGAACTTCACAAAATAGCAATATTCCCCTTGGGTTTGTGACCAAGGGGAATATTTGCGTTCAGTTTGCGGCTTTTTTCTTCCCCTTCCGGCGGCTCAGGGTGGAGCAGATAGCGCCGTGGGGGCAGGCTTTGAGGCACTCGCCGCAGCGGATGCACTCGGGGCTGTTGGGGGTCTCGTTGGTGTGGATACCGAAGCCGCAGGCACGGGCGCAGAGGCCGCAGTCCACACACTTATCCTTGTCCACCTCGTAACGATAGAACGCGATGGGGTTAAAGAGCCCGTAGATCGCGCCAAGAGGGCAGAGATAGCGGCAAAACGGCCGATACACCACAACGGAGAGCAGCAGCAACACCACCAATATGGCGACCTTCCAGTTGAATATCCAGCCCAGCGCCGCCTGCAGTCCCGGGTTCGAGGCCACGAGCGGTATGCCCGCAAACAGCGTGCCGCTCGGGCAGATGTACTTGCAGTACCAGGGGCTGCCCTGCCCGACGACGTCGAGCACCGTCAGCGGCAGAATAATGACGAAACCGACCAGCACGACGTAGCGCAGATATTTGAGTACACGGTCGCCCGGCAGGCGCTTCAGCTTCTTAGGGAAGGGTATCTTGTGCAGCAGGTCCTGCACGAGGCCGAAGGGGCAGAGCCAGCCGCAGACGAAGCGGCCCAGCAGCGCGCCTATGAAGAGCAGGAAACCCACTGCGTAGAAGGAGAACCAGTGGTCCCTGTCCCCCAGCACGGCCTGGAGCGAGCCTATGGGGCAGGACCCGAGCGCGCCCGGGCAGGAATAGCAGTTGAGCCCCGGGACGCAGACGCGCTTGAGTTCGCCCTTGTAGATGGTGCCCTTGGCAAAGCCGGCGGCGTAGCCGTTCGTCAGCGCCGTCCAGCCCAGCTGCACCGCCGTGCGCACGTGGCGGCGCAGGGCGCCCAGGAGCTTAGCCAAGGCCTATACACTCCAAGCAGATATTCACGGCCTTGCGCAGGACGATCTCGTTCTCGCCCAGCGCGATGCCTATGCCGACGAAGGCCGCGCCCAGAACGGCAAGGGCGGCGGCTATGCAGTTTTTCAGGCGGCGGCTCACGCTTCGAGGCCCTCCAGCAGCTCGTCGGCTATGGTCTTCCAGCCGTCCAGGTCATTGGCGCCGACGTAGGCCGTGCCGACCTGCTTGCCCTGGCTGTCCACAAAGAGTGTGGTCGGCACGCCGCTGACCTGGGAGAGCAAGCCGTAGAGCCCCTCGCCCGGGACGATGTGGAGGTAGTCCGCACCGGTCTCGGAGACGATGTCCCGCGCCAGCTGCAGCTGCGCCTCGTCGAGCGCGCCCTCGGAGTCCATGACGTCCGTGACAAGGCCGACAACGCGCATGCCCTTGTCCGCGTACTCGGAGGCGAGCTCGCCGAGCTCGGGCATCTCGGAGATGCAGGGGCCGCAGAAGGTGGCCCAGATGTTCACCATCGTGAGCTTGTACTCGGCGAAGATGCTCTCGTCTGCGGCGCTGCCGTCGAGGTCGGTGGTGGAAAAGTCGGAGAGTATGCCGGCGGTCTCGGCGGCCTCGCTCTGGCCGGGCGAGGGCTCCGCGGCGGGCGCGGCCTGGCCGCAGGCAGAAAGCAGCAGGCAGGCCGCCGCAGCGAGTATCAGGATTTTTTTCATGTCGTTCTCCTTTTAGGCAGAGATGGCACATTATACATGCCCGCGCCGCAGCAGTCAAGGCGGGCTTTGTAAACTTCTGTGTACGTCAAAAGGAGAGGGCCCTGCGGTCCCCTCCCCTTTTCATGCGTTTTCCGTCAGTCCTTGACGGCTATGGCCTCGATCTCGACCTTGGCGCCCTTGGGCAGGTCCTTGACGGCGAAGGCGGCGCGGGCCGGGCAGTCGCCGGAGAAAAAGGTGGCGTAGACCTCGTTCATGGGGCCGAAGTCCGCGATGTCCGCGAGCAGCACGGTGGTCTTGACGACGTCCTCGAAGCCGAAACCGGCCTCGGCGAGGATGGCGCCGACGTTCTTGAGGCTCTGCTCTGTCTGGCCCTTGATATCCTCGGCGGCGAAGGCGCCGGTGGCGGGGTCGATGGGCAGCTGGCCGGAGACGAAGGCGAACTTGCCGGAGGCGGCGACGCCCTGGGAGTAGGGGCCGATGGCGGCGGGGGCCTTGGGGGTGGCTATGGCTTTCTTCATTTTTATACGCTTCCTTCCCTATTACTCGTTCACGATGACGGTGCCGGTCTTGCCGTCTATGCCGTCGCGGGCCTTCTCAAGCAGAGTGATGAGGGCGCGGCGGCCGGGCTTGGACTCGGCAAAGCGCATGGCGGCCTGGACCTTGGGCAGCATGGAGCCGGGCGCGAAGTGGCCCTCGGCGCAGTACTGGGCGGCCTCGGCGGAGGAGATGGTGTCCAGCCACTTCTGCTCGGGCTTGCCGAAGTTGATGGCGGCCTTCTCGACGGCGGTGAGGATGATGAGGTAGTCGGCGTCGAGCTGCTCGGCGAGGACCTCGCTGGCGAAGTCCTTGTCGATGACGGCGGCCGCGCCCTTGAGGTGGTGGCCCTCGGTGGTGAACACGGGGATGCCGCCGCCGCCGCAGGCGACGACTATGTGGTCGCTGTCCACGAGCGCGCGAATGGTGTCCAGCTCGACGACCGCCTTCGGCTTGGGCGAGGCGACGACGCGGCGGTAACCGCGGCCCGCGTCCTCAACGACCTGGTAGCCGCGCTCGGCGACCATCTTGTCGGCCTCTTCCTTGGTCATGAAGGAGCCGATGGGCTTGGTGGGGTTCTTGAAGGCGGGGTCCTCGGGGTCCACCTCGACCTGGGTGAGCACAGTGGCGACACCCTTGTTGATGCCGCGGTCGAGCAGCTCCTCGCGCAGGGCGTTCTGCAGGTCGTAGCCTATATAGCCCTGGCTCATGGCGACGCAGACGGACAGCGGGCAGGGGATGTACTTCTCGGGGTTCGAGCGGGTGAGCTCGGTCATGGCGGCCTGGATCATGCCCACCTGGGGGCCGTTGCCGTGGGCCACGATGACCTCGTTGCCGCCCTCGATGAGGTCGGCGATGGCTTTGGCGGTCTGCTTGACGGCAATCATCTGCTCGGGGAGGTTGTTGCCCAGGGCGTTTCCGCCGAGAGCGACTACTATGCGCTTACCCATTATTATAACACCTCATTCAAAAATTTAAAGGCCGAAGCCCCGGCTGCCCGCGCCCCGGGCGCGGACAGTCGGGGGAAAATCACATTCAGCAGAACTTGCGCTTCTGGGCGCGGTCTTCGAGGGCTTTGAGGGCGGCGGCGGGGTCCTTGCTCTTGGCGAGGAAGATCATCGCCGCGATGATGTAGGGCTTGTAGCTGGCTTCCTTGTAGAGCGGCGTGCGGTAGCGGTCGAACACGCTGGCCTCGACCTCGCCGTCCTTGCAGCTCACGTCGTTGATGTCCGCAGGCAGGCAGTGCAGGTACAGCGCCTTGCCCTCCTTCGTCGTAGCCATCAGCTCCTCGGTGCAGCACCAGTCCTTGTGCTCCGCATTCTGCGCCAGCAGCTCCTTCTCCAGGGCCTTGATGCCGTCGGTGTCGCCCTCGCCGTACAGGTTCGTGCGTTTCTCCATCGCGGCAAACGGAGCCCAGCTCTTCGGATACACGATGTCCGCATCCTTGAACGCCTCGGCCATGCTGTTCGTCCTCTTGAAGGAGCCGCCGGAGGCCGCCGCGTTCTTCTTCGCGACCTCCTCGACCTCAGGCATGACCTCGTAGCCCTCGGGGTGGGCGAGGACGACGTCCATGCCGAAGCGGGTCATCAGGCCGATGACGCCCTGGGGCACGCTCAGGGGCTTGCCGTAGCTCGGGGAGTAGGCCCAGGTCATGGCCAGCTTCTTGCCCTTCAGGTTCTCCACGCCGCCGAACTCGTGGATGATGTGCA